>ERZ724525.2229-NODE-2229-length-11177-cov-5.306150_pt1 | contig 11177 bp, 9 predicted proteins | sample MGYA00376058_ERZ724525 | MGnify/ENA primary metagenome ERZ724525 (study PRJEB28724, sample SAMN07190888) | wastewater metagenome | isolation source: influent of sewage treatment plant in Hong Hong | place: USA: Christiansburg, Virginia | collected 2016-03-01 ... | reverse complement strand
GATCGCCGCCCGCGCCCTGGACGAGCTCCCGCGCGAAGGCACCGTCCTGCTCGACTCGGGATCGACGACGCTGGCCCTCGCCGAGATGTTTCCGCGTGATCGCGAGTTGACGGTCGTCACCAACTCGATCGCCATCGCCTCGGCCCTGCACGGCCATCACGGCGTGGACCTCTATGTCTTGGGAGGCCGGATCCGCACGCGCACGGGCGCGGCGGTCGGGTCCTGGGCCACGACGGCCCTCGCCGACGTCAGCGTCGACGTCGCGATTCTCGGAACCAATGGCTTCTCGGTCCGGCGCGGGATGACCACTCCCGACCAGGCCGAGGCCGTGGCCAAGCGCGCCATGGTCGCGGCCGGGCGGCGATGTGTCGTGCTCGCCGACTCGTCCAAGGCCGAACTCGTCCACTTCCATCGGTTCGCCGAGCTCGACGATGTCGCGCTGCTCATCACCGACCGCCGCCTGGACGAGGAGACCGCCGAGCGGCTCGAGGCCAGCGGGACGGACGTGGTCCGGGCTTGAACGGCGCCGGCACGCCTCAGCAACCACGCTGGCGAGCAACTCGGACACAAAATCCGGCTCAAGACTATTTACATCGCTTTGTTTGTGTGGGAATATTTGTGCAAGCGCTTGCGCACCCTCAGGAGGCCAGGATGATCGTCACCCTCACCCCCAACCCGAGCATCGACCGCACCGTCTCGGTGCCGGCTCTCGAGCACGGCGAAGTCAACCGGGCGTCCGACAGCCGGATCGACCCGGGCGGCAAGGGCATCAACGTCGCCCGCGCGCTGGCCACCAACGGCACCGAGGCCCTCGCCGTGCTTCCCTCCGGCGGACCCGAGGGGCACCTGCTGCAGGCCCTCCTGCGCCGCTCGGGCACGGCATACACCGCGGTCCCCATCGCCGGGACGACTCGGATGAACATCGCGGTCATCGAACCCGACGGCACGACCACCAAGCTCAACGAGCCCGGTCCGACCCTCTCCGCCGACGAGTTCGACGCCCTCCTCGCGACGGTCGACAACCACCTCGACCCTGACCTGCGCTGGATCGTCGGCTGCGGCAGCCTCACCCCGGGGATGCCCGAAGGCATCTATGCCGACCTCGTCCGGCGCGGCCACGCGCATGGCATCAAGGTCGCCATCGACTCCTCCGGGGCGCCGTTCACCGCCGCCGTGCCCGCCGGCCCCGACCTCATCAAGCCCAACCACGAGGAGCTCGAAGAACTCGTCGGTCGCCCGCTGCACACCCTCGCCGAGGTCGGTGAGGCCGCGCGCACGCTGGTCGACGGCGGCATCGAGACGGTCATCGTCAGCCTCGGTAAGCACGGCGCTTTGCTGGTCAACGCCGTCGCCGTCGCCCACGCGATCGCGCACGTCGCCCACCCGGTGTCGACCGTCGGCGCTGGAGACTCGCTCGTGGCCGGTTACCTCCACGCGGTATGCCGCGGCGCCGGCCCCCGTGAAGCGCTCGCCACCGGGGTCGCCTGGGGCGCCGCTGCCGTCAGTCTTCCCGGCAGCCGGATGCCTGGCCCGGACGACATCGCCGCCATTACGGTGACCAGCACCGATACTCCCGACCTCACCTTGTCGCTCACCGATTGACCCCAGTTTTGCCGAGCCCGACGATTCACATCTAAGGAGTCCCTCACCATGTCCCTCATCAGCGAGAGCCAGGTCATCCTCGACCTGGACTATCCCGACCGGCACCAGGCGACGCGCGCCCTGGCCGAGACCCTCGTGGCCGACGGCCGATGCACCGACCTCGATCTGTTCCTCTCCGACGTCCGCAAGCGTGAAGAGCAGATGGCGACCGGGCTGCCCGGCGGCATCGGGATCCCGCACGCCCGCTCAGGCGGGATCACCACCCCGTCGTTGGTCTTCGGGCGCTCGCGCAACGGCATCGACTGGGGCGCCGAGGACGGCCCGGCCACCCTCATCTTCCTCATCGCTGCACCCGATGGCGGTGGGGATGCGCACTTGGCCATCCTCGCCAAGCTCGCGCGCAAGCTCATGCGTAAGGATTTCCGCCAGTCCCTGAGCGACGCAGCCACCGCGGCCGAGGTCGTCGAGATCGTCGAACGAGAGGTTGTGAACGCATGAAGTTCGTCGGAGTGACCTCGTGCCCCACGGGCATCGCGCACACCTACATGGCCGCCGAGTCCTTGGAGCAGGCAGCCAAGGACGCCGGCCACGAGATGATTGTCGAGACGCAGGGCTCGGCCGGATCTGACCCGATCCCCCAGTCGGTCATCGACGCCGCTGACGCCGTGGTCTTCGCCCACGACCTCCCGGTCAAGGACGCTGCCCGCTTCGCCGGCAAGCCGACCATCGACGTGGGCGTCAAGCGCGCGATCAGCGACGGCCCGGGCCTCATCGCCCAAGCCGCTGCTGCCGCAGCGGACTTCAAGGCCAACCCCGCCAAGGCCGCTGCCGCAGCAGCCGCGGCTCCGACCGGTGGCCTCGCGACCAAGGTCGACTCGTCGGCCAGCCTCGGCACCCAGGTCCGCCAGTGGCTGATGACCGGTGTCTCCTACATGATCCCGTTCGTCGCCGCCGGTGGCATCCTCATCGCCCTCGGCTTCATGCTCGCGACCTTCGCCCTCGGCAAGGACGGCCCTGTCCTCATCACGGCATACGACATCAACCTGCCCAAGGATGTCGCGCACAGCATCATGGACAGCTTCAACCCGCTGAGCCTCACCTGGTGGGCGGCGCTGCTCTTCCGCGTCGGTGTTGCGGCCTTCGGCTTCCTCGTCCCGGCCCTGTCCGGCTTCATCGCCTACGCGATCGCCGACCGCCCCGGCCTGGTCCCCGGGTTCGTCGGTGGCGCCATCGCCAGCACGACCGGCGCCGGCTTCCTCGGCGGCCTCGTCACCGGCATCCTCGCCGGCCTCGTCGCCCGCTGGATCTCGCGCTGGAAGGTCGCCAAGGGCGTCCGCGGCATCATGCCGGTCGTCGTCACCCCGCTGCTGTCGACCCTCATCGTCGGTGGGCTGTTCATCGTCGTCCTCGGCCGGCCGATCAAGGCCCTCATGGACGCCCTGACCAACGGCCTCAACGGCCTCGGCGGCGGCTCCCTCGTGATCCTCGGCCTCATCCTCGGCGCGATGATGGGCTTCGACCTCGGTGGCCCGGTCAACAAGGTGGCCTACACCTTCGCTACCACCGGGCTCGCCACGGTCGGTCTGGCCACGGACGCGGTGCAGTACAAGATCATGGCCGCCGTCATGGCCGCCGGAATGGTCGCTCCGCTCGCTCTGGCCCTGGCCACGCAACTGCGCCCGAAGCTCTTCACGGAGCCCGAGCAGGAGAACGGCAAGGCTGCCTGGTTGTTGGGAGCCTCGTTCATCTCCGAGGGTGCCATCCCATTCGCCGCCTCCGACCCGGCCCGCATCATCCCGGCCTCGCTCGTCGGCTCGCCCATCACGGGTGCGCTCTGCATGGCCTTCGGCGCGACCTCGCCGGCTCCCCACGGTGGCATCTGGGTGTCGCTGCTGTTCGGCAACATCTTCGGGTTCCTCATCGCCCTCATCGTCGGCGTGGTCGTCATGGCCGCCATCGTGATCGCGCTGAAGTCACGCGACCACAGCCTGGCCGCCGCGAACGCCTGACCCTCCACCGCTAGGTTCATCCCTAGCCACACGCATGTCGTGCGGCGCGTGCCTCGAGCCGCGCCGCACGGCATACCCACCCGCAGTGGTTCCACCCCCGGAAAGGACACCTCATGGCCACCCGCACCGTCACCATCGCCTCCTCCGTCGGCCTGCACGCTCGACCCGCCTCGTTGTTCGTCCAGGCAGTGAACGCCACTGGTCTGGACGTCGAGATCGGCCGCGCCGGCGAGGACGCCATCGACGCCACGAGCATCCTCGGCGTCATGGCCCTGGGCGCCAAGCACGGCGAGGAGGTCATCCTCACGGCCGAAGGCGACGGCGCCGAGGAAGCCCTCGACTCGCTCGTCGAACTGCTCTCCCGCGACCTCGACGCGGAGTGACCGACGTGACCGACGCCATCCGCGGCATCGGCGTCAGCCCCGGGGCGGCCGTCGGGCCGGTGGTCCAGGTGCGACCGCCCGTCCGACCGCCGGACTCCGAGCCCGCCGCAGCCGACCCCGCCGCTGAGCACGTGCGCGTCAAGGCCGTCTTCGAGTCGGTCGCCGTGACGCTTGAAGAGCGCGCCAGCGGCGCTGACGAGACCGCCCAGCAGATCCTCACGGCCACTGCCCTCATCGCCCGCGACAAGGGTTTGCAGAAGGCGATCGGCAAGCACCTCGCCGCTGGCAAGGGCCCCGCCACCGCGGTCACCGCCGCCGTCGAGGAGTATGCCGCGCAGTTCGAAGCGCTCGGCGGCTACTTCGCCGAGCGGGTCACCGACCTCAAGGACGTCCGTAACCGGGCCGTCGCGCGACTGCTGGGCAAGGCGGACCCGGGTGTCCCGGACTTCGACGTCCCCAGCGTCATCGTCGCCCACGACCTGGCCCCGGCCGAGACCGCGACGCTCAACCCGAGCATGGTCCGCGCGATCGTCACCGAGGCCGGCGGGCGCACCAGCCACACCGCGATCCTCGCCGCGCAGATGGGTATCCCCGCGGTCGTGCAGTTCGCCGGTGCGACCACGATCCCGGCCGGCACGGTGGTTGCCGTCGACGGCGACTCCGGCGAGGTGACGCTGAACCCGAGCGAGGACTACCAGCGGGAGTTGGTCGGCAAGCGTGAGCGACGCCGTTCAGCCCTGGCCGGCTCAGCCGGCCCCGGGCGCACCCGTGACGGACACCCGATCGCCCTGCTGGCCAACATCGGTGGTGTGGACGACGCGGTGAGCGCGGCGGCTCAGGACCTTGAAGGGGTCGGGCTGTTCCGCACCGAGTTCGTCTTCCTCAGCCGCGACTCCGCACCCACGCTCGCCGAGCAGACCGAGATCTACACCAAGGTCTTCGAGCCGTTCGGCACCCGCCGGGTCGTCGTGCGAACCCTCGATGCCGGGGCCGACAAGCCGTTGGCCTTCGCCGACCTCGGGCCGGAGGAGAACCCGGCCCTGGGCAAGCGCGGACTGCGTTTGTCGGCGCTGCGCCCCGACCTGCTCGACACCCAACTCGAGGCTCTCGGAGCGGCGGCGAAGGTCACCCGTGCCGAGGTCAAGGTCATGGCCCCCATGGTCGCCACCCCCGAGGAGGCGGCCTGGTTCGCCCGCCGGGTCCGCGAGAACGGCCTGCCCAGTGTCGGCGTCATGATCGAGGTCCCCGGTGCGGCCCTGTTGGCCAAGCAGGTCCTCGCGGAGGTCGACTTCGGCTCGCTCGGCACCAACGACCTCGCGCAATACACGATGGCTGCCGACCGGATGGAGGGCGAGCTGTCCGACCTGCTTGACCCCTGGCAGCCGGCCGTCCTCAAGGTCATCGGGCACGCCTGCGACGGAGCCAAGGTCGCCGGCAAACCGATGGGTGTCTGCGGCGAGGCCGGCGGCGACCCGCTGCTGGCTCTCGTGCTGGCCGGGCTCGGTGTCGGCAGCCTGTCGATGGCTCCGTCCAAGGTCGGCATCGTCCGGTTCTCGTTGTCGCTGCACGACCTGGCGACCTGCCATGGCATGGCCACGGCAGCGCTGGACGCCCGCACCGCAGCCGATGCCCGGGAGGCCGTGATCGCGATGGCCCACGAGGACTTGACCGCGTTGCTCTAAGCCACTGGGAGCGGGTGGAGGGACCTGAGGCGATGGCCGCGCAAAGCGGCCAACGCCTCAGTGTTCCTTCGTGATCTTCTCCCGAGCCCGCGGTCGATCAGAGATCCCTGCTACCGGTCCACCGGGCAGTCGGTTGTCGACGGGCCGCAGAAGAGCATGCCGACGTCGGTCACGATCTCTCCGGAGACAGTGCCGCCGTATGTGATTCGCACGCTCGACAGACCGCCGCCCGAAGGACCGCGACGAGCCAGACCGACTTGGACCTCGCTCAGTCGCTGCGCACTCTCGCACGGCTGCACCGCGACGTGATCGCCGACGGCATACACCTGCTCCCCCGGGCGCGTCGGGATAGCAGGCGGGAACCCCGAGGTCGCCACAGTGATACCTCCGGGCGCGTCGTAACTGGCCAACCGGAAGCCGAGGACGTCGAAGCCGCTGCCGACCCACGCCAGCGGTTGGATATCGGTGACCCACACGTTCACCCCCGGCGGCGCACAGATCTGAATCCCGAAGGTGATCCGGCCGTCTCCACTGCCCTGGGCGAGGTAACTGGCCGAGTTTGCCACCAGCCCGGGGGTTGACGATGCGCACCCGTTGACGACCATCAGCGTCGCGAGCGCCACGAGGAGTCGCGCACCAGGTCTGCGGCTCACCGGGATCCTGCTCATCGCCACACCCCTGACACCGGACGAAACGGATGAATGCGACGGTACGCGCCTGACCGCCGCAACGGAAGGCAAGCCCGTGGTGTGATCCATCAGCGCTGGAGCCAGATCCGCGAGTGGCAGGCCCACGGCATACCGTGGATGCGTGACCACAGCGCCTGCCCTTGGCCCGCTCGCGGGCGTGAAGATCATCGAGTTCGCGGGGATCGGCCCCGGGCCGTTCGCGGGGATGGTGCTCGCCGATCTCGGGGCCGACGTGATCGGGGTCGACCGGCCCGGCGGCGCGGGCCCCTTCGACCTGCCGGTGCTGCGCCGTGGCCGGCGGTCAATCGCCGTCGACCTCAAGAGTGAGGCAGGGCGCGAGGTCATCCTCGATCTCGTCGCGAGCGCCGACGCACTCATCGAGCCCTACCGACCGGGTGTCATGGAGCGGCTCGGGCTCGGCCCCGACGCCGTCCTGGCCCGCAACCCGCGGCTGGTCTATGCGCGGATGACCGGATGGGGGCAGGACGGACCGCAATCCCCGTATGCCGGTCACGACCTCACCTACACCGCCACCTCGGGCATCCTCTCCAGCTTCGTGCGGGACCCGCACGACGGGAGTATGCCGCGGCCGGTCCTGCCGGGGCCCTACCTGGGCGACGTCGCGGGTGGGGCGCTGCTGCTCGTCGCCGGACTATTGGCCGCGCTGCACTCGGCCGCCGCAACGGGCGCCGGGCAGGTGATCGACGCTGCCATCACGGATGGCGCGTCCTATCTGAGCACCTTCACCCATGCGCTGCGCCTCGGGGGGATGTGGGGTGGCACTCCGGGCAACAACATCCTCGACACGGGCGCCCCGTTCTACGAGGTCTACGAGTGCGCGGACGGGCGACACCTGGCCGTCGGCGCCCTCGAGCCGCAGTTCTACGACGAGTTGCTGCGCCTGCTCGCCGAGCATGCCGGGCTCGACCTCGGGCCCGACGACCCGCGCCACCGGCTGAACCGGCTCGACCAGAGGCGTTGGCCGGAGGCGAAGGCCTTGTGGGAGGACTTCTTCCGCACCCGGACCCGGGACGAGTGGTGCGCATTTCTGGAGCGCTCTGACGCGTGCGTCGCGCCGGTGCTCTCGCTGGAGGAAGCGCCGACGCACCCGCACCTGGGTGCGCGGGCGGCATACCTCCCGGTGGGTGGCGAGCACGGGCCGGAGTTGCCGGTGCCCGCGCCGCGCTTCTCGGCGACGCCGACCCAGACCCGGCCATCCCCGGCGAGGGGTGCCCACACCGACGAACTCCTGGCCGAAGTCGGCTACCACCCGGCGCGGATCGCGACGCTTCGCAGCACGTCCGTGGTCGCCTGAACGCCAATTCCTGATCAACGTCCTACGATGAGGAGAGGCGCCGTGGCCCACACGGCGATCGGGAGTCCTAGGGCCGGTGACCACCACATGAGCAAGCCTGTCCAGCAGTTGGATCGCGTCGTGATCCGATTCGCCGGTGATTCCGGCGACGGGATGCAATTGACCGGCGACCGGTTCACCTCCGACGCGGCGTTCCACGGCAATGACCTGTCGACGTTGCCCAACTTCCCCGCGGAGATTCGGGCGCCCCAGGGCACCATCCACGGGGTGTCGAGTTTCCAGCTGCACATCGCCGACCACGACGTGCTCACCCCCGGTGACGCGCCCGACGTGCTCGTTGCGATGAACCCGGCGGCGCTCAAGGCCAACCTCGCCGACCTGCCGCGCGGCGCGACGATCATCGTCGACACCGACGAGTTCAGTCGGCGCAACCTCGCCAAGGTGGGGTATGCCGTGTCGCCGCTGGACGACGGCAGCCTGGAGAGCTACCACGTCCACGCCCTGCCGCTCACCTCGATCACCGTCGACGCGCTCGCCGAGCACCCGTTGACCCGCAAGGACAAGGAACGGGCGAAGAACATGTTCGCCCTGGGTCTGTTGTCGTGGCTCTACACCCGGCCGACGTCGACGACCGAGCGGTTCATCCTCAGCAAGTTCGCCAGGAAGCCCGACCTGCTGGCTGCCAACGTGGCCGCCCTGCGGGCCGGCTTCGCCTTCGGCGAGACGACCGAGGACTTCGCCCACACCTATCAGGTGGCCGCGGCCTCGATGCCCGACGGCACCTACCGCAACATCACCGGCAACGTCGCCCTGTCCTACGGTCTCGTCGCGGCCGCCCACCAGGCCGGCCTGCGTCTAGTCCTCGGGTCCTACCCGATCACCCCGGCCTCGGACATCCTGCACACGCTGTCGGGTCTCAAGCGGTTCGACGTGACGACGATGCAGGCCGAGGACGAGATCGCCGGAGTCGGGATCGCCATCGGCGCCTCCTTCGGCGGGGCGCTTGGCGTGACGACCACGTCGGGTCCTGGGTTGGCCCTCAAGGCCGAGGCGATCGGGCTGGCCGTCTCGCTCGAGCTCCCCCTCGTGGTCGTCAACGTCCAGCGCGGCGGGCCCTCGACCGGCCTTCCCACCAAGACCGAGCAGGCCGACCTCCTGCAAGCGATGTTCGGCCGCAACGGCGAGTCGCCGGTCGCGATCGTCGCGCCGCAGTCCCCGACCGACTGCTTCGACGCGGCCATCGAGGCGTGCCGGATCGCCACGGCATACCGCACGCCGGTCATCCTGCTGTCCGATGGGTACCTCGCCAACGGGTCCGAGCCGTGGAAGGTCCCCGTCCCGGCCGAGCTGCCGGCCCTGGACGTGACCTTCACGACCGAGCCCAACGGGGTCGATGGCAGCGGTTCGCCGGTCTTCCAGCCCTACCTGCGCGACCCCGAGACCCTCGCGCGCCCGTGGGCGATCCCGGGTACGCCTGGCCTGGAGCACCGCATCGGCGGCATCGAGAAGGCCGACGTCACCGGCAACATCTCCTACGACCCCGACAACCACGAGCTGATGACCAAGTTGCGCGCCGGCAAGATCGCCAAGGTCGCCGACACCATCCCCGGCTTGGAGGTCGATGACCCCGACGGCGACGCCCGCGTGCTCGTCATCGGGTGGGGATCGACCTACGGTCCGATCCGTCAGGCGGCCCGCTCGGCGCGTCTCACCGGGCACCGGGTCGCCACGACCCACCTGCGTCACCTCAACCCGTTCCCGCTCAACACCGGCGAAGTGCTGCGCCGCTACGAGCGGGTCATCATGCCCGAGATGAACCTCGGGCAATGCGCGATGCTGCTGCGCGCGGCATACCTCGTGGACGTGCAGTCACACACCGCGGTCCGCGGGCTACCGTTCAAAGCCTCGGAACTCGCCGAGATCATCCGCACGGCCGTCGACGGACTGGAGGCGACGAAGTGAGCATCGACCTGGGTATGCCGTCCAGCGGGGTCGCGTTCGTCCCGCAACTGGCCGAGGGGTCACCGGCGCTGGGGCGCAAGGACTACACCTCCGACCAAGACGTCCGGTGGTGCCCGGGCTGCGGCGACTACGCGATCCTCGCGGCGATGCAGGGCTTCTTGCCTGAGCTCGGGCTGCGCAAGGAGAACATCGTCTTCATCTCCGGCATCGGGTGCTCCTCGCGGTTCCCTTACTACCTGGACACCTATGGGTTGCACTCGATCCACGGTCGTGCGCCGACCTTTGCCACCGGGCTGGCGACGGCGCGCGAGGACCTGTCGGTGTGGGTCATCACCGGTGACGGCGACGCGCTGTCGATCGGCGGCAACCACCTCATCCACGCGTTGCGCCGCAACGTCAACATCAAGATCCTCTTGTTCAACAACGAGATCTACGGGCTGACCAAGGGGCAGTACTCCCCCACGTCGCGCGCCGGGACCATCACGAAGTCCTCCCCGCTGGGCTCGCTGGACGCGCCGTTCACGCCGGTCTCCGTGGCCCTCGGGGCCGAGGCGACCTTCGTCGCGCGGACCATGGACTCCGAGCGCAAGCACCTCACCGAGGTCCTGCATGCGGCGGCCGCGCACCGCGGTGCGGCGTTGGTCGAGATCTATCAGAACTGCCCGATCTTCAACGACGGGGCCTTCGACGTCCTCAAGGACAAGGACGAGGCGGCCGCCCGAATCCTTTGGCTCAAGGACGGCGAGGAGGTCGCCACCGGCGACCGCGTGGCCGTGCGCGCTGACGACGGCTCGATCCAGGTGGTCCCGCGGGCCGAGGCCAGCCCGACGCGGATCGTCCGGCACAGCGTCGACACCGAGCACCCGTCGTCGGCCTTCGCGCTGTCCCGCCTTACCTCTGACGGGCTGCTGGCGCACGTGCCCATGGGTGTGTTCCGGGACGTGTCGCGGCCGACCTACGACGACATGGTCCGCGGTCAGGTCTCGGCTGCGGTCGAGGCCGCCGGGGGCCCGGCGACCGACGCCGATCTCGCCGCGCTGCTCGCCGGTCGGGACACCTGGACCGTCGGCGGGTGACCCCCGCCCTCAACCCAGGCTCCGAGGTTCGACGCGGCGCACTCTTCGGCACCGCGGCATACATGCTGTGGGGGTTCTTCCCCCTCTACTTCCATGGGCTGTCCCCGGCGACGCCGCTTGAGGTGCTGGCTCACCGGATCCTGTGGAGCCTGTTCTTCTGCCTGATCATCCTGGCTTGGCGTCGGGACGTGACGTGGGTGCGTCCGCTGTTCGCCCGTCCGCGGTTGCTCGCGGGGTTGACTGCCGCGGCCCTGCTCGTCGCGATCAACTGGGGGGTCTACGTCGCTGCGGTGTTGAGCGGACACACCCGGGACGCTGCGCTCGGCTACTTCCTCAACCCACTCATCACCGTGGCCCTCGGCGTCGTGCTGCTGCGCGAACCCCTGCGCCGCCTGCAATGGATGGCCGTCGCGATCGGCCTGGTGGCGGCGGTCTTTCTCACGGTGGCCGGCGGGCAGG
>ERZ724525.2228-NODE-2228-length-11180-cov-6.568000_pt1 | contig 11180 bp, 9 predicted proteins | sample MGYA00376058_ERZ724525 | MGnify/ENA primary metagenome ERZ724525 (study PRJEB28724, sample SAMN07190888) | wastewater metagenome | isolation source: influent of sewage treatment plant in Hong Hong | place: USA: Christiansburg, Virginia | collected 2016-03-01 ... | reverse complement strand
AAAAATAATTAAATTTTTATTTTTTATATATAAGCTTTATAATGGGCATCGTTGCGAAATAACTTTAGCTAGTCTTCTCACAACGCTTATCAGAAATCAAAAACCTCTGATAAAAAAATTTCGCGAGATTTCTCGCACTGTTGGCTGTAGAGCAGCAGCCAATCGAGTTATCGAAAGCTCACGCAGGCCTATAGGTCTGCTCTCTGATAGAACTAGATTCCACTGTCTCCTATTGCTATGGGCAAGTACTTCGTTACGCCCTCATCACATAAGACCCATTGCGGGCGCTTTCAAGCTTCCTTCGCACTTCAGCGCACAAGGCAAAACAGCAGCTATTGCCGTATTTTTCGCTTTGACAAAACATTTTCCTCGACCGAAGCAGCAAAAATCTATGCTGTGACGCAAGGCTGGATGCATACGTCCATGCAGCCCACAACGTGCTGAGCTGCAAACAAGCGCTCAACTTCATCCGGTTGCTACGGAGCTCCACTCCCACAGCCATATACAAACGATGCGTCAATTCTTGACACGTCACAAATAGAAAAGGCTCCTTCCATGAGCACCAAAATTTACGTTGGCAACCTGCCTTACTCCGTGACCGATTCCAGCCTGAAAAGCAACTTTGCTGAGTTCGGAAGCGTTACCTCAGCCAAAGTCATGATGGACCGCGACAGCGGCCGCTCTAAAGGCTTTGCGTTTGTAGAAATGGCGTCTGCAGACGCTTGTCAAGCAGCTATTGCAGCATTGAATGGAGTGTCCGTTGATGGACGTTCGATCGTCGTCAATCTTGCGAAACCTCGCGAGGAAGGTCGTGGCTCCGGTGGTAATCGCGAATTCCGAGCCAGCTCTCGTCCTAATGTTGGCTATGGCAATGATGGCTATGGTGGTGGTAACAGCTACTAATTTAGCTACGCGCCAAAGAATAACGCCCCACGATTGAGGGCGTTTTTTCATTTTGAATTTTGCTTCACAAAGCAAAACGTATAGGCCTCTGGACGACTGCATGGGTCGATCAGAGACAGTCGCTGGTTGAGCCAAGCCGCCTAACTGGTTCTGTTCGATCTCACATAAGCCTAGCGTCAAATTGCTGGGCTTTTTTATGGTGTCAGCGATGTAGAGACTGGGGCTAGTCACAGCGACTGTGTGACCCCGTCGCAATGACTCTGCTACGCCTGCACCTGCTGCTTGAGCCACTTGGCGTAGTCGCTCAAGCAGCGCTCGGTACGCACCGTAATTTGCGGCACCTCGTAGCTGTGCTGCTCGCGCATCAATTTGGTCAGCCGCTGCAAAGCCTCGGGCAGGGTCTTGCAGACCAGTCGCCACTCTGGCGTTGACTGCAGCACCCCATCCCATTCGTAGTACGAGGTAATGCGCTCTGTCTGCACGCAGGCCGCCGCCTTGGCGGCCACCAGCGCGCGCGCCATGTCTTCGGCCTCGCCAGAATGGCCCACGGTGGTGGTCACCACGCAGAGCGTGGCCCAGTGGCTTTCTGGTGAAGGCGCGGTCTTGGTAGATAGGGTGCTCATGCAGCCTAGTCTAGGCCCAAGACCATTTCGACCCGCCAAGCGTTACAACGGATACAAACCCAGCTGCTGCGCCCGCAGCCGGGTCAGCCCCAGCAGCGCATCGGTAAACGGTGTGGCAATACCGCACATGATGCCCATCTCGCGCACCGCGCCCACCAGTGCATCCAGCTCCACCGGCTTGCCGCCTTCCACGTCCTGCAGCATGGATGTCTTGAAGCCACCCAGCTTGAGCGTGACCTGATGGCGATCTTGCGGCGAATCGCTGATCGGAAGGCCAATGCGGGCGCCAATCTCCTTGGCCTCCAGCATCACGGCGGTGATGAAGTTGCGCACCAGCTCATCGCCCAGAATCTTGTCCGTCGTCGCTCCGGTGATGGCACTGACGGGGTTCATGGTCATATTGCCCCAGAGCTTGTACCAGGCGTCGCGCTGGATGTTGCTGGAGACCTTGACCTCCAGCCCTCCCGCGCGCAACAGCTCGGCCAGCGCCAGCAGACGCGGCGTAGGTTCATCGCCGGGCAGCGTCATGGGCTCACCCACGATGATGCTGTTGCCAAAATGGCGACGCACCACGCCGGGCGCATCCAGCGAGCAACTGGCATGCACGACCGAGCCAATCACCTGCGTGGTGGGAATGGCCTGCGCAATATCGCCCTGCGGATCCACGGTATTGAGCTGCAGGCCGCGCAGGCTGGCATCCACCCCGCCAGCCAGAAACCACCATGGCACGCCATTCATGGCGGTCAACACCAGCGTTTGCGGGCCTATCAGCGGCGCAATCTGGCGCGCTACATCTGGCATGGCCGGGGCTTTGACTGCAATCACCACCACATCCTGCACACCCAGCGCAGCAGGGTCTTGCTGGGCATTGACAGCCACGGTCTCGCGCGCATCGCCATGAACCAGCGTCAGACCGTTTTGCTGCAAGGCGGCCAGAGTCTGGCCCCGCGCCACAGCGCTGAGTTCACACCCTGCCTTGGCCAGCGCCACACCCAGCCAGCCGCCAATGGCACCCGCGCCAAAAATGCATACCTTGGTCAAATTCATCTCCATATCTCAGTTTTATGTTTTATCCGGGCGCAGCAAAGACTCTCAAAACAAGAGCAGCTAGCGCTTGATGAGAAAGCACTTCAGGCTTTTTGCGTACTTAATTCTCACCGGGCGGGCGCATCTTTGCGCATTGTTGACACGTGAACATCAGTATCAACCCGAGAGAAACTGAGGGCTGTTGACAGCTGACAGACCCGCCAAGCGGGTGCCCGCTGCCTTGTTTTTGTATTTTCAAGGACTGTCCTCATGAGCTCCAGCAACACCATCAACCTGACCGCCCAGATCACCACCCTGAGTACGGCACTGCGCATCGTTCTCGATGCCAACCCCGATGCCGCTCAGGTACGCGAGCAACTGGCCACCGCGCTGAACCAGTCCATCCACGACGCGCAGGAAGAAGGGATGTGGGACAACGCAAGCGGCGTCAAAACCATCAAAGCCGCCTTACTGGGTTGAACTCCGTTGATCGGTTGATGCACTGACACCCGCCCCCATGAAAAAAGCCGGCCGGGCCATTTGCCCGCCGGCTTTTTTAGTGAGCATTCAGACTCCGATCAGATGACCTGACGAATCGGCAGCGACCGCACTCGCTTGCCTGTGGCGGCAAAAATGGCATTGGCCAAAGCCGGAGCCACGGCCGGCAGCGGCGGCTCACCCACACCGCCAATCGGCACATCCATGCCGCCACCCACCAAATGCGTTCGAATGGTCTGCGGCTGATCGGCAAAGCGCAGCACTTCAAAGTCGTGAAAGTTGCTTTGCTGCACGCGCCCCTTGGCAAAGGTGATTTCGCTGCTCATGGCCAAACTCATGCCCATGATGACGCCGCCTTCCAGCTGCGAGCGAATGCGCTCTGGGTTGATCTGCGGGCCGCAGTCCAAAGCCGTATCCACAGCAATCACTTTGACATGGCCTTTCTCATCCACCGCTGCTTCAACCACCACGGCCGAGTAGCTCATAAAACTATAGCAAAAAGCCAGCCCCAAACCATGACCTTTGGGCAATTTTCTCCCCCAGCGCGCGCCGCGCGTCGCTGCCTCGATCACGTCACGCAAACGCCCGGTGTCATAGGGGTACAGTGTGGGCGATTCGGTGTAGTTCCAGCCATCGGCCAAATCCTTTTCAGGGTTGAGCTTGCGCGGCGGGCCAATCAGCTCCAGCGCATATTGCTTGTGGTCTTTGCCGGCACGGTGGGCTAGTTCGGCAATAAAGCTTTGCGCCGCAAACGCATGGGGAATGTTGTAGACCGCGCGGAACCAGCCGATACGGGTATGGGCCGCCACCTCGCCAGTCTCAATGCGCACATTCGGAATGTCATAGGGCATATTGATCGCACCCATGCCCATCTCCATGCTGCTTTGGCCCTTGGCGCCTTCTTGAAACAGTGAGGCAATGGTGGGCGCTGCCGAGCGATGCAACCAAGTCTGGGGCAAACCATTCGCGCCCAAAGCAGCCTCCAAATGGTCTGCTGCTACAGCGTGATAGAAATCGTGCTGGATGTCATCATCACGCGTCCACACCACTTTGACGGGCGTGCCCGGCATGGTCTTGGCAATCAATGCTGCCTCCACCGCAAAGTCTGGCTTAGATTTGCGCCCAAAAGCACCGCCCAGTAGCAGCACATTGATCGTCACTTGCTCAACCTTCAAGCCCAGCGCGGCTGCGACCAAGTCTCTGGCCGCTTCAGGAGCCTGTACCGACGTCCAGATTTCACACTGACTTTGATCGGCTGAGAGCAGCGCCGTGGCCGTGGGTGGCTCCATAGAGGCATGGGCCAAGTGCGGCACATAGTAATCGGCCTTCAGCAGTGCTTTGTCACCTGCCTTTTTGACGGCCGCATCCACGTCCCCGTTGCTGCGCAAAACCTTGCCTGGGCTGTTGGCCGCCTTTTCCAGCTCCTGACGATAGGCCGCCGAGTCATAACTGGCATGCGGGCCTTCATCCCAATCCAGCACCAATGCCTCGCGTCCCTTGATCGCAGCCCAAGTGTTGCGCGCCACGACGGCCACACCGCCCAATGGTTGAAATGCAGGTGCGCCTTTGTACGCAGGAATATCTACCAGCGCCTTCACCCCAGGCACCGCCAATGCCTTGTCTTTTTGGGCGCTGCGCAATTGCGCACCCAACACCGCAGGGCGGGCAACCACGGCATAGACCATGCCCGGCAGATGCTTGTCTTGCCCATAAACGGCCTTGCCCCGGCCAATGTCTGCAAGATCGACCACCGCCAACTTGCCCTTGCCGATATAGCGAAAGGCTGCCGGATTTTTAAGCCGTAACGCATCACCCTTGGGCACCGCCTGCTGGGCTGCATCAGCCGCCAGTTCGCCATAGCTGAAGCGTTTGCCAGAAGGCGTGTGAATGACTTCGTGCTGCACTGCTTTGACCTGCGCCACTGGCACGCCCCAGCGCGCCGCTGCAGCCGCTTCTAGCATTTGACGGGCGGCTGCGCCCACGCGTCGCATGGGTGCAAAGAAGTGCCGTACGCTGCGCGATCCATCCACGTTTTGGTTGCCGTATTTAGATTCAATGCCTTGCGCTTGAACCACGCTGACTTTGTCCCAGCGCGCTTCCAACTCATCAGCTACCACCATAGGCAAACTAGTACGCACGCCAGTGCCCATCTCGGCCCGGTGCGCAACAATGGTGACCAAGCCATCAGCTGCAATGCTGACAAATACCAACGGGTCATCCACTGTGCCGCCGGGCATAGAATCTGCGCCGTATTTTTTGACATCTTGCGCAAGCACCACACCTTGCGCAGTCACCGCTAAACTAAAAACCAAACCTGCGCTGCCTTGCAGCAAGCTGCGGCGTGAAACTTCAGGCAATGTAGAGATTTCTTGCATTACTTGACTCCCTGCAGGCGCTGCGCTGCCAACTTGATCGCCGCACGAATGCGCGGGTACGTGCCGCAGCGGCAAATGTTGCCGCTCATCGCCTCATCAATCTGTTTTTCCGTTGGTTTGCTATTGGTCTTGAGCAAACCCACCGCCGTCATGATCTGCCCGCCTTGACAGTAACCGCACTGGGCCACACCGAGCTCCACCCAAGCAGCTTGGACCACTTTACCCACACGATCAGACTCCATGCTTTCAATGGTGGAGACCTTCTTACCCTCAAGCGCCGAGATGGGGGTAATGCAGGAGCGAATGGGCTGCCCATCCATGTGGACTGTGCAGGCCCCGCACAAAGCCATGCCGCAACCGAACTTGGTGCCACACAGGCCTAGCTCATCGCGCAAGACCCACAGCAAAGGGGTTTCTTGGGGAACATCGGCCGTCTGCTTCTGGCCGTTGATCTGAAGATTCGTCATGAGGGCTTCTTTCTTGGTATGGGGAGAATTTGAGCGCAGTCAAATCCGCACCCAGCATACAAACCCCTTGCCCCATCTGCTCAATGCTGGCGACAGCCTGTCAGACTGCGCAAGCGTGGCCGCACCCAGAATAAGTATAAAAAATGCCTTCAGCGCTTATGAAATAAGAGCAAGAAGCTACTTATTCGATAGCAAACTCAGTGAGTATCAGCAGCAACCAATCAGTGGCTTGGGTAGCGGACCACTTGATGAAAAGCAATTCCAGAAAACAACGGTTGCAGTGATTCTTGGCGCTCTTATCGCCACAGCTATTTCAAACTTATCCTCAATCAACAATAATTCTCATTCTCAAATAAAACAACAGTCGCATCTTGTCCCAGCTTTCAAACGCCGCGTCCGACGTAGCCATGCTCTACGGGGATCACCATTCCTGGCTTCTGGGATGGCTGCGGCGCAAGCTGAGAGGCTCCGATCATGCGGCCGACTTGGCACAAGACACGTTCGTGCGCGTGCTGGCGGCCCAGGCAGAGCAGCGGGCTCTGGTACTGCACGAGCCGCGTGCCTATCTCACGACGGTGGCGCGCAATCTGCTCATCAATCATTTGCAGCGCCAGTCTCTGGAACAGGCCTGGATGGATGCGATGGCGCAGCTGCCCGAGCCTATGGCGCCCTCTGCCGAACAGCAGTATCTGATTCTGGAGACCTTGCATCAGATCGATGCCATGCTGGACGGTTTGCCGCCCAAGGTCCGCGAGGCCTTTCTGCTGTCGCAATTGGATGGCCTCACCTATGCGCAGGTGGCCCAGCAGCTGGGCGTCACGGATCGCACCGTCAAGCGCTATATGGCACAAGCCTTCGCGCAGTGCATTCTTCTGGCGATCTGAGTCCATGGCCGCAGCCTCCCCTCCTTCCGAAGTTGATCCGCGCGTGGCGCTGCAAGCGGCCGAGTGGCTGGTGCGGCTGCAAACCGAGGGGGGTACTCCCACCCATCAAGCCGAACTGCTGCGCTGGCGCGCCTTGGACCCACGCCATGAAATGGCTTGGCAGCGCGTGGAGCGTGTGCTTGGCCAGCTCAGTGCAAGCCGGACCGGTGCCGATAGCGGCGCCAGCAACCGGCTGGGAGCCTTGAGTGCGGCGGCGCTGCGCGAATCCAGCCGCTCACAGCGGCGCATGGCAACCAGGCTGCTGGCCGCGGCCATTGTGGCGGGACCTGTGGGCTATGCCAGCTGGCACCTTGCTCCATGGAACGAGTGGTCGGCCGATATGCGTACCGCCACCGGCGAACGGCGTGAAATGCTGCTGCCCGATGGCAGCAAAATTCAGCTGGATACGGGCAGCGCCCTTGATTTAGCTTTCTCTTCGTCGGAGCGTCGCCTGATTCTGCGGGCAGGCGCAGTCTCGATTCAGACGGCAGCCGATGGCGCGCAACGACCTTTTCTTGTCCAGACCAGGGAAGGAACAGCGCGTGCCCTGGGAACGCGCTACACCGTGCGCATGGAGCCTAAGTTCAACGCAGCAGTGCCCAGCTCGCTGATTGCCGTGCAACAAGGTGCCGTGGAGCTCAGTCCCGCCAAGGGCGGAAGAGCTGTGCGCCTGGAAGCAGGAAGCCAGACGCACATGAGGGCTGAGCATATAGACCCGCCCGAGCCCGCCGGTCTTGCCGCCGACGGCTGGACGCACGGTGTGCTCTATGCAGATAAAACGCCGCTGAGCATCTTCACCGCTGAACTCTCGCGCTACCGGCTTGGCATCTTGCGCTGCGATCCTGCTATTGCCGCCCTGCCGGTGAGCGGAGCTTTTCAGTTGCGCAATACGGATGAAGCCCTGATGGCTCTGGCGGCATCGCTGCCCGTGAGAATCTTGCAGCGCACACGCTACTGGGTCAGCATCAGCCCGCGCTAAAAATATTCGATTTCTTTCGCCTTCCATGTCCCCTTTTGGCGGGACGCCGGTCATACCCATAAGACAAGCAATTCATCGGCGTTTCTCAAAAGGACTTTTCTCCATGGCCACGGCACAAGGTATTTCCAGGCATGCTTTCGCGACCTGCGTCTCCCGCGCGGGATTCCGGCACAGTTCTCTGCAAGCAGCATTGATCTTGCTCCTGGGTGCGGCAGGTGCCGGCACTGTTCAGGCGCAACCGGCATCCAGCTCCAGCAGCGCACAGGCATTGCGTGAATACAGCATTCCCCAAGGGCCGCTAAGCCAGGTCCTATCCCGTTTCGCCGGCGAATCGGGCGTGACCCTGTCCGCAGACTCGGCCCTGATGGGCGACGCCCAGTCACCAGGCCTGCACGGCAGATTCGCGGTCATCAGCGGCTTTTCCCAGCTGCTGCGCGGCACCGGGCTCGAAGCCGTACAGACCAACCCTGCCATCTTTGTGCTGCGCAAAAGCCATGTCTCGCCCCCTGCAGCCAGCGCCGCAGCTCCCAGCCTGGCCGAAGTCCTGGTGACCGCACCGGCGGAAATCTCGACCTTCTCGGAAGACACGGGCTCGTACGCAGCACAGACGGTCACCCTTGGCAAGAGCGCGCAAAGCCTGCGGGAGATACCACAGTCGATTTCCGTGGTGACGCGCCAGATGCTGGAAGACCAGAACATCCAAAGCCTGGATGACGCCATGCGCACCGTGGCCGGCGTGACCGTGGAGCCCGGCAGCACCGGAGGCAATCATGGCAACTTCTACCTGCGAGGCTATGCCGTGGATACGGTGCAGATCGACGGCGTCAACACGCCGGCCAGCACGGGCAATGACTTGTCCACCGGCTTCGGCATGGCCATTTATGACCGTATCGAAGTGCTGCGCGGCCCGGCCGGGCTGTTTCAGGGAGCCGGTGATCCCGGAGGGTCCATCAATCTGGTGCGTAAACGCCCCAAGCTGCAAAAAGAGTTCCGTACCCAGCTGTCCGCCGGCTCGTGGAACCGCTATTACGCCGAGGCCGATATGACCGGGCCATTGAGCAGCGACGGGCGCATCCGTGGCCGCCTGGTCACGGCCTACCAGGACCATGGTTCCTTCGTAGACCATGTGTACTCCAGAAAGCCCTTGGTCTATGGCGTAGTGGAGGCCGACCTGACCCCATCCACCATGCTCACGGCCGGAGCAAGCTACCAGGAATACAAGGGCCGCCCGGCCTTCGGCCTGCCCGCCTATCCGGACGGCAGACTGCTGGACATTCCGCGCTCCAGCTATCTGGACCCGATCTGGAACCACATCACCGAACGCAACACCGAATACTTCGCCGAGCTGCAACACCGACTGGACAACGGGGGGCAGATCAAGCTCAGCGCAACCTACCGTGAGCAGGACGAGCCATCACGTCTGTTTGGCTGGTCAGATTGCGCAGCCGATCCGGCAACCGGCGACAGCTGCCTCATCAGCTGGGCTTACCGCAGCCACTGGAAGACGCATGGACTCGATGGCTTCATCACCACCCCGTTCAACGCCTTCGGCTCGGCAAAGAACGAGCTGACTGTGGGAGCGGACTACCGCAAGGTACATAAGAACTTCCAGTACGGCGGCGGGGACAATGCGCCCATCAACATCTTCGACCCGGACAACAACGTCCCCAAGCCGACGAACTACAGCTACTCCAACGGCAATGACAACCGTACGGAACAATTTGGACTCTATGGGCGCGCCAATCTGCGCCCCGCAAACGGCGTGCTGCTCAGCCTAGGCGGCCGCATGAGCTGGTGGGACAACCATTCAGTCAACCGCAACGCCTATTTCAACCAGTTCTCGGAAACCAACACCCGCATCACCGGCAAATTCACGCCCTATGCCGGCGTGGTACTGGATTTGAACGAGCAACTGTCCGCCTACGCCAGCTACACACGCATTTTTGCGCCACAGACCTCCAACGATGCTGCAGGCAACACGTTACGCCCCCGTGTGGGCCAGCAGTTTGAAGCAGGCCTCAAGGGCGAATGGCTGAACAAGCAGCTCAACGGCCGTGCCGCCATCTTCCGCATGGAAGACACCAACCGAGCAATGACGGACCCTTCCAACCCACTGTTTTCCGTGGCCTCCGGCAAGATGCGCAGCCAGGGTGTGGAGGCCGAAGTCAACGGCCGCATTGCGCCAGGATGGAACCTCTCCCTGGGCTACGCCTATACCCAGACGAAGACACTGGAAGGCACGCCGGACGAGAAAGCCCAGCTCTACACCTTTATTGCGCCACGCCACAATTTCAATCTGTGGACGCGCTACCAGTTCGCTGCGGGCACCCTCGAAGGCTTTAGCGTGGGCGCAGGTCTGCGCAGCACCAGCCGTATGTACCGCCTCAACGGTGATGTGAAGTTTTCCCAAGGCCCGGTCACCACGGCGGCACTGCAGATCGGCTACCGCTTCAACAAGAACTTGGAAGCGACCCTCACCGTCAACAACCTGTTCGACAAGGTCTACTACCAGCGCGTATGGGCCGCCTATGGCTCCAACTACTTTGGCGATCCGCGCAATGTGATGGTGACTCTGCGCGGGAAGTTCTGAGTTCTCCAGCGCCGATATCACGCGCCATACGCGCTGGCACCCTGTCAGTGCGTTGGCGTCGAACAGTTTGATTGGCAAGCCGCTTCGGGCATAGGAGGTGGCTTGCCTTTCCCTTTCTCGGCCGCCATGCCACCGAAAAGCTCAGACGGGGAAGCTGTGTCGATTGAGCAAGGCTTTGCACTTTGAAATTTCATTTTCTTGATTGACCTTGCTCAACATCAGCCACAAGTCACTTAACCACAAGCACAAAATTCATATTTATTTATTAAAATCAATGGTTTACTTTTTGAATACAAGCATCCAAAATGCAACATTTCGTGAGAAAAATCCCTAGCTCACTGTCGATTCTCATTGAGTCTTGTACTTGCCTCCACAAACAATCAACGACTTAGCGTTGCGTGAAGAGGCTAGTTTTGTACCCGCTTTTCACTGAGTGTTGTACTTTCCGGAATTTTTCTCACTCAGTTTTGTATTTTCCGAGATGGCATGTTCAGAAGCCCGGCCACAACCAACACTGCCAGCAATTTTTGACCGACTATCCGCTGCACTTACAGCCCGATTGACTGGGAGCTCCGGAAGGCGTTGTTGCATAAAAGACCGCTTGCTGGCAGGTAGGCTTGCGAGATGAGTGAGCCGATTCCTTCCAAGTCCCGCTACCGAACCACTAACTGGCCCAGCTACAACGCCGCGTTGAAGACACGGGGCTCGTTGACGATCTGGCTGGACAAGCGCATGCAGTGGTTTGCCGCTGCCAGCGGCAAACGCGGGCGCAGCCCGAAATTCTCGGATGCCGCCA
>ERZ724525.2225-NODE-2225-length-11190-cov-2.802874_pt1 | contig 11190 bp, 7 predicted proteins | sample MGYA00376058_ERZ724525 | MGnify/ENA primary metagenome ERZ724525 (study PRJEB28724, sample SAMN07190888) | wastewater metagenome | isolation source: influent of sewage treatment plant in Hong Hong | place: USA: Christiansburg, Virginia | collected 2016-03-01 ... | reverse complement strand
TAAATAAACTACTTAAACAAGCCTTTGCATTAGCATCAAAAAATGAATTTTATTTAGAAAATAATTGAAAATAAATTTGCTTTTAAACACAGTTCATTTCGACTGCGCTCTATGTGACAAAAAACAATTGGACTATTCTATAATAACGAAAGCATGAATCACTTCTTCTCGTAAACTCTCACATAGTCTACTAAAAATTGTTGTGGCAAAACGCTATCGTCTATGGGACCAGGCCAATTGGCTCCCATCGCCAAATTCAGCAACAAATAAAACGGTTTTCGAAACGGATTATCATCGCCTAAACCAGCCGAATCTACGGGAAAACTAAGGTATTTATTGTTATCGAAATAAATATCAATGGTTTTCTCATTCCATTCTATCGCATAAACATGGAAATCGTCTTCTAAATTTTCTGCAACAACTTTATTGCCATTTGATTTATTTGCCTTAGAATTGGGATCAGGATAGTGCATGGTTCCGTAAATGTCTTTTGGCTGATTACCAATGAATTCCATAATATCAATCTCACCACATTTAGGCCAACCTACTTCTGTTCTATTAGTTCCCATCATCCAGATTGCAGGCCAAATTCCACCGCCATGAGGAAGCTTGGCTTTGACCTCAATTCTTCCATATTTCCAACCTACTTTCCCAAGTGTATTGATACTTGCAGAAGTATATTGTGTAGTAGAATCTTTGGTTTTCCAAGTTGGATTTTCTTTAGAATAAAATTCATTTGGAAAGCTTTCCTTTCTACCTGTAATAGCTAAAACACCTTTGCTCACCCATACATTCTCTTTTCGGGCATTTGTATAATATTGTTGTTCATTATTCCTAATGTGTCCTACTTCATAGCTCCACTTTTTTGGATTTGGAAGTCCGGTATAATTAAACTCTTCTTTCCAAACTAATTTCCATTTCTCCTTTTTCTGTGCGTTTAAGGAAGTTGTTACAAGCAAGATTAAAATAAAAAATATGTTCGAAATAAAAAAATATGCTTTCTTGTTTAAAGAATTACTTAGATTCATCTTTTATTTTTTTATGTTTTTAAATACCCAAGGATAAAACGTTGGGCTATGCTAGGATAAAATGCCTCGCCTTTTTTTAAAAAATTCAACTTCATTTTGAAATTAAATGTTTTTATTACTTAATATTTTTGGATGATTAACACTTGTATTCACAATCAATTCTCCAAACAAAGTATTTGCCCAAGCAAACCATTTTCGTGTAAACTGCATTGCATCATCTTTATGAAAAGATTCATGCATGAAACCGGTATTGGCGTGGGTTTTTATCAAGGTGCTAATGCAATTTGTTATTTCATTTTCATCGACACTAGTTATGGCTCTTAGAATAATACTCATTGGCCAAATTGTATCGGCGCCCGTGTGTGGACCTCCAACACCCTCGCCAGCTTTTCCTTTGTAGAAAAATGGGTTGTTTTCTGAAAGCACTAACTTTCTTGTATTGAGATACAATTCATCATCAGGAGCAATCGCCCCTAAATAGGGTAAGGACAATATTGAAGGCACATTGGCATCGTCCATCATGTGGAAACTACCGTAGCCATTTACTTCAAAAGCTATGATTTTTCCAAATTTAGGATGAACAATAATTCCTTGTTCTTGTAGTCCTTTTTCTACTTGTTGTTTTAATTCATTGGCTTTAAACACCATCTCATCATCCTTTAGTTTAGGTGACGAAAACATACCGACTAAATAACCCAATACTTCAATAGCAAACATATTACTTGGAATTAAAAAGCCAAACAGTGTACTATCATCACTTGGTCTAAAAGTAGAAACGATTAATCCGCACGGTTTTATAGGATAGCCATAACCGCTCAAAGGAACACCGTCTGTTGCCCAAGCAGTGTTTCGCTGAAAAGTGTACGGCCCTTTGTTTTCCCATCGTTGTTGCTCTTTGAATGTTTGTAAAACGAGCTCCATCGCTTTTTTCCAATCAGCATCAAACATACTAATATCACCCGTTTTTTTCCAATATTCATGCGCCAATCGAATAGGATAACACAAACTATCAATTTCCCATTTGCGTTCATGAATTCCCGGCTGCATTTGCGTAATATCGTCTTTCCATTCACTTATCTCATTAAAATCCTTATAAAAAGCATTTGCATATGGATCTAGCAAAATACATTTTGTCTGACGGTTAATTACTCCTTTTATAAGTTCACGAAGTTTAGCATCTTCTTTTACAAAAGGAAGGTAAGGCCAAATTTGAGCTGTACTATCGCGTAGCCACATCGCATCAATATCACCTGTAATAACATAAGTGTCAGGTTTGCCATCTATAATCTCAAAATCGACTGTAGTGTCTAAAGTATTAGGAAAACAGTTTTCAAACAACCAAGCCAATTCAGGATTTGCTATTTGTTTTTTGATTCGGACGATGGCAGCTTCAATAGCTTTACTCGTGAATTTTCTTTGTGCCAATGGAGGTCTGTTACTTACAAAATCTTTCATTGGAAAATTAAAAACGCTGGACTCTGAAGCGAAAACTTGCGATTGCATGGCTACTAAACCTGCCGATAAAATTCCGGTGTTTTTGATAAACTTTCTACGTGATTGCATAGTGTACTATTTTTTTTGAACTGAATAGGAATAAGGATAACTTGTTGCTGAAGTTCCTCTTTTCTGGTTAGGTGTACTTATCATTTTAAAGTCTAAAGTGGCTCCTTGGAGTAAATCAAAGTGATTGAGATAGTTTTTGGTATATGTCGAATTATTCCATTTCAATTCCTCCACATATTTATTGGCATCCGAATTAGCATCAGCATTTATGATTAACTGTTTGCCATTTTCTAAATTAAGAGTTACTTTCTTAAACAATGGTGCTCCCAAGACATATTCTTCCGTAGCGGGACAAACGGGATAAAAACCCATTGCAGAAAAAACGTACCAAGCTGAAGTTTGTCCATTATCCTCATCACCACAATACCCATCAGGTTCTGGTTTGTACAAACGGTTCATTACTTCTCTAGACCAATACTGTGTTTTCCAGGGCTGACCTGCGTAATTGTACAAATAAATCATGTGTTGAATAGGTTGGTTCCCATGAGCGTATTGCCCCATATTCATAATTTGCATTTCTCGAATTTCATGAATTACTGAGCCATAATAACTTTCGTCAAAAATTGGAGGCATAGTAAATACCGAATCTAATTTATTTGTGAATTTAGTTTCACCGCCCATTAAGTCAATCAATCCTTGAATATCGTGAAAAACACTCCAGCTGTAGTGCCAACTGTTTCCTTCGGTAAAGGCATCGCCCCATTTGAATGGATTAAAATCAACAGGAAAACTGCCGTCTTTATTCCTACCGCTCATTAGCCCAACGGATGGATTAAAAAGATTTTTATAGTTCATCATTCGTTTTTCGAACAAATTGATTTCCTTTTTAGGACGTTTTAGGGCTTTCGCCAATTTCCAAATCGCAAAATCATCGTAAGCATACTCTAATGTTCGCGCCGCACTTTCATCAATCTTAACATCATAAGGAACATAGCCTAAAGTATTGTAGTATTGCACTCCTTTTCTTCCAACCGCATCCATTGGTCCTTCATTATTCGCCCCATTTAACAATGCTTTGTACAAGGTATCAATGTCATAACCACGTAATCCTTTTATGTAAGCATCTGAAACTACTGAGGCCGAATTATTCCCTACCATTACATTTCTAAATCCCGGACTTGACCATTCCGGCAAAAAACCACCTTCTTTATAATCGTTAATCAATCCTTCCTGCATTTCTTTATTTATAGAAGGATACACTAGATTCAACAATGGATATAAGGCACGAAACGTATCCCAGAAACCGGTTCCTGCATACATATAACCTGGCAAAACTTTTCCATTGTATGGACTGTAGTGCACTATTTTTCCGGCAGCATCTATCTCATAATGTTTTTGAGGAAAACAAACCGTTCGATACAAGCAAGAATAAAATGTTTGTAGTTGTTCGTCACTTCCTCCTTCAACTGCAAGTTTTCCTAAAACTTTATTCCATTCGTTTTTAGAATCTGTCATTGTTTGCTCAAAAGAAGCGATGCCTAATTCTGTGACTAAATTTAATTCGGCCTGTTCAAAACTAATAAAGGACGAAGCGACTTTTACATTGATTTTCTCTCCTTTTTTGGTTCGAAAACCAACTACTGCACCAACGTGATCATCAGTCAATTCCAATTTATTTTTCTCCAAAATCTTATCGTGCCAAGTATAATTGGTTGCAAAAGGTTTATCAAATAGCAACACAAAATAATTTTTGAAATTATCCGGAACTCCTTCACTATTTCGAGTCGTGTAACCAATAATTTTATTTTCGGAAGGAATTATTTTAATATACGACCCTTTATCAAAAGCATCAATAACGATTGAGGATTGTTCGTTTTCAGGGAAAGTAATCTGAAAATGAGCCGCTCTTTCGGTAGTAGTTATTTCAGTAGTTACATCATAATCAGCCAGATAAACACTATAATAATATGGTTTTACAATTTCAGCTTTGTGACTAAACCAGCTCGCTCTTTCCTGTTCAGTAAAAACTAACTTTCCAGTTACAGGCATAATCGAAAACTGTCCATAATCATTCATCCAAGGCGATGGCTGATGGGTTTGTTTGAAACCACGTATTTTTTCAGCAGTATACGTATAAATCCATCCGTCTCCCATTTCACCAGTTTGCGGGGTCCAAAAATTCATCCCCCAAGGTCTGGCAATAGCTGGATAGGTATTTCCATTAGAAAGACTGTGCACGGATTGTGTTCCCATTAAGGGGTTTACATAATCTACAGGATCTAAAATTTTATTTTGGGCGTTAGCGGCCAAGCCGAAAAAAAGCAAGCCGAAAAAAATCAAATTCTTTTTTCTCATCGTTATCTTCTTAATGAGTGTTATCAAGTAACACTTTCAGTTATTAATTAAATTTAAGTCCTATAAAAAATGAATCTGCAGCTTTCCTTATAAAGAAACCTTAACCAATACAGGCGCATGATCCGATAAAAAACACTTATTTAAAGTTTCAGCCAGTACTCCATATTTAAGTACTTTTATATTTTCACTTATAAAAACATAATCGATTAAAGGTCTTTCTGCAAAAGGGATTTTTCCAAATTCATGAAAAGACCAATCTGGACCATAAACTAATGAAGCCAATTTTTTAGAGTCAAAAAGTTTACTGTCTTTTGTTGGATTTACTATTCCCTGAACTACAGATGATTCAGGAACGGCATTAAAATCGCCCATTACAATTTGAGGCAGACCTTGACTCAATTCAGCCGATTTTTTTTGGATCAGTTTGACACTTTCTTCTCTGGCAATTGTACCGATATGATCAAAATGGGTATTTAGAACAAAAAACTTTTCTCCAGTTTCTTTGACTTTAAATTGTGCCCAAGTTGCAATACGCTCACAGGCGGCATCCCAACCTTTTGAAGGTTTTTCCGGAGTTTCACTCAACCAAAAATAGCCCGACTTAATCAATGTAAACTTATTTTTTTTGTACAAAATTGGACTGTATTCTCCCTTTTCTTTTCCGTCTTCTCGACCTACGCCAATTACAGCATACTCTTGTAATTGGCCACTCATTTCTCTTAATTGATTTGATAGCACTTCCTGTAAACCTAGTACATCTACTTCCTGAAAACGAATTAGATTTACTACATTTTTTTTTCGAAATTTCCAGTTATTCAATCCATCATCTGGATTATCATAACGAATATTAAAAGTCATTACATTCAAATTCGTCCTTACCTTGGTCTGTGCCAACGTAGTTGCAAAAACAAAAAACAAACCTGAAACAAGCATAATTTTTCTCATAACATTAAATAACATTTTGGTGATTAAAAGAATTTTTCACTGAATCGAAAGGATATTTGTGAAAACCAACTCTTTCTGAGGCTGTTGGTTCGACTTTAAATTTATATTTATCCAATGAAACGCTGATTACGGTAAGACCCTTGAAGGCTATTTTACTGTATTTTGTAAACATTATTTTTAAAATTTAAACTACTAATAGCAACCAATCTTTTTCGTTACCTCATCTATACCTACAAGGTCTTGGAGGCCTTGAAGGATTGGCTGTCCTGTAAGGTTTATAGAGCCTTGTAGGTTTGTCTTGGCTAAACAACATTTAAAAAGCAAATAAAATAATAACTTACTAAAAATTTTACCCTTATTATTTACATCGATTAATGACCTCATACAAGGAAGTAACACTAATAACTGGTTTGCTTACTTTACCTTCAAACAAAATTTTCACCTCTTTTCCAGCTTCTAAATCAATATAATTATCACTTAACTTTCCGGTATAGCCTTCAATTTCTATATAGACATATTTGGCGGTTTGGGTAGCTTTTAAAGTAATCTCATTTCCTTTAATTTTCCAAGTTATATTTGGATTTTCCAATTTCATATTAATTGGACGGGTAAAATCGACCATTGGTTTCACATCGTCTCTATAGGCTTCTTTCACGGCGTACCAAGCAGCTTTGGGCTGACGATTGTAATAATCTGTAATACTCCAGCTAGCTACTGGCCAACAGTCATTCAATTGCCACAACAAAGTTCCCATATTATAAGGTTCCTTTGAGCGATGAACTCCAATGATGTTTTTGAACGAATAATGCTGCAAACACTGTGTTAAGTATGTATAATCCTTTACTGACCAAGTTTTCACATTTGTGGTGTCTTTAAAATAACGATGCAAATATGAATTTAATTTCAAAAAACCATTTCCTGCTTTTTGATGGGCCTTCAATACATCCGAATACAAATGGCGATCTTCCTCCAAGGTAATTTTTTTTGTCGTTGAATAATTCGGCATGGCTTGCATGCCGTATTCACTTACAAATCGGCCCGTTCTATTTTGCACGGCTTCAATATCCGCTAATCCCCACCAAGTTCCCCAGTAATGACTATCGCCTTCGGTATAACTTTTTTCTCTTCCCCAGCCAAATAACGGCGAACTACTTGTATAAGGTCTTGTAGGATCTACTTCCTTCACCCATTTTGGAATACTGTCTTGAAACAAACGAACATAATCTTTCCATAATTTGGTAGAATCCTGTTTGGACATTTTCATCGATTTTTGCCAGCCCCAGTTATTGAATGCTTCGTCAACTTCATTATTTCCACACCATACAACAATACTCTTGTGATGACGCAAACGTTTTACTTGATATTTTACTTCTTCTCTTACATTATCAAAAAAAGCGTCGTCACCAGGAACCATTGCCCCAGCAAACATAAAGTCTTGCCATACATTGATGCCGTACTTATCACATAAATCATAAAAATAATCATCTTCATAAATACCTCCGCCCCACACACGAAGCATGTTCATATTGGCATCTTTGGCCATTTTAATTACTTTTTCATATTCCTTTTTTGTCACTCTCGAAAGTAAGGCATCCGAAGGGATATAATTAGCGCCTTTCATATACACTGGTTTGCCATCAATTTTAAAATAAAATGATTTCCCTATGCTGTCTGGCTGCTGTACTAATTCGACTTTACGACTCGGAACGTATTCTTTTTCTTTTGGTTTTTGATTGTAGCTTTCTAATCGTACTTCTTTCCAAACCCCGCAAGTTGTTAGTTTTGGTCCCCAATCCCAGCCAAAATGATATTGCGCTTTACGAACATAGGTACGTGGATTATCTGGAATTACAAAGGGCAGGTCTTTTTTGGCCAATGAGTCTACTACGTTTTGTGCTGATTCAAATACAATTTTTAAACTGTTTTCACCTGAACGCAAGTACGGTTTGACATTGACTCTCCATTGACGAAACATATTGTCAGCTTTCAATACTAATTTCCCATTAAGATAAACGGTCGCATACGTATCTAACCCATCAAAAACTAATTCGGCATTTTTTTGCTTTAAAGTTGACGGACTCACTGAAAAAGAAGTTTTATATTCCCAATCCTTTTTTTCAATCCATTGCAGTTTTTCTTCGTTATCTCGGTAATACGGATCGGGAATTTGTTATTCAACAAATCCGAATGTACTTCTCCTGGAACCGTTGCGGCATTCCATTTAGCAGTCCCTACTTGGCGAAACTCCCAACCGTTTGTTATGACAACTTTATTTATTTGAGCAGTAACTCCCAAAGAAAAATTGGTCAAACAAATGAACGTTAAACAATAAAAGCTATTTATATATTTCATTAGTATGCCATTTTAAAAAATTAAATAGTACTATGTAATCCGTGTATTTTTTAGTTCGTTTTACTTCAAACAAGCTATTTTTAACATCAAAGTGGTTGTTAAATAGTTATATGCTTTTGGTTTAGCAATTGATTGATAAAGAATTGTATTTAAAATTCCATCTTTTTTGTAGAATACTATTTCGTTTATACAAAAAAGAGAGAATTAAACCCATTCAAATAGTATCATTCACAAAGCTTCAAAGCTTGAGCCAATAACAATCCAAATTTAATAATAAAAATAAGCCGGGTAGTAACTACCCGACTCATTCCTAACTAACTCAAAACATTAACTTATTTATTGTTTTTTGGCCCACCAAAGTGGTGTAAATACGCTATCTGCACCACCTAAAAATCCTACTGCTTGATCATATCCTTTAGGATTTGAGTTTCTCAATCCCGAAGTATATCTCAATCGCTGCGGGAAGAAACTAACCTGATTACTCATGAAATTAGCGCTTGTTAAAGCAGGCAAGTTTACTAAAGGTTGCTCTACCGCAGGATTCTCAAAGAAAGGCAAACCTAATCTTCTATGATCATTCCATCCTTCCAACGGCAACCAAGGGGTTTGTGCGATGAATTTTTGAGTTATGATTTTTGTTAATAAATCATTCTTCACCGCACCACTTTTATACAAATCATTTTTAGGGTATAATATTGCTGCTACACCTGGAGTGCCTGTATAACCATCTACATAATCCATGGCATGGTCAGTAGGTGGCTCTGCGGTATGACTCCAACTTACTGAAGTTCCTGCTCTATTGTAATCCTCAGAAGCTAAATAAGCACTTAGATGAGACGAAACGCCCCAATAAGCAAAATTCGCTTTCACACCTTCTTCATAGGCAGACTTACCAGTCATTGGAACTGTCCAGCCTTTAACAGCAGCTTCTGCTAACAAAAAGTACGTTTCCCATGAAGCAAAAAAGATACGTTGGCTCTTACTTGCTCTAAATGCTTGAGATAAACCTGGCATTGTACCATTGAAAGCTCGTACTTCATTTGTACTTGCCATTGGACCCCAGTTACCTACAGCAAAAGCATTCCAAGTATTTGTAGCGTCGATAGTTTTTACCACTGCACCACTTGCATCTTTTAAATTTCTACTTGTAGTTTTTGAGCTATTATCCCAAGAAGGATAAGGCGAAAAATTAGGGTTAGTAAAATCTCCAGGAATACTAAATGTTTTATATGCACGAGGGTCTATCTTATTTGGCAAACCATCCAACCAATACCCTGCTGCAGGTTCGTTCGTTTTCGTTGCAAAATGATTGGCAAATTTTAATCCTATATAATTAGCTGGTTTGACACTTGCGTGAAAAGAGCTAGCCAACTGATCTGTTGATTTTACACCACCCAAACCGATATATAGGTTGTTTAAAGTTACAGAAATGATTTGTGAATTCCATTCACGGCTCATCACTCCAGTCAAATCATCCCATCCTGGTTTTTCTTGTACTTGAAAAGTATCTGCAGCATCTTTTAATAAGTCACCCGCAGCAGCAGCCTCAAATTCTTGTTTTGCTTTAGCTGGATCAACTTCAGACAAACGCATTGCTAAACGAAGACGCATTGAATTTGCATATTTTCTCCACTTTACATAATTGTATTGAAACGCAGGATCTTCTTTCTTTAAAAAATCAGGATTCGTAACCGAAACGTCTAATTTTTCAGAAGCATCTTTAAGTTCTGCTAACAAGAAATAATAAACGTCTTTCAAATTGTTAAATTCTGGATTTTTACCTTGAAAGGCCTCAATGGCAATAGGTCCAAAGTTATCTGCAAGTTCACTCATCAAATAAGCTCTCCAAATACGTGCCACTTGTTTTAGATTTCCTGAATACGGTTTTACAATTCCTTTGGCTTGTTGTTCGTCAGCTATTTGTATTGCAGTATTCACGGCATTCAACCAGTTTGCAGAACTATTGTAATAGGCACTGGACCAACCATCATCATAACTACCACCAGATATACCAGTACTTAACATTTGATGTCCAGCTGTTTTCCAATAAAGTACAAATGATCTTTCGGCTACATCCGGATTCATTTGTGCACCAATTATAGAGTTGTTTATGAAATACTCTACCTGTACTTGATCAGCATTAGCGGCAGTAGGGTTTACGTTTATTTCGTCGAAATTATCGCAGGAGCTTAGCATAGCTACCATTGCTAAAACCAAACTTGATTTTTTTACTATATTTTTCATGATTAAAATTTTATAATTGATTAAAAGCTCAATGCAAGGTTCACCAAGAAAGTACGAACAGTTGGTGATGCTCCGTTCTCAAAACCTACAGCATTTGAACCAGTTGCAAATACAGATTCAGGATCAAGTCCATTCATGTGACTTTTCATCATCCATACATTATTACAAGACACACCGATTTTTGCTTTTTGGATCGCTGTTTTAGATAGGAATTTTGCAGGAAAATCATAATTGAATTGAACATTTCTTAAACGAATGTTACTGGCATCGTATATATTAGCCTCCGTAATACCTAGATTTCCAGAACCTGCTACTCTACTCCAATACAATTGAGGAGTTACCGCTGTCGTATTTGGCACATAACCACTACCACTCGCAACCACACCATTTGCAATGATATTTTCTCTTAATCCATTTACTACCGTTTGAGATGCTGTTCCGCTTTGTTGCATGTCAGCAAGCGTTCCTGAGAACATTTGCCCACCAAATCTAGCATCAATCAAGAACGCCATAGAAAACCCTTTGTAGCCTAATGTGTTTGTTAATCCAAGCATTGCTTTAGCTTGTTGATTTCCTAAACTTACAGCAGGACCACTAGCCGCTTGCGGTAATCCGTCAGCACCAATTATTAATTGTCCGAATGAAGGACTGGTTGCATCCGTAACTCTTAAAAATTTACTACCATAGATTTCTCCATATAATTTTCCTGTTTCGGCTATTACTTTAATATTATCAAACCCTCCGATTGGATATACAGAAACCT
>ERZ724525.2224-NODE-2224-length-11192-cov-4.420041_pt1 | contig 11192 bp, 8 predicted proteins | sample MGYA00376058_ERZ724525 | MGnify/ENA primary metagenome ERZ724525 (study PRJEB28724, sample SAMN07190888) | wastewater metagenome | isolation source: influent of sewage treatment plant in Hong Hong | place: USA: Christiansburg, Virginia | collected 2016-03-01 ... | reverse complement strand
AGACATCAATAAAATCTTTACCCTTACCCTCAATTAATAATCTACCCGAAGTGTCGTATATATAAAAGCTTTTTTTATTAGGAAGGTGTATTATATTTGACTTCGCCGGATTAGGATATACAAAAAAACCAGAGGCACTATTCATATTATCATTTATCGTATAAACAATATTGGAAGAGCCGGGCGTGGGTTCATCAAAAAAGACCCACATAGAGTTACCATCAGGACTGCGACCAAAAGAAACGTCAGTTTGTTGTGAGCTAAAAGTACATGTATCAATCGCAGAATAATTGTTCTGTTCATTATTGAAAATACCTATTGACTCGCCATCTGCTGAAAGCTTAAAACCTGCATGAAAAGGACCTTGTTCCATGTCGTCATCAGCCCAAATAATAAGATAGTCTCCTGGAAAAATGGCATGATCAGGCATCTGCCATTTTGTTGGATTATTCAGCTTGTCAGATAAATATTTATCGCCTAACCATATAGCTTCCGGCCCGGCATTATAAAGTTCTATCCAATCATCAAATTCTCCATTCTCATCAAAAATTGTTGAAGCATTTGAAGCCATGAACTCATTAATATATAGCCCTGATGTATAAAGTGGGGCAAAGTATAATTCTTCTGTTTCGCAAGGATAAAAAATAAAATTTCCAGAGGCATCCTTTACTTGGAAATGATATCTGAGAGTTACCTGGCCAAGTACTCCATCAAGGGTTGCCTCAAACTTATCATTCTGCAATGGCGTCATAGGCATAGTAACAAATTCCGACTGATTGAATCTATATCTAAGCCATACTTGCACCTCTGGCTGATCGTCCCACACTGTCAGGCTAAAATTAACAGGGCTGCCAACGCCGCCATGCTCAACCTGTATATAATTAATTACCGGATATATCGGATTTAGTTGGATCTGCTGCTGCAAAGAGTTTAACCTCGTCGTAAAATAGGGTTTAATTCCATACTTGACGTGATTCCCCCATGCGTTGTCGTATGCTTCAAGAAAAGTGTCTGTATTGAAACCATAGTCAAGCGGATAATAAGGATCGTCAATGATGTAAGGATATATCCTATCCCTGATGTCATCCATATAAGTATAATAATCAGGTTGAATGAGTATCTCCTGTGCTATTTTGTTCAGATAAAATGAAAATAGGTCTTTATAACGTTGCACCGACATCAGCCTTGTGTATAGAGGCCGAGGCTCCGACTGCTGATTGGATGGCGCCCAATAATAGATATTACGATTTGCCCAATCAATATTAGCCCAATCCACGCCAAAGGTATTGTCAAGATCATACGGTATATATTCAAACCGGCCGGATTCCGGGTTTTTATAAAGATAAAAGTTGTTTTTATTATAAATGTATCCATCCCAATTTGCAATAAAGACATCAAACGCAAGGACTTTAATATAATCCTGAACATTAAAAACCCGTTCAAGCTCACAAGGCAGCAATCCTATCGGTGTATTGTTGAGTATCTGTATAAACTCGCTCAAGTCGGTATAATCATCATAAGCACGATTTGTTTTCAGGTCATAGGCACGCCTGCCGCCACTTTCGTACTTATATAGGTTAGGGTTAGTTCCCAAATACTTGAGGTCGGCAGGATAGAGGCATTTATAAAGATTTCCGTATTGAGTGCCATATCTGGATTGTACAAACTCATCGTCAATATGCTCGACATTAAGGTATAGCCCAAAATAATTTCCATTAATAAATACCCTTACATGATTGGAACGCGGCGCAGGTATTTCAAGAGAACGAGCCAAGTCCCAGCACAATTTAGCACGGGTAACAGAGGGATCGTTATGCTCGCCATTGAGATTCATCTTTTCAAGTCCATAATACTTTCTTCCTTTCTGATAAGTATTAAATGATACTTTAAAAGACTTTTTTGCCGATTGGCGAGAAGTGTTACCCCTAAGCCTAAACCCAACCTCAACAATGCTATCGTGGATATTGCCATTATCAAAAACAAAAGAGGCGCGCCATTCGATATTGCTGTGCGGATTGTTGTAAATCCATTGGAGTGTGTCAGGATGAATGTAAATATCAATTTTTGGAACGACATCATCACGAAAAACTTCTCCGTCATCAGGAAAATTAGGCTGAGCCAGTAAAGGGTTGATTCTAATGAAAAACAGCGCCATCCAGGTAAAAAAAATCATCCTGACAGGACTTATATGCAAAAAGGCTATGTTTGTTTTAAAGCACATTAAGTCAATAGATTTTCAATTATTAACGCAATTCCAATATCAATCCTGTTTTTGACGGAATCTTTATTTTATCAAGTAAAAACTCTTTACCATCAAAAATATTGACCCCTTTACTAAAGCCGTCAGTAAGTTCAGCAAATCTACGGCCGTCAATCAGTTGTTCTGATTGGTTATTATTGAGCAGGATCATTATTTTTTCGGTTTCGTTGTATCTAAAATAGATGTAAACATCGTTTTCCGGTATAAAATGCCTCAACTCTCCAAAATGAACTACTAACTTGTTCTTTCTCCAGTTGATTAGAAGATGCATAAAGTCAAAAATTTCGTTTTCCTCATGCGTTCTTCCCTCTTTAGTGAAGGCATTCCGAACATCTGTTGACCATCCCCCAGGGAATGGTTTCCTCACATCGCCATGTCCTTTGGTTTCATCTCCAGCCATCATAATTTCAGTACCGTAATATATCTGGGGAACTCCACGTGTTGTCAATACTAAAATCATTGCAAGTTTAAGACTGTTCAAATTCTCATTTACCTTAGTAAAAATTCTGGAGCCATCATGGTTATCGGCAAATACAACGATATTCCCAGGATTCGGATAAACAAAATCCTGGCTAAGCAAATTATAAAACCTAACCATCCCTGTACTCCAACCGGCTTCTTCATTAAAAGCAAATCGAAATGCCTCATAAAGCGGGAAATCGAAAACATGGCTAACTGATGATTCGTAGCCTATCCCGGATTTATCGCCTCTTTGCCAAGTTGCCACCTGCGCCGGCTCGGTAAGCCATGCTTCAGCAATTACAGACAAATTGGGATGTTCGCCCATCAATCGCTCAGCCCATAATGCCATCCCATCTTTATCAGGATAGGGATAAGTATCCATCCTAATACCATCAATATCGGCATATTCAACCCACCAGATACTGTTCTGAATCAGGTAATTCATCAAATAGGGGTTTGACTGATTCAGATCAGGCATATTTGTGTCGAACCAACCTTTTTGAAAAAGGTCTCTGTCCCAATCCGATGCATAAGGATCAAATACAGTGCCAGCCCTAAAGTTCGATCGTGTAAAACTCTCATGCTGATTTATCCAGTCATCCCATGGCAGGTCATTCATCCACCAATGTCCGGAGCCACAATGGTTAAAGATCATGTCCATAATAACTTTAATCCCCTTTTCGTGCGAAAGCTTGACAAATAAAAGATAATCGTCATTATTGCCAAAACGCGGGTCTATCCTATAAAAGTTGCTGATAGCATAGCCATGATACGAATATCTTTCCTGATTATTTTCGAGAAGCGGGTTATGCCAAATAGCAGTAAAGCCAAGGTTCTCAATATAATCCAATTTATTTATCATACCTGCCAGGTCGCCTCCGTGTCTGCCATCAGGATTCGATTTATCAGCTTTTTCCAACATTTCAGGATGCGAATCATTATTCGGGTTACCATTGACAAAACGATCAGGGAAAAGTAAATAGATAACATCGCTCTGGTCAATGCCTTTGCGAAGCGCCGAGCCGGAGCGCCGCATTTTTAATTCAAAATCATATTCGAATAGTTGCTTATCATCTTTGTAAAATACTATTGGATAGAGGCCCGGCGCGGCATCAAGGGAGATTTTTATATCAAGAAAAAGATAATGTGGGCTGTCAGCTTTAATAACGCGTTGAATGGTCATTGCTCCATCTGAAATCCGAGGTTCGGTCAGTGAAATGTTTTTGCCATAAACTAAAAGCTGTAAATCTTCATTTTTCATACCCACCCACCAAAAAGGCGGTTCTACACGGTCGAAGCCAAAATCCTGCGACATTAAATCGGCAACCGAAAACAAAATCAACAAACAGAATAAGAAAAGAGGATTAACTAATTTGACTCGTAACATTTTGATATTTAATATTATAAAATTAAATCCGTCCTATTTGAAATATTATCACAGATGAATTTTTACTAACAATCACCATTTCTTATACTAATCGAAACAAAAGATAATTTTTATCTAAAATTAAAACTTCAAAAGTAAATAATATTAAAAAAAGCCTTTTAAGTAGTATTATCCCAAATTGAGCATTTAGCAAAACCCGAACGATTATTTATTCATAATCAGAACAATAGCGCTTTTAATAATAAGCGGCAATTCGATATTTTTTCTTCCTAAAAGGTAACAATTGGTAAGATTTTATAATTTTAGCAAAAATTTGATCTAACTTTTTTTTTAAAAAATATGTCAATAAAAAATACTTAAACTTTTAATTGGTTCATTATAATACCGAACTTACTGTGGTTTGTACATTTTTTTTAAATATGAAGTTTCAATAAATGTCTTAAAAAGGATAAGCTAACCTCTTTATGATGAATAGCAACAGAAAATATTGGATTGTAATTACCCTTTCGGTGATCAATTCGCTTGTGGTACTTTTTCTTGTTATCAGGCATTGGTCGGGTAATAATCTCTTTGAAAAAGATAACTATGGACGCCGACAACGTGATTCAATTTTTGGAAAAGCTTACAGCAATCCTGAAAATGGCCTCAATGATTTTTATCTGAATAACAATTACTTAGAGACATTATTTTATGCCGATAGTCTTTATAAAGCCGGAGAGTTGTCGAAGGCCAGAGAAATATATTTTTATGCCGACACACTTTATGCTTTTTACAATTATCCGCTAATGAAAATCAAATTGATTGACTCTATCCTCTCCTCTCGGCAAAGCCACATCCTTTATCAGGAAAGTTACAACAAACAAGTTAATCTTGAACAAACGCTCTCGGCCATGAAGTACCATATTATTGTAGGAGTTTTTCGTGAAGCAAGTATGGCCTCCAACGTAATGCAGAGGGTTAAAGATAGTGGAAAAATGCCTATTGTGAGACCATATAAAGATAAAAACCTGATTGTTGTTATCCATAGCTCATATGTCAGTTTCGGAGAAGCGGAGCTTGAACTGCCTGCCGTTAGAAAAGAGATTGTTCCAGATGCATGGATTTTACATACAACATTTAATTGATAATGCTAAATCCGCCAATACAACCGTTTAAGAGCCATTCGATGCAGATCAGCGAAATGCCAAAATTTAAAAAGTTTTTCTTGATTTTTAAGTTGTTTTTTATCCTGTTATCTTTATTATCAAATCATTATGATTTGTTTTCGCAGAAAAAAACGACCATTAATCTCATCAAAGCCGAAAAAATGATAGGTCGTCAGACACCTGATGAGGAGTTAAACATCTTTACCGGCGCTGTGCTTTTCGAGCACGACAGTGTATTGCTTTATTGCGATAGCGCTGTACTTCGTAACAAGGCCAACACATTGGATGCATACAACAACATACGCATTAAGATCAACGACACGCTGAACTTGTATGGGAATTTGCTTTTTTACGATGGCAACACCCGATTAGCTACCGTGATTGATGATGTGAAACTTGTGGATAACGATGCAACGCTTTTTACCGACAAGCTCTGGTTCAACCGCAATAGCGGAATAGGGTATTACAATACAAACGGAAGGATTATAAACAACGAAAATGAACTTGTAAGCAGGGAGGGATATTTTCATACCAACACCAAAATTCTCTATTTCAAAAAAAATGTAGTATTAACCAATCCTGACTATCGTCTTGAATCCGACACGCTCGTTTATAATACGTCAACGGAAATAGCATATATATCAGGGCCAACCACGATAAGGGGTAAAGATGAATTCATGTATGCCGAAGAGGGCTGGTATGAGACAAAGAATGGCAAAACGATGTTGAAAACAAATCCTTACGTCATTGATGGTGAGCGATACATAGCTGGCGATACAATTTTTTATGAAAAGGATATAGATGCCGGTGATGTTTTTGGCAATGTATTTCTGAAGGACACCATTCAAAAGCTGAACGTACAAGGGGACTATTGCAAATACCGGCGTGGCGAAGGGTATGCTTTTGTTACCCAAAAGCCGTGGGCAACGTTTGTCGAAAAGAACGACAGCCTATGGCTGCACGCCGACACGTTGCGACTATACTTCGACTCCATAGGTCAGGCCGATAAATTTACAGCCTACAACCATTGCAAATTTTTTAAAAAAGATATTCAAGGCAAATGCGACTCGCTTACTTATAACCTAAACGACTCAACAATTATCATGTACGAACGTCCGGTAGTATGGACTCAAGATACGCAAATAACATCGGAACTGATCAAAATATTTACTTCACACAACTCGATAGACTCGATGTATATATTCAACAGCGCTTTTATCATCTCGATGGATGAAACCGACCCCAATAGCTTTAATCAGGTAAAAGGTAAAAATATGAAAGCCTATTTTACCGAAAATGAGTTATATAAAATAAATGTGCTTGGAAATAGCGAAACCATCTACTTTGTTCGTGAAGAGGACGGAAGTCTTATCGGGATTAACAGGGCATTTTCAGCAAACATGGAGATATTTGTGGCTGATCGCCAGATCACCGACATCTTTTACTTCGACAAACCGGATGCAACCCTTTTTCCCGAAGAAGAGATACAACCCAACGAGCTAAGATTAAGGGATTTCAAATGGCACGATGCAGAAAGACCAAAAACGAGCGAAGATATTTTTTTATGGGATAATAAATAAAACAGAGAGCCTTTAAATGAAGTTATGACTAAGACAAACAATGATCGGTTATATTTTTAAAATACTTTTTAACAAAAACCACTATGCAAAATATTCTGATAACCGGCGCCGACGGACAACTTGGTAGTGTGCTAAAATCTTTAGCTGCAAATTACCCTGAGTTTAAGTTTTATTATACAGATATTGCCGAACTCAATATCACCAATCAGGCAGCTATAGATGATTTCGTGTCGGGCCATAATATTACATGTATCCTCAATACAGCGGGTTATACTAATGCTGATAAGGCGGAGAGTGACTCCGAACAAGCTTTTCTGATAAATGGTACTGCAGTCGGCTTTTTAGCTGAATCAGCCAAGAAAAACAATGCTCTACTGATCCACATATCTACCGATTACGTTTTTGGCAACAATCATTTTCGCCCGATCGTTGAATCTGCATCACCTTATCCACTCTCGGTATATGCGGCATCAAAAGTTGATGGTGAAGAAAAGGCTATCGAACATAACCCTAACACCGTTATACTACGCACCTCGTGGCTTCACTCAAAATTTGGCCATAATTTCGTTAAAACGATAATTAAGCTTGGCAATGAACGAGATCAGCTCAGGGTAGTGTTTGATCAGATCGGATCGCCAACGTATGCTGTTGACCTTGCCCAAACAATACTTATGCTAATACCCATTTGGAATAAAATCAGCGCTCCGGAGATATATCATTACTCAAACGAAGGCGTTGCAAGCTGGTACGATTTTGCAGTGGCTACTCTCGACCTGGCAGGTATCAATTGCAAAATACAACCGATCGAAACAAAAGATTATCCGCTGCCTGCCGCTCGCCCGCACTACAGCCTGTTGAACAAAGAAAAGATTAAAACAAAATACGGAATAACGATCCCGCACTGGCAGGAGAGTTTAAAAAAATGTATCGCAGAAATAACAAAAGAGAATCACGCTAATTGACGTTAGACATAATTAGTTGATTAAGAAAATATTATGATCAACCCCTCTCTTTTTCTCATTGCAAACATGAAATTGGCTAATTTTGCAAGATTCGATTAAAAGATAAAATCATTTTTTTGAAACTGATGAGATACTTGAATAAGACTTTAAAAACATCATTTTTTTAAAACGGAAATCATTAAATATTCATAATTGTGGAAAAGAAAAAAATTGATCCTAAAGTATTAGCTATTGCCACAAGTTGGCTTGAAGGCAACTACGACAGCCAGACCAAGGCGGCGGTAAAAGATATGATTGACAACAATCCTGATGAGCTTACCGATTCCTTTTATCGAAACCTTGAGTTTGGCACCGGTGGGCTACGCGGCATAATCGGCGCAGGCACCAACCGGATGAACAAATACACGGTGGGCATGGCTACTCAAGGGCTTGCCAACTATATAAAAAAGGCTATGCCAGGCGAAAAAGAGTACAGAGCCGCTATAGCGTTCGACAACCGCCTGAAGAGCGATTATTTTGCACAAATTACAGCCGATGTATTGTCAGCCAATGGTTTTAAAGTCTTCTTGTTCGATGAGCTTAGGCCTACTCCAGAGCTATCTTTTGCAGTGCGTTATCTGAAATGCCATACAGGAGTGATGATCACCGCCTCGCATAATCCCAAAGAATACAACGGTTACAAAGCCTATTGGAACGATGGCGCACAAATGGTGCCACCGCATGATAAGAATGTGATTGCCGAAGTGGAAAAAATCAAAATAGAGGATGTTAAATTCAAAGGGGTAAAGAAAAATATCGAGTTGATAGGAGATGAAATTGACGAAGCCTACCTAAGCGAGATAGACAAGCTATCGCTTTCGCCCGTTTCGAACAAGCGTCAGGCGGAGCTTAAAATTGTTTACACACCGCTTCATGGCGCCGGTGTAAAACTTGTTCCTGCCGCCTTAAAGCGCTACGGATTCGAAAATGTTTTTAGAGTCAATAAACAAGATATAAATGACCCAACCTTCCCTACATTACATTCGCCCAATCCTGAAGAGGCAGCAGCCCTTGAAATGGCCCTCGACAAAGCCCGTAAAGTAGATGCCGACTTAGTATTAGCCACCGACCCCGATGCCGACAGAGTGGGAGTAGCCATAAAAGACCTTAATGATAATTTTATACTGCTCAACGGAAACCAAACGGCTGCGATTATAACCTATTACCTGCTTACATTATGGAATAAAAAAGGAAAACTAACAGGCAATGAGTTTATAGTGAAAACAATAGTAACATCCGAATTGATATGCGATATAGCAAAAAAATATAAAGTCGAATGTTACGACGTACTAACAGGATTCAAATGGATTGCCGAAATCATTCGTAATAATGAAGGAAAAAAAACCTTTATCGGAGGTGGTGAAGAGAGTTACGGCTTCATGATTGGCGATTTTGTAAGAGATAAAGATGCAGTGGCTACATGCGTAATGATGGCCGAAATTTCAGCATGGGCAACAAACTTAGGCAAAACACTATTTGAATTGCTTATTGATATTTATTATGAGTTCGGCTTTTACAAAGAGAACTTGATCTCGATAACCAAAAAAGGAAAAGCGGGAGCTGAAGAGATACAAAAAATGATGGAGAATTTTAGAAACAATCCTCCAAAAGAGATCAATAAAAGCAACGTGATGATGATTAAAGATTACCTCGCCGGAAAAGCTAAAGACCTTGTAAATAATACCGAATCCGAAATTAAACTACCCTCCTCCAACGTGCTTCAATTTTTTACCACCGATGGCACAAAAATAAGCATGAGACCCTCGGGTACCGAACCGAAAATTAAATTCTACTTCGGAGTTAAAGGCATATTGAAGAATAAAAATAATTATGAAGAGCTGAACAAACAGTTAGAAGAGAAAATCGAGAATGTCATTAAGGCTCTTAAGTTGAGAGATTAATAGCCGCAAAAATAATCTATTGAGCTTCAGCTTTTAACGGTAAACTATGCATTAAAATCCCTACCTGCTTCAAAGAAAATAATACTTTTAGCGGGTAACAATATTATCAACCGTAACAGTATCGTAAACCGAGTGGATTTTCTTTTCGCCGAACGCTTTCAATGTAACTATATACTCACCATTGCGATTATAAACTTTTGTGGGGCTTGCAACAGTACTTGAAGTGCCATCGTCAAAATTCCATTCATAACTTACGGCATTGCTGCTAAGATTAGTAAACAGCACTTTGCCAGGCTCTTCAATAAGTTCCCAACTAAAGGCTGCTTTTACCTCTTTTTTATCATCTTTGTCCTTACTACATGCCGACCAAAATAAAACAAAAACCATGAAACTAACTAATGTTAATATTCTCATAACTTTTATTATTTGATTTTCGAGCGACAAAATTATTCAAAATTGAATTGCCCTGCAATAAAAGTTAAAACTTATCGTCAATGGGAGATCAATATATAAACTGCTAAAGATGAAAATTACAAAAAACATTGTTGTTACTATCCATTATACACTTACTGACGATAACTCTGAAGTAATAGACTCATCACAGGGCGGTGAGCCTCTCACCTATCTTCATGGGCATGGCGGAATCATACCCGGTCTTGAAGCCGAGCTTGAAGGAAAGATGTTAGATGATGCTTTTAAAGTTTCCATTCAACCTGATTTAGCTTATGGTGTAATTGACAAAAATTTGATTTTTCGGATAAATCGCTCCAGCTTCGCCGATAGTAAAAATATTAAAACAGGAATGCAAGTACGCGGGCAACTAACTAAGGAGGGGCCTTCGATGATATTTTGGGTAAAAGAGGTTAATAATGAAGATATCGTTCTTGATGGTAATCACCCATTAGCAGGGCAAACCTTACATTTCGATGTAAAAGTTATTGAGCTACGAAATGCCACAAAAGAAGAAATAGCTCACGGCCACGTGCATGGACCACACGGGCATCACAGCCATTAATATAGTATAGAGCATTTACAATACGAAATTATTATGGTTTTTTTTAAAACCAGTATCTCAACACAAAAACGCCTCCTATTGATTAAGTCTGGCTAAAATTATATGGCGCTTTTGCACAAAACAAAAAATAACCATTATTTTTGCGGCTACAAATAAAAATGCCCAGGTGGCGGAATTGGTAGACGCGCTAGTTTCAGGGACTAGTTCCCGCAAGGGAGTGCAGGTTCGATTCCTGTTCTGGGCACAGAAAAAGTCTTGCAATAAAATCATTTGCAGGGCTTTTTTTATACCTATTAATTAATGGCTTATCGCAATAGACACAGCCCTAATTTGTAACACACAATTTAAAATTAAAAAAAATTATCATTGTTTTAAGCTAGTATTAAAAAAGTATTCTATATTTGCCATCTGAAATTTTCATTTTATGAACATAGTAATTTT
>ERZ724525.2219-NODE-2219-length-11209-cov-4.482786_pt1 | contig 11209 bp, 11 predicted proteins | sample MGYA00376058_ERZ724525 | MGnify/ENA primary metagenome ERZ724525 (study PRJEB28724, sample SAMN07190888) | wastewater metagenome | isolation source: influent of sewage treatment plant in Hong Hong | place: USA: Christiansburg, Virginia | collected 2016-03-01 ... | reverse complement strand
TGATCTTGGCACAATGGGCGCATTGTCCTTTGCCTGATCTGTATCTATGCTCATGAATGTCACGCCACCGCCGCGTTCACCCCAACAATCCGAGCCTACGCCGCAGTCCGTTGCCCGGCGCAGCACTTTTCTGTTTTTGCTGTTCTGGCTGGTGGTGATGGGCGGCATGTATCTGGCCATGCAGCATTTTCTAAAGCCCGCGCAGGCCAAAGTGATGGCCGATGGGGCGGTGCGCATTGAGCGCGGTATGGACGGGCACTTTCGTGCCAAGGGCTATGTGAACAACCAGCCTGTGACCTTTCTGGTCGATACGGGCGCATCTTCAGTCAGCGTGACCGACGTGCTGGCCGACCGTGCTGGACTGGAGGGCGGTGAGAAGGTGCGCTTTCGCACCGCCAACGGCGAGCGTGACGGCCGAATTGTGGTGGCAGATGAGGTACGCATTGCCAGCCTGCGCGTGCGCGATGTGCGCGTGGGAACGGGCTACACCGGTGACGATAGCGACGACGCGCTGCTGGGCCAGAACTTTCTGCGCTTTTTTGATGTGCAGATGAGCGGCGATGAAATGCTGCTACGCCTGCGCAAGCCGGGCCGCTAACTGGGGCGCAGAGTGGGGTGCAGAGCCATTGACACCGCGATCAACGCTGTTCACGTTTGTACGGTGGCAGGCCGTTTTTGGCTGTAAGCCTTGTCTGACTGCATTAAAGTAGGCCGCTTTGCCAACCGGCAAACAGAACAGGCGCGCTGCGCCGCAGACTTACATGGTTCGCGGTGACTGGTGTGCCCGCCATGCTCATGAGTGAAAGACATGTTCCGGGACTGTTGCCATTTAATGGACTGCGCGCCAGATGGCGTGCGGCGGACGACACTCAATGGACTGGTTAACCCAACTCTTCAAGACCCTCAACGACGTTGTCTGGGGCGTTCCCATGATCGTGCTGATTCTCGGCACGGGCTTTTATCTTCAGATTCGACTGGGCTTCATGCCGCTGCGCAATATCGTGCGTGGCTTTCGCATGATCTGGCGCAGCCGCCGCCCCGGCGACAAGGCTGATGGCGACATCACTCCCTATGCCGCGCTGATGACGGCGCTGTCTGCCACGGTGGGCACGGGCAATATTGCTGGCGTGGCCACGGCGATTGCCGTGGGCGGCCCCGGTGCCTTGTTCTGGATGTGGATGACCGCACTGCTTGGCATGGCCACCAAATACGGCGAAGTGGTACTGGCAGTGAAGTATCGCGAGAAAAACGACCACGGCCAGTGGGTTGGCGGCCCCATGTATGCCATCAAGAATGGTCTGGGCCGCAAGTGGAAGTGGCTGGGTACGCTGTTTGCACTGTTCGGCGGCCTGGCTGGTTTTGGTATTGGCTCCATGGTGCAGTCCAACGGCATTGCATCGGCCATGCATACCGCTTTTGGTCTGGAAAACTGGGTGACCGGCGTGGCGCTGGCCGTGATGACCGGCGCGGTGGTGCTGGGCGGCATCACCCGCATTGGTGCGGTGGCTGAAAAGCTGGTGCCCGCCATGTGTGTGGCCTATGTCATTTGCGTGCTGTACGTGCTGGGCGTGTATGTGGACCGCATTCCTGCGGCCTTTGCGCTGATCTTTGAGCAGGCCTTCAGCCCCACGGCGGCGACAGGTGGCTTTTTGGGGTCGACCGTTCTGATGGCCATCCGCATGGGTGTGGCGCGCGGTATTTTTTCGAATGAAGCGGGCTTGGGCACCGCCGGTATTGCTCAGGCCGCTGGTGCCACGCGCGACCCGGTGTTCTCGGGTCTGGTCGGCATGATGGGCACGTTCATCGACACCATCATCGTCTGCACCATGACCGGTCTGGCCATTGTGGTCAGCGGTGTCTGGCACTCGGGTGCCACGGGTGCGGTGCTGTCCACTCAGAGCTTTGAGGCCGCCATGCCGGGCATTGGTAAATATGTGCTGGCCGTTTGCCTGTCTGTGTTTGCCTTCACCACTATTCTGGGCTGGGCCTATTACGGCGAAAAGTGCTGGACTTATCTGGTTGGCACCGTCTGCGAAAAGCCTTTCCGCATCTTCTGGACCATCAGCGCTTTTGTGGGTGCCGTGGCGACGCTGGACTTTGCATGGCTGGTGGCCGATACGCTGAATGCGTTGATGGCGATTCCGAATCTGATCTCTTTGCTGCTGCTCTCGCCTGTGATTGTTCAGCTCACCCGCGAATACTTTGCGCGCAAAGAAAATCAATAATCACTTTTGATAGCTGCTCACGCTTGATGGATAAGCGCTAGCGGCCATTTATATGTAAAAACTCTTTTGACAGGGCGCTGGTGTGCAAGCATCAGCGCCCTGTGCGGTTTTGGGTGCAGCTGACTGATGGCGGCGGCTGCATCTGCGAAAATGCATGTTTTCAGGGAATGGCCGCAGCCCATATGGGTGCTGCGGCTGTGGTGCGTATCGAGGCTCGATCCACGCCCTGGCTTCGTGGCCTGCCTGGCTCTGTCGTGCGACAGTTGCCGCAGGTTTTTCATGTTGCCGAGCATCGAGTCAGATCGCCTGCGATCACCGCCTTCATCAGCCTGACCTCTGCCCGACCACACGCCATTGCCCCGCGGCCTGCAGGCCGCATGGGCGCAGCCATGGATAGTCTGCCGTGTCCCATCGCCAGCCCGTTCGCGTTCCCGAACGCCACCAGTATGCAGCCCTGATTGACGCCCGTTCGCCTGGCGAATTTGCGCTGGATCACATTCCCGGTGCCATCAACTGCCCTGTGCTCAGCGATGCAGAGCGCGCCGAGATTGGCACCATCTACAAGCAGGTCAGCCCGTTTGAGGCCAAGCGCCTGGGTGCAGCGTATGTCGCGGCCAATCTGGCGCGACACCTGCGTGAAACCTTTGCCGACAAACCTGCCAACTGGAAGCCGCTGGTCTATTGCTGGCGCGGCGGCCTGCGCAGTGGCTCCATGGTGACCTGGTTGCGTCTGGTCGGCTGGGATGCGCAGCAGCTCGCCGGTGGCTACAAGTCTTTTCGCGGCCATGTGATCGAGCAGCTTGAAACGCTGGTGCCCCAGTTGCAGATGCGCGTGCTGTGCGGCGCAACGGGCTCGGCCAAGACCCGTGTGTTGCATGCGCTGGCTGAAAGCGGCGAGCAGGTGCTGGACCTGGAAGGCTTTGCCAGCCACAAGGGCTCGCTGCTGGGCAACTTGCCCGGTATTGAGCAGCCCAGCCAGAAGCGCTTTGAGACCCTGATTGCCGAAAAGTTGGAGCAGTTCGACCTGTCCCGCCCCGTCTATCTGGAAGGCGAGAGCGCCAAGATTGGCCGTGTTGGTCTGCCGCTGGTACTGGTGTCGCATCTGCACAAGGCACCCGTCATCGAAGTGCGTGCCACTGAGTCCGCACGTCTGTCCTTTCTGCTGCGCGACTATGCTTATCTGGGCGATGAGCCCGATGCGCTGGCCGACAAACTGGGCTGGCTCAAAGAGCTGCATGGCAATGCAGTGATCGGCCGCTGGCAGGAATGGGCGCGCACCAAAGAGCTATCGCCCTTGTTTGAGGAGCTGATGCTGCGCCACTACGACCCGCATTACGAGCGCTCCCAGTCCAATCACTTTGACCAGTGGCCCGCGCGCAAAGTGCTGGAGACCGATGACCTGTCTGATGCCGCCATTCAACAGCTGGCGCAGCAAGTCGTGGCGCTGGAGTCTTGATCAGACTGACTCCATAAAAATCGGCACCAGCGACAGCAGCAGCAGGCCTGCCATCACGCCGTTAAAGGTTCGCAGCGCCTGCGGTGTGCGCAGGGCGCGGCCTACGGTGCTGCCAAACAGTGTCCAGACGCTGATGCTGGGGAAGTTGATGACCCCCATGACCAGTGCCGACAGCATGAGGTTGTTAAAAAAGCCATCGCGGGGCGTATAGGTGGCCACAATGCCAATGGCCATGATCCAGGCCTTGGGGTTGACCCACTGAAACGCCGCCGCCTGCCAGAAGCTGAAGGGGTTTTTGCCAGACTGCCCCTGATCCACGCCGCCAGCGCGTGCAATCTTCCAGGCCAGCCACACAAGATAGGCCGCACCCACATATTTGAGCAGGGTGTAGATGCGCGGCTCGGCCTCGAACAGCTTGCCCAGGCCTGCGCCAATCAGCAGCACCATGATGACCACGCCCATACAGATGCCCAGCATGTGGGGCATGCTGCGGCGGTAGCCAAAGGTGGCGCCTGAGGCCGTGAGCATTACATTGTTGGGGCCGGGCGTGACGGAGCTGACAAAGGCAAACATGGCCAGTGGCAGTACAAACGACAGGGATTCGGGCAGCATGGACATGGTGGTAGCTTGGCGTTGAAGCGGTGAGTGCGCTCAATGCTAAGCGGCGAAATCAGTACAGTAGCGGTACACTTTGCCATGCCAGTTGATGAGCTGGCCTGCTTGTGCAACCCTGACAGTTGAAGGCTTCTCCATGCTTGATTCCAAATCAGAACCTGCGGCAGCAGCTTCAGCCACCACCGCCTTATCCGCCTCTGTGAGTTTGGGCTGGCAGCCCATGCGCGCAAGCTCCATAGGACTGGCCGAGCAACTGGTTGAGCATTTCGGGGCGCTGGTGCGCAATCACGGCTTGCGGGCCGGTGTGCGTCTTCCCTCCGTACGGGCGCTGGCTGAGAGCGCAGGCGTAAGCCGCGACACCGTCGTGCAGGCTTATGACAGGCTGGCCGCGCAGGGCTTGATTGTGTCGCGCCGAGGCAGCGGCTTTTATGTGGCCGCCCAGCGCTCGGTGACGGCACCTGCAGCCCCGGAGAAATCCGCATCGCCGCAGGTGGTGGAGTTTGATACCGCCTATCTGCTCAGAGGCATTTTTCGCGAGAGCGGAGATGGCACGACCAATGCCGGTTGCCTGCCGGGCAGCTGGATGGATCAGGGCCTGATTACCGGTGCCATGCGCGCCATTACGCGCCAGGGCTCGCGGGCTGAACAAAGCCTGCTCAGCTACGGCGTGCCGCAGGGTTTTGTGCCGCTGCGCCAGCATATTGCGTCTTACCTGCAGGCGCAGGAAGTGCCAGCCCACCCTGAGACTCATCTGATGACCGTGGGCGGCGTCACGCAGGGGCTGGATTTGATCGTTCGCTGCTTTCTGCGCCCCGGCGATACCGTGCTGGTGGAAGATCCGGCCTGGTTTCTGATCTTCGGGCGGCTGAAATACATGGGCGTCAACGTCGTTGGCGTGCCGCGCCTGCCCGGTGGCCCCGATGTGGTGGCGCTGGAGTCGCTAGCGCAGGCCCACAAGCCCAGGCTTTTCATCCTCAATACGGCCGTGCACAACCCCACGGGCTTGAGCCTGTCTGCTGGTGTGGCCCATGAGGTGCTGCGCATTGCTGAGCGCCATGATTTTCTACTGGTGGAGGACGATACCTACGCCGATTTTCTGGGTGCCATGCCGCTGCGGCTGGCGGCCATGGACAGGCTGCAGCGCGTGATTTTGGTGGGCGGTTATTCCAAGACCTTGTCGGGAGGCTTGCGCGTGGGCTATATCGCAGCCAAGCCCGACTATGTGCATCGCCTCACGGATATGAAGCTGCTGTCGGGCCTGACCTCATCGCTGCCCGCCGAGCAAATCGTTCACCACATTCTGGCCGACGGCTCTTACCGCAAACATGTTGACCGCCTGCGCGAGCGTGTGGACCGAGCGCGCATTCGCTGCCTGCGCAAGCTCGAAGCCATTGGCTGCTATGCCGAGCATGAGCCCGTGGCCGGCACCTTTGCATGGGTTGATTGCGGTGTGGACACCGAGGTGCTGGCGCGGCAGGCGGCGCTGAGCAACTTGTTGCTGGCACCGGGCGTGCTGTTTTCACCCCAGCAAGCCACCAGCCGCATGCTGCGCGTGCCCGTTGCCATGGCTGACCATGTGGCACCGTGGAAGATGCTGGAGCAAATCCTCAAGCAGTTGCGCCGATAGCCGTTAAAGCTATCTCAAAGTGCTTGTCGTGCATTCACGATTGATAACAATCACAGGGCTGTGGCGTGATTGATTGAGCGGCATCTGCTGTTATGTTTGTAGCATGACTTCAGTCCCCGCTGTACCTCACACCGCCGCCAGCCTCCGTGCCTGTCGCATGCTGCGGGTGAGCGTGCTGCCGGGTCTGCTGGCCTTGGGTTTGGTCGCATGCTCCAGCGCCCCCACCGATCACGGCGAGGTGGAAGGTGAGAGCTTTCACTCGCGCGAGCTGCTGCAGTCCGACAGCAACCGCATGGCCACGCTGTCCATGAAGCAGAACCTGGAGGGCCTGTTCGTCATCATGGACAAGCTCTACCGCCGCAACCCCACCGAATGGAAAAAGACCGCCACCAGCCGTGAGGCGGCCATGACCTATGTGCGCATCGCCATCACAGAGCGCCAGCCCTGGCATGAGCTGCAAGACAAGCGCGATGTGGCGGCACTGTCACTGGCTTTGCAGCCTGAATTCAAGGGTGACAGGGTTGCTGCGTTCATCTACGCGGCAGCCGACATGATGATTACCTCGCATGGCGGGCGCACCAGCTTCACGCTGATCGACGGGCTGGACCCGCAGCATGTCTTCAACGCCGCGCGCAACCTGGAGATCGCCAACTGGATTCTCAACTCGCGCAAAGCGCCTACGGGTCAGCCCTTGCTGCTATCGAATCAGATGAGCGAAGACGCGCGTAACCTGAGCTTTGAGCGCGAAATGGGAAAAATCATTGGCCGCCTGGATTTGATTGCCGACTACACCACAGAGCGCTACCGGCGCTCCGTCATCGGTTATGCGCAGGGGCTGGTGGCGGGCCCATTCATGCAGTTTTTACCGGTGCGTTGAAAACGTTTCAGGCGCTGCAGAGAACGATGGTGGCAATGGCCGACGAATCTTCCAGCGCACGCACCGCATGGGGCATGTTGGCGGGCAGATGAATAAGCTGCTTGGCAGAGAGCTCATGCACGGTCTGCCCGATCATTACTTCAAGCCTGCCTTCAAGGCATTGCAGACTGACGCTGCCCGGAACGCGATGCGGTGGCAGGGTCTGGCCGTGGCGGAGCACGACACGAATGACTTCCAGATCTTCCGCCTTGAAGAGCACACTGGAGTGAGCGGCTGAAAGCCTTGCCCCAAACGGAGCGACATCCAGAGCTTGGTGGGTGGGCGTGGAGTGTTTGTGGTCCATGACAGCACCTGAGGCGAAAGCGGCAATAAGACATTTTCCACTGCCCCGCGCGCAAGTTCAATCACAGTTTCGTGACAAAGCTGTAAGGAATCAGGCCTTATCTTCGCTCTTCATCGTTTATCGCTTCAATTAATGGCTGAGTGAGGAGGGTAATCAGGCTCTTCGGCCAAATGCACCTGCATGGCGGCATGGGCGCTCAGAAAGAACTGTCTGGGATTTTGAATGTGCCAGCTGCCGGGCAGATAAAAGCAGTCGCCACAGTCATCTTCCAGCAGGCTTGCAAAGTCGTACTGCGGGTTTTGCAAGGCGGAGTGCAGAGCATGGGAAAGTGCGACTTTGTGCGCTGGAGTCCATGGGCTCTGCTTCCAGAGCGGGAAGAAGTGCAGATTCAGCAACTGTCGCAGCTGTTCTGAGTCATTGGGGTCATAGGCCGCCAGCTCAAGGCCCAGAGACTCCTCCCTGTCGTAGATGTTGAAAGGTGCCAGCAGGAATGCGGGGCTGGGGATGAATTCAATATGACTGCCGAGGTGCAGGAGTGGCTCGACCATGGTGCATTGGATGTTGTCGTAGTTGATTCAGGAGAGGCGGTGAGCAGACATTGTCTGGTAAGTAGCCAACTGTGCTGGCCTGGTATCGCTCACTCAAACTGAATGCCTTGAGCCAACGGTAGTTCACTCGAGTAGTTGATGGTGTTCGTGGTGCGGCGCATGTACTGCTTCCAAGCATCCGAGCCGCTTTCGCGGTCGCCGCCGGTTTCTTTTTCACCGCCAAAAGCTCCGCCAATTTCGGCACCGCTGGGGCCGATGTTGACGTTGGCCATGCCGCAGTCAGAACCTGCGGCACTCAAAAACGTCTCCACTTCGCGCAGATCGTTGGAAAAGATGCAGGACGACAGGCCCTGCGGCACATCGTTGTTGAGCGCAATGGCCTGCGCCAGCTCTTCATAGCTCAGCACATAGAGCAGGGGCGCAAAGGTTTCGTGCTGCACGATGGCGGTTTGCGCGGGCATGTCCACAATGGCGGGCGCGGCGTAAAAGCCATGGGGAAAGGTTTGCTCCAGCTGGCGCTGGCCGCCGACGAGCAACTGCCCGCCTTGCTGCTGCGCTTGCTCAATGGAATGCTGCATGGCTGCAAACGAAGCCCGGTCAATCAGCGGGCCGACCAGCGTGCCCGCCTGTAGCGGGTTGCCAATGCGCAGGCTGCGATATGCGGGCAGTAGTTTATCCAGCAGTGCCTGTTTGATATCACGGTGCACGATGAGGCGGCGCAGCGTCGTACAGCGCTGGCCTGCCGTGCCTACGGCGCTGAAGACGATGGCGCGCACGGCCAGATCGAGATCAGCGGCGGGCGTGACCACCATGGCGTTGTTGCCGCCCAGCTCTAGAATGCGCTTGCCAAAGCGCGCCGCCACCTTGGGCCCCACGGCCCGGCCCATGCGGCTGGAGCCCGTGGCAGATACGAGCGCGATCTGCGGGCTGTCCACCAGGGCCTCGGCCACATCGCTGCCGCCCAGCACAATCTGAGCCAGCCCTTCGGGTGCGCGGTCGCCAAACTGCGCAATGGCACGCTCCAGCGCCTTGAAGGTAGCAAGGCCAGCCAGCGGCGCTTTTTCAGATGGCTTGAAGATCACCGGGTTGCCGCAGACCAGCGCAATGGCAGCATTCCAGGCGAACACGGCGCAGGGGAAGTTGAAGGCCGTGATGACCGCCACCGGCCCCAGAGGGTGGTACTGCTCCATGATGCGGTGGCCGGGCCGCTCTGAAACTATGGTTTTGCCATGCAGCTGGCGCGACAGGCCCACGGCAAATTCGCAGATGTCCACGCCTTCCTGCACCTCGCCCAGCCCTTCCTGAACGATCTTGCCGACTTCGCAAGAGATCACATGGCCGATATCTGCCTTGGCGCGGCGCAGCTCCTCGCCCCACAGCCGCACCAGCTCGCCCCGCACGGGCGCGGGCACCAGCCGCCATTGCTCAAAGGCCTGCGCGGCGTGGTCAATCACCTGCGGCATTTGCGCTGTGGGCAAGGCAGCCAGTCTGGCAATCTCTGCACCATCAATGGGTGAATGCACGCTGATGTCATTGCCGCTGTAGTGGGGCAGATCAATGCCGCAGGGGCTCAGTACGGTCTGAAGGTCGGCGGTGGTGGTCATGGCTTTGAGAGGTGAATGGTTCAACGGAGCAGGCTTTGAAAGTACGCGCCTGAGCGGGTGGCCAGCAGGGCGGGCAGCGTGCATTGCTCTTGCCGCACAAAGCCGTGCTGCGGCAGCTGGCCGGTGGCAAATAGCTCAACTGCGCCCAGCATTCCGGCGGCGGTGGTCAGCTCGATGGCCGTGCGCTGCTTGCCGCGCAGCAGGCCGCCGAAGATGCGGGCGGTGTGGGTCAGCTGCTCCAGCCGACCGGCGCGCATGCCGTTGGCCATGGCGGCGATGATCACCATGTCGTCGCGGCTGTGGGGCACGGCACCCTCAAGCACTTCACGCAGCAGGTCGCGTCGCTCAATCAGGCGCAGGCCGTGCAGCAGCAGGTGCATGGCGTCGCGGTGGCCGGGGTGACGAATGGTTTTGTAGTTGAGGTTGCGCACGCGGCCTTGCAGCGTCTCGCACAGTGTGCCAAGGCCGCCCGAGGTGTTGAAAGCCTCGAAGCTTTCTCCATCCAGAATCAGCGTTTCCACATTTTCAAGCGGCGGCACGGTGACCTGCTGGCCATTGGCGATGGTGTTGCAGGGCTTGCAGTACTCGTTGATGACGCCATCCACACTCCAGGTGAAGTGGTAGCGCAGCGCATTGGTGGCGTGACGAGTGAGCGCGCCCACGCGCAGGTGCAGGTCGTACAGCTCATCAAACTGCTGGGCCAGATGGCCGCCTAGAATGCCGATCAGCCCCGGGGCCAGCCCGCATTGCGGCATCAGCACGGACGATGCCTGCGGCGCCAGTGCCTGAATGGTGCGCATGGCGGCCACGTCTTCGGTCAGGTCAAAGTAGTGCACGCCTTGCTGCGCTGCCGCTTGAGCCACGCGCGCGGCGCAGAAGAAGGGCAGGGCGTTGATGACCAGGGTGTGTTTTTGCAGTGCCGCGGCCAGTGCCGCGTCGTCTTGAATATCCAGCTGCAAGGGCTGAATCTGCGCATCACCGCTGGCAGGCGGGGGGCGCATATCCGCCAGTGTGACGGTGGCACCATGCAGCTCGGCGGCCATATCGGCAATGGTGGAGCCAATCTTGCCGGCGCCGAGGATGAGAATGTTTTGTTCGGTCAGCTTCATCATGGATAACTCCTTGAGAGCAACGCCACTGTCATTTCCTCTGTGACCATCTTAAACGCAGGGCAGCGTTTTGCACCATGGAGACAAGCGTCAGCAGCTGCCGATTTGCAGGGGCGGACGATAAGCCTGATGGCGACGGATATCTTCAAAAAGAATAGCTTCCAGCGCTTTATGAGTAAGGGCTGGAAGCTGAAAAGACTGAAAGTCAGTGCGCTGAGTAGCGTAGTGCAGTGCTGCTAGTGATCATGCAGAGCGATGGTGAGCAAGGCCGAGGAATCCAGCTCAGCCTCGACCTCATGCAGGGTTCGCGCCGGCAGAAACAGCAGCTGCCCTGTGGTGAGCGTCTGGAGGTTATCGCCCACGCTGATGATGAGTCGGCCTTCCAGGCATTGAATCGTCATATCGCCTGGAGCTTGATGCGCAGGCAGGCGCTTGCCTGCCATGAGCACCAGACGAATCACTTCCAGACTTTCCGACTTGAAAAGCGCACAGGTCTTCTGGCTCCCCAGCAAAACGCCATGGGGTTGCACTGCGACAGGAACACCGGGTTGAGCGTGGGGCAGGGCCATGATTTCAGGCCTTTTTTTGCAGCATCTTGATGACGCTGGAGAAGTCCTCACCGCCATGACCGGCCAGACTGTGCGCGGCGTAGATGGAGCGGGCCATGCCGCCCAGCGGCGTGCTGGCGCGGTTGGCCGTGGCGTTGTCCTGCGCCAGGCCCAAATCCTTGAGCATCAGGTCCGTGCCAAAGCCGCCTGCATAGCCTTTGCTGGCTGGTGCGTTTTCATGCACGCCGGGGTAGGGG
>ERZ724525.2195-NODE-2195-length-11270-cov-9.001605_pt1 | contig 11270 bp, 10 predicted proteins | sample MGYA00376058_ERZ724525 | MGnify/ENA primary metagenome ERZ724525 (study PRJEB28724, sample SAMN07190888) | wastewater metagenome | isolation source: influent of sewage treatment plant in Hong Hong | place: USA: Christiansburg, Virginia | collected 2016-03-01 ... | reverse complement strand
GGGCCGCCGATGGCGCCGGGGCGCCAGAAAACAGGTCTTGAGGGAGCATGCGGGCATTGTAGAAAGTGCGCCCGCATCGGGGCGCGTGCGCTGGTGGGCGCAGGCCCTCAACGCATCCTGAGCCGCACAAAAATATAGTCAAAATGGCTTCAAAGGCAATATCGACGGGCGCTAGCAGCTATCAAAAAATGAGTTCTCAAAACACCTCTTCCCAGCGCTGGCATGCCAGTGCCCCGGGCTGCCGGGGCCGGGGGCGTGGGTAGAATCAGCCACCGGGCCCAAGTTTCTTGCAGCCCGGTTTTTTGTGCCTGCGCGATGCAGGCCAAACCGGCCTCCAGACCAAGCGCCCCATCGCCACAGAAATCGTTCTGCGGCGCGCCTTCTCAAAGGAGCTTGGAATCTCATGGAAATCTTCGACTACGACAACATCCTCTTGCTGCCACGCAAATGCCGCGTCGAAAGCCGCGCCGAATGCGATGCCAGCGTGGTGCTGGGCGCGCGCAGCTTTCGCCTGCCGGTGGTGCCCGCGAACATGAAGACGGTGGTGGACGAAAAAATCTGCACCTGGCTGGCGCACAACGGCTATTTCTACGTCATGCACCGCTTTGACTTTGACAACGTGCAGTTTGTGCGGGACATGCAGGCACGCGGCCTGTTCGCCTCCATCTCGCTGGGCGTGAAACAGCCCGACTACGACACTGTGGACCAGCTCGCCGCAGCGGGCCTGGTGCCTGAATACGTCACCATCGACATCGCCCACGGCCACGCCGACAGCGTCAAGGCCATGATCGGCTACCTCAAGAAAAAGCTGCCCGCCAGCTTTGTGATTGCGGGCAACGTGGCCACCCCCGAGGCCGTGATCGACCTGGAAAACTGGGGCGCCGACGCCACCAAGATCGGCATCGGCCCAGGCAAGGTGTGCATCACCAAGCTCAAGACCGGCTTTGGCACGGGCGGCTGGCAGCTGTCGGCGCTGAAGTGGTGCGCGCGCGTGGCCACCAAGCCCATCATTGCCGACGGCGGCATCCGCCACCACGGCGACATCGCCAAGAGCATCCGTTTTGGCGCCACCATGGTGATGATCGGCTCGCTGCTGGCTGGCCACGAAGAATCGCCCGGCCAGACAGTCGAGGTCGATGGCAAGCTCTACAAAGAGTATTACGGCTCGGCCTCTGACTTCAACAAGGGCGAGTACCGCCATGTCGAGGGCAAGCGTATTCTGGAGCCGGTCAAGGGCACCCTGGCCGAAACGCTGGTAGAGATGGAGCAGGACGTGCAAAGCTCCATCAGCTACGCGGGCGGCAAAAAGCTCATGGACATCCGCAAGGTGAACTACGTCATCCTGGGCGGCGAAAACGCCAGCGCCGACCTGATGGCCTGATGGCCCCATCGCTGCCCGCCACCACCCTGCATCCTTGCACCTCGCCCGAAAGCTCTCGCGCATGACCACCACCGATACCGACACCGTTGCCACTGAAACTGCGTTCCAGCCGCTGCACATTGCGGTGTTGGGCACCGGCATGATGGGCCTGCCCATGGCACATCGGCTGTGCGCAGCAGGCCACCACGTGCATGTCTGGAACCGCACCCGCGCCAAGGCAGAGCCGCTGGCGGCAGCGGGCGCCACGGTACATGACCACGCGGCCGACGCGGTGCGCCACGCCGACATCGCCATCAGCCTGCTCGAAAGCGGCCCGGTGGTGGAGCAGGTGCTGTTCAGCCAGGGCGCGGCGCAGGCCCTGCGGGCGGGCAGCCTGTTCATCGACATGGCCTCGATCCAGCCGCGCGAAGCCCGCGCACATGCCGAGCACCTGCAAGCGCAGGGCGTGGCCTGCCTGGACGCGCCGGTCTCGGGTGGCACCGTGGGCGCCGAGGCAGGCACGTTGGCCATCATGGTGGGTGGCCACGCCACAGACTACGAGCGCGCCCTTCCCGTCTTTGCCGCACTGGGCCGCGCTACGCACGTGGGGCCGCATGGAGCGGGTCAGCTGGCCAAGCTGGCGAACCAGATGATTGTCGGCATCACCATCGGCGCTGTGGCCGAGGCCCTGCTGCTGGCTGCCAAAGGCGGTGCCGACATGGCCAAGGTGCGCGAGGCCATCAGCGGCGGTTTTGCCGACAGCCGCATCCTGCAAGTACACGGCCAGCGCATGCTGGAGCGCGACTTTGCCCCGCGCGGACGCGTGGGTGTGCAGCTCAAAGATATGCGCAACGCTTTGGCCACCGCCCAGGAGCTGGGTTTTGACGCCCCGGTGACTGCATTGCTCGAAAGCCTGTACGCCCAGGCCGCCGCGCATGGCCTGGCCGATCTGGACCAGAGTGGCCTGTTCGTCGAGCTGGCGGGGCGCAATGGAATGCAGTGATTTTTGAAAAATTTTTAGCACTCATTGGAATCTGGCAAAAAAATTGGTGCATAATTTGAGTCTCTGTTGCAACACAGAAACTTTTTCAAAGTGGGGTTCTTAGCTCAGTTGGTAGAGCAGCGGACTCTTAATCCGTAGGTCGAGTGTTCGAGTCACTCAGGACCCACCACCACTTCAAAGGACTTGGCTTTCAGCCAAGTCCTTTTTTCGTTGCCCCCCTGAAAAGTCTGCCCCCTACGGCAAAGCACACACCATGAACCCTGACGCCCACCTCTTATGGAAGGCTCCCCGTTGGGCACTGGCCTTTTTGCTGGCCTTGCTGGGCATGCTGGGCCCCTTCTCCATCGACACCTACCTGCCCGCATTTGCCGGCATGGCACAGGCCCTGGGGGCCACGCCAGTGCAAATGCAGCAAACGCTGTCTGCATACCTGTTTGGCTTTGCTTTCATGAACTTGTTCCATGGTGCGCTGGCCGACAGTTTTGGCCGCAGGCCGGTGGTGCTCTGGGGCATCGCCATTTTCACCCTGGCATCAGCGGGCTGTGCGTTGTCCCAGAGCATTGGCCAACTGGTCATGTTTCGCGCACTGCAAGGCCTGTCCACCGGTGCAGGCATCGTCGTATCCCGCGCGGTGATTCGTGACATGTTTCCGCCAGCGCAGGCGCAGAGGGTGATGAGCCAAGTCACGATTTATTTTGGCATTGCCCCGGCCATCGCTCCAATGGTGGGCGGATGGCTGTATGTGCATACTGGCTGGCACAGCATTTTCTGGTTTCTGACGCTGGTGGGCGCAGCGCTGTGGCTGGCCAACTACCGGCTGCTGCCCGAGACACTGCATGTACAGCAACGCCAGCCCTTCAACACCCGACACCTGATGCGGGGCTATTGGCAATTGGGCTCCAGCGCACGTTTTGTGCTACTGGCACTGGCCAGCGGCATCCCTTTCAACGGCATGTTCCTGTACGTGCTGGCGGCACCGGCATTTTTAGGCGACCACCTGGGACTGGAGCCGGGGCAGTTTTTCTGGTTTTTTGTGATGACGATCTCGGGGATCATGGGTGGCGCGTGGCTGAGCGGCCGTCTGGCCGGGAAAGTCGCACCCAAACACCAAATACGCCACGGTTTCGTGATCATGCTGACAACATCGGCGCTGAACCTGATCGCCAACGCCTTGTTTCCAGCCCATGTCGCCTGGGCTCTGTTGCCGATTGCGATTTTTTCTTTTGGCTGGGCCTTGATGGTGCCAGTCGTCACACTGCTGGTGCTGGACTTGTACCCAGAGCGGCGCGGGATGGCATCCTCCATGCAAGCCTTTATCGGCTCCACTGCCAACGGGTTGGTGGCTGGTGTTGTCGTACCGCTGGTTATGCACTCCACCCTGCTGCTGGCGACAGCGTCGCTGTGCATGCTGGGCATCGGCCTTGTCGCCTGGTTTTATCTGCACCAGCGTTGGCCCGAGATTGGCCGGACCAACACATTGCATTGAGATCCAGAACACCGCTCTGCGGGTTGGGCAACCAACAAACCGGAGCAAGCATAAAAAAACCGGCCACTTGGGCCGGTTTTTCTTACGCCACAGCGCGATTAGCGCGCAGGACGTGCGGGACGTTTGCGTGCATCGTGCGGCACGAAAGGCTTGCCTGCACCAGCGCCTGGCTTGGAGAAAGCGGGCTTGCGGGGTGCGAAGTCGCCACGGGGGGCCGCCTCACCACGGTGGGCAAAGTCACCACGGGCGCCACCTTCGTGGCGAGCACCAAACCCTGGGCGGGCACTGTCGCCAAAACCAGGCTTGCGGCCATAGCCTTCACCATCACGGCGGGGCGCAAAACCACGGTCTTCACGCGGCGCACCACCGAAACCACCACCGCCGTTCGGACGATCATCGCCGGGACGGCCTTGCACACGCTGGCGGTCGTTGAAACCACTGGCGCCACCAAAGTTGCGCTCGCGGTCGCCACCAAAGCCACCGCCAAAACCGCCACGGGCACCAGAGCCACCGCCACCAAATTTGCGGCCACCACGGCCACCACCACCAAAGTCGCCTTGTGGGCGGCTACCAGGCTGCGGGAAACGCTGCACCGGCTCCAGGCCCGGAATCACTTCGGACTTGAACTGCTGATGGGTATGGCCTTCGATATCGAAAATCTTGCGACGGTCGCGGAACTCGGCAAATGTGATGGCCAGACCGTCACGACCAGCACGGCCCGTGCGGCCAATGCGGTGGGTGTAGTCTTCGGCCTTCATGGGCAGGCCATAGTTGAAAACGTGGGTGATGGTGGGCACATCAATGCCGCGCGCGGCCACATCAGTAGCCACCAAAATTTGCACTTGGCCCTGGCGCAGTGCCATCAGGCGGCGGTTGCGCAAGCCTTGGCTCAGGGCACCGTGCAGCGCCACTGCGCTAAAACCTTCTTGCTGTAGATCAGCCGCCAATCCGTCGCACTCAACCTGGGTGCTGGCAAAAACAATGGCTTGGTTAATAGAGGTATCGCGCAACCAGTGATCCAGCATCTTGCGCTTGTGCTGTGCGTTGTCGGCCCAATACAAAACTTGCTTGATGTTGACGTGCTTCTCGTGGGGAGCGTCGTTCTGGATCTTCTTGACCGACGAGCCGTTGTCGTGCATGACGCGCATGGCCAATTGCTGGATGCGCGGCGCAAAGGTGGCACTGAACATCATGGTTTGCTTGCGCTGGCTGGTCAGTTGGTTGACTTCGGCCAGATCATCGGAAAAGCCCAGATCCAACATGCGGTCGGCTTCGTCCACCACCAAAAACTGAACCTTGTCCAGCTTGATCTGCATGGAGCGCTGCAAGTCCAGCAGACGGCCCGGGGTGGCTACCACCAGGTCAGCGTTTTGCAGCTTGGCAATTTGCAATTGGTAAGGCATGCCGCCCACCACGTTGGCCACGCGCAAACCACGGGTGTGCTTGACCAGATCAATGGCGTCGTGGGCCACTTGCTGCGCCAACTCACGCGTGGGGCACAGAATCAGGGCACCGGGGGTGGCTGCCTTGAAGTTGCGCGCGTTGGTGGGGTCTTTGCGCTTGGCACGCTTGGGCGGGGCTTCGCCACGGGCAAGTGCTTCGGCGGCGGCTTGCTCGTACTCGGCGCGGGATGCGGCTTCGGCTTCGGCCATTTGGCCAATCAGCGTGTGCAGCACTGGCAGCAAGAAGGCGGCGGTTTTGCCGCTGCCGGTTTGGCTGGAAACCATCAAGTCGATGTAGCGGCCGTTTTCGCCACCAGCACCCATGGCCAAAGGAATGGCCTTCAGCTGTACGGTGGTAGGTTGGGTGTAGCCCAGATCGGCCACGGCTTGCACCAGCTCAGGGGCCAGGCCCAGTTCGATAAAGCCATTGGGCTCGGCGGTGACGGCCTCGGTGGATTCGACGGTGTCGATCACGGAAATATCAGCAGCAAAAGATTCAGCAGGCGCGAAGTCGCCCTGCACTTGGAAAGTGTCGGTCATATTTTTCTCACACGAAAACGGTCGCAGGCGCAGCCTGCGATGGCTTCGTCAATGGTTAAAAAACATCAACCATCAAACGAAACCTGCACGGGCATGGGGCCGGTGCGGCTGGGTATTTGTTGCAATAACAGGGCGGTTGCCGTGGCAAGCCCTGAAATATTGCAGACCCGGTGTGTGAAGGGAGATGCGCAAACTGCATGGCGTATGCAATGCAGCACGAGATTATGACACTAATGCGGGTTTTCCCGCAAGACCCTACACTGCAAGCAGCCGTGCGCGGTAATGCGCCAGTTCGTCAATCGACTCGTACACATCGGCCAGCGCCGTGTGCTTTTGTGCTTTCTTGAAGCTGGAATAGGCCTCGGGTTTCCAGCGCTTGGCCAGCTCCTTGAGGGTGCTGACATCCACGTTGCGGTAATGCAAAAACGCCTCCAGCCTGGGCATGTAGCGGGCGAGGAAACGGCGATCCTGGCCAATGCTGTTGCCGCACAGCGGCACCTTGCCCTTGGGCACATACTTTTTCAAAAACTGGAGCAGCTCTTCTTCGGCTTGCGCTTCTGTGGTGGTGGAAGCCTTCACTTTGTCGATCAGGCCGCTGCGCCCGTGCGTGCCTTTGTTCCAGGCATCCATCTTGCCCAGCAGCTCGTCGGACTGGTGGATGACCAACACTGGCCCCTCCACGCGCGGCTCCAATTGCGGGCCCGTGATCACCACGGCAATTTCAATGATGCGCTCTGTCTCCGGGTTCAAACCGGTCATTTCACAATCCAGCCAGACCAGGTTCTGGTCGGATTTGGCAAGCAATACGGGGGGGATTGGGGGGATTTCTGGCATGGGCGGCATTGTCGCTGATGCCCTACACTCGCCCGACATGCCTGCTCCTACGCCCGATTTTTTCTCGCCCTCGCTGCTCCTGACCCTTGTTTTTGTCGCCACGCTGGTGCTCGGTCTGGTGCTCAAATTCTGGCTGGCCACGCGCCAGATACGGCATGTGGCGCAGCACCGCCAGCAGGTGCCTGCCCGCTTTGCCCCCCACATTGCACTGACTGCGCACCAGAAAGCGGCCGACTACACCATCGCCAAAAACCGCTTTGGCCTGCTGGAGATGGCGCTGGGCGCTGCCGTCTTGCTGGGCTGGACGGTTCTTGGCGGGCTGGACTGGCTCAACCAGCTGCTGCTGGAGGCCATCGGCCCCGGCATGCCCCAGCAAGTGGCGCTGCTGGCCAGCTTTGCGCTGATCAGCGGCCTCATTGATCTGCCCAGCACGCTGTACCAAACCTTTGTGCTGGAGCAGCGCTTTGGGTTCAACCAGACCACGCCGCGCCTGTGGCTGGCTGATCTGCTCAAGTCCACCCTGCTCTCGGCCCTGATCGGCCTGCCACTGGTCGCGCTGATTTTGTGGCTCATGGGCAGTGCGGGCACGCTGTGGTGGCTGTGGGCCTGGGGCCTGTGGATGGGCTTCAATGTGCTGCTGATGGTGATTTACCCCACCTTCATTGCACCGCTGTTCAACCAGTTCAAGCCACTGGAAGACGCCGCGCTCAAAGCGCGCGTCACGGCGCTGATGCAGCGCTGCGGTTTTGCCGCCAAGGGCCTGTTTGTGATGGATGGCAGTCGGCGCAGCGCCCACGCCAATGCCTATTTCACCGGCTTTGGTGCCGCCAAACGGGTGGTTTTTTACGACACCCTGCTGAACCAGCTCACCCCCGGCGAGGTGGAAGCCGTGCTGGCCCACGAGCTGGGGCATTTTCACCACCGCCACATCCTCAAGCGCATGGTCGGCCTGTTCGCCCTGAGCCTGGCCGGCTTTGCCCTGCTGGGCTGGCTGTCCACGCAGGCCTGGTTTTATACCGGCCTGGGTGTGCGCCCCAGCCTGACGCTGCTGCTGCCCGATGCCCCCGGCGGGCCCAACGATGCGCTGGCGCTGCTGCTGTTCTTGCTGGCCGTTCCGGTGTTCACGGTGTTTTTGACACCGCTGTTCACGCAGCTCTCCCGCCGCGACGAATTCCAGGCCGACGCCTACGCCATGGCCCAGACGCACAGCACCGATCTGGCCACGGCCTTGCTCAAGCTCTACCAGGACAACGCCTCCACACTCACCCCCGACCCGGTGTACGTGAAGTTTTACTATTCCCATCCACCGGCCAGCGAACGGCTGGAACGCATCCCTTTTTCCGCCACTACACCATGACAATTTTTAAGCAAAAAGACTGGTCAAGCCAGACCCGGCGCGCGCTGACAGCTACAGAAATAGAAGCAAATCTGGCCCTGCTCAAAGGCTGGACACTGGACACCCACAGCGCACCAGCGGCCCTCGAAAAGACCTACCGCTTCGCCAATTACTACGAAACCATCGCCTTCGTGAATGCGCTGGCTTTGGTGGCCCACATACAAGACCACCACCCTGACCTGTCGGTGCATTACGACCGCTGCGTGGTGCGCCTGAACACGCACGACGTGGGCGGCATCTCGGCCACCGACTTTGATTGCGCAGCCCGCTTTGACGCACTGCTGACCTGAAATGACAGAGCGCAGCACGCCCACAGAGGGCCTGGTGGTGGCCAGCCACGGACGCCACTGTGTGGTCGAAACCCCCGACGGCCAGCGTCGCATCTGCCACCCGCGTGGTAAAAAAAGCCAGGCGGTCGTGGGCGACCGCGTGCTGTGGCAGGCGGCCCCCGCAGGCCAAGGCCACGAGGGCACGATCGAAAAAGTGCTGGAGCGGCGCAATCTGTTCTACCGCCAGGACGAGATCCGCACCAAGTCGTTTGCGGCCAACCTGGATCAGGTGCTGATCCTGATTGCCGCAGAGCCGGTGTTTTCCGAAAGCCAGCTGGCGCGCGCGCTGATTGCTGCCGAAGCGGCCCACATCCGGCCCCTGATCGCCCTGAACAAAACCGATCTGGTGGAGCCGTTTGCCCGTGCCTGGGAGCGCCTGCTGCCCTACCGGCACATCCGGGATGCAGACGGTAGCCCCCACTATGGCGTGTTGCCGCTGTCGCTGACCGCCTCGGGCGATGCCGATCGCCACTTGCTGCTGGAGCATTTGCAGGGCAAAACCACCCTGGTGCTGGGCCCTTCAGGCTCGGGCAAAAGCACGTTGATCAACCTGCTGGTGCCGGGCGCCACCGTGCTGACGGGCGAAATATCGCAGGCGCTGAACTCGGGCAAGCACACCACCACCAGCACCGCGCTGTACTGGGTGGATGCAGAACGCACCACGGCACTGATCGATTCGCCGGGGTTTCAGGAGTTTGGTCTGCAACATATCGCCCCCATGCAGCTGGCCGGCTGCATGCCCGACATTGCAGCCCACGCCACGCAGTGCAAGTTCTATAACTGCACCCATCTGCATGAACCGGGCTGCGGCGTTCTGGATGCAGTCAAAAACGCCCCTGAGGCCCACGGAATCAGCGCTAACCGCTATAAAATATATAGCGATTTATTTGCCGAACTGGGCCACACCCGCTACTGACGCAGCCAACGCCACCGCCCTACCCCAGCAAGCGGGCCAGCGTCAGCAGCGCCAGCAGCAGCAACCACACCACCACCGAGCGCCACACCAGGCCGACCACGCTGCGCAGGTGCCCCACCTCGGGCTCACGGCCCGGGGTACTGCCGCCATCGCCGCTCTCGGCATCGTCCTCAAAGCCCTGGGAAGCCAGCCACTCCACCCGCGCCCTGAGCGCCTCGCCGCCCAGGCGCACGTTGATGGCCCCGGCTGTAGCAGCCAGCACCACACCATCGTTGTCGTTGGGAAAACGCTGGGCATGAAAACGCCAGCCCTCAATCGCTTCTTCAAAGCTGCCCACGACGGCAAAGCACAAGGCCGTAAGGCGCGCAGGCAGCCAGTCCACCGCCGTCCACGCCGTCGCAGAAGCCCTCTGCAAAGCGACACTGGCCGTTTGCGTGGCAATGCCACGCTGGCGCTTGCAGTAGCGCGCCATGAACTCGGCCATGCGGTAGAGCACCGCCCCCATGGGCCCCATGCCAAACGCAGCCAGCACCGAAAACCAGGCCAGTACGCCAAAAACATGGCGATGTGCAGCCAGCACCGAGTACTCGATCACATGGCGCACGATCTCGCTGCGCGGCAGATCACCCACATCCACCTGCTGCCAGCGCGCCAGCAGCTCACGGGCACGGTCTTCGTCGCCCTCTTCCAAGGCATCGCGCAGGCCGGTGAAATGGTGGCTGAACTGGCGAAACCCCAGCGTGAGGTACAGCACGGCCACGTTCCACAGCACGGCAAAAGGCCAACCCAGGCCCCACAGCAGCAGCCAGTGCACTGCCAACGCCAGCAGCGCTGGCAGCACCACGGCCAAGCCCCAGGCCACCCAGGCGTGGTGCGGCTTGCCCGCATCGAAATTGCGGCTCACCGACAGCGACCACGCGCGCAAACCCGCATGCACCGGATTGCTGCGTGCCAACGGGCGCGCCTGCTCGATCAGCAAGGCAAACAGGATGGCAAAGAAACTCATGGAGACGAATGATACCGACCCCCTACACCCCACCGCCCGGGCGCTGGCTGCGTGTGCGCCCTGGACGGGATCAGGCGCGCAAAAAGCGGTAAAAGTTGCGCAGCATGCCCGCCGTGGCGCCCCAGATGTAATGGTTCTTGGGGCCGCTTTGGTAGGGCATGGAAAACCACTCGCGCCGCACCCCTTGCCATTCAAAAACATGGCGCTGGTGGTGTGCCGGGTTAAGCAAAAAGGCCAGTGGCACCTCAAAAATATCGGCTACTTCGTGCGGATTGGGACGCAGCACGCAATGCGGCTGTACCAGCGCTACCACCGGCGAAATGATGAACGACGAGCCTGTCACGTAGGTAGGCAGCGAGCCCAGTACCTCGACAAAATGCGGCTCCAGACCGACCTCTTCATAGGCCTCGCGCAAGGCGGTGTCGGCGGGGCTGGCATCTTCGGGGTCAGCGCGCCCCCCCGGAAAGGCCACTTGCCCGGAATGGGTGGACAAGTGCGCAGTGCGTTCGGTGAGCAGTACGGTGGGCTGCTCGCGCAGCACGATGGGCACCAGCACCGCAGCATGTGCCGGTGATCGGCTGGAAAAGCTCTTCTCCTGCACCACCTCGGGCTCCCAGGCGGGCGGCGCAGCAAAGCGCTGGCGCAGGGCCTGCGGCGTGGTCTGCGACGGTGCCACGCGGGGCAAATGCCTGTCCACCCCCACCACGGGAACATGGCGCGGGTCAAAATCGGGCAACGAGGACAGCGATGCCAATGAAGAAGGGGCTGGCGCAGAAGTCACGGCGATGCTCTGAAAAAAAGAAAAAGCCGCTACAGGCAAATGCTGTAGCGGCTGGGGCGCTCAAGGCAGTGGCGCTTTATGCGGCCACGGCAGCGGCAGCGGCCGCCTTGTTGACGCGCTGTGGCAGCTTTTCCTTGATACGTGCCGACTTGCCGCTGCGGTCACGCAGGTAGTACA
>ERZ724525.2186-NODE-2186-length-11295-cov-4.245018_pt1 | contig 11295 bp, 9 predicted proteins | sample MGYA00376058_ERZ724525 | MGnify/ENA primary metagenome ERZ724525 (study PRJEB28724, sample SAMN07190888) | wastewater metagenome | isolation source: influent of sewage treatment plant in Hong Hong | place: USA: Christiansburg, Virginia | collected 2016-03-01 ... | reverse complement strand
GACGTGGCCATCGAGGCCAATGAGCTCGTCGGCACCGACCTGCCCGGCGCCATGGTCCTGTTCGACCGGGCCATCAAGTTGTCCGCCCGGTCGGGTGCTGCCGACCCCGGCCTGCAGCAACTCTGGGCCGAGGTGGCGATCGAGGTTGGGGTTCCCGACGCCCAAACCCGCCAGGTCATCGACTCCGTCATCGCCACCACCCCAGACGATGATCCCGGAGCCATGGCGTACGCGCTCGGAACGTTGGCCCGCCTCGAGCACCGGGCCCACAACTCCTGTCAGGCACAGACGCTGATGACCCGCGCCGTCGCCCTCCACGCCACAGCCGGTCAGCTTGAAAGCATGGTCAGCACGCTGGCGTTTCAGGCCTCTATGGCGATGACCGACGGCGACCGAAACACACAGGTCGAGCTGCTCACGCGGGCGCTGGCAACCACCGATCATCACAGCGATGAGCCTTGGGCAGATGGGTGGCGACAACAGCTGAACGCAACGCTGCACGAACAGCGCACCCCTTGGGACGAACTGACCGCCGCCACCGCCCCCACGATTCGCAGCGACGCTGCGCTGGCACGGGCCCGTCACCTGAGCAGTCTCGGCGACGTCGGCGGTGCCCAGGCGGCCTACCGGTTTGCGTTGTTGGCCATGGAACGCGACGGTGCCGTCACGGCCTCACGATGGAGGGTTCTGCTGGAGGTCGGACGGTTTCTCTCCGAGAACGCCGATGTGATCGAGGGCGGACACGAGCTGGCTGCGGCCAAGATGCTCGAAGCACTGGAGCTGGCCAGGCGGTCCGGCAGCAATGACTGGCAGACCGACGCCGCAGTCGACCTCGCGGCCTTGGCACCCAGCGTGTCGGGCGCACTCCGTGGACGCATCGATGCCGAAGTTGAGGAGACCACCCGGCATCTCAGCCAACAGGACCGGCCGGACACCCACGCTGCGCTCCTGGGGGCTCGGATCCTGGGGCTACTCACTGAAGGCCGGGCCGACGAGGCCCGTTTGTTGGTGGTCGACCTGACGAAGCTGGCGGCCACACCGATCGATCGCATGACGGCCGCCAACTACCGGGCGGCAGTGGAATCGGTGGCCGAGGACCCGCGTGGTGCCCTTTTGGCACTTGAGGACTGCCGGGCTGCACTGAGAGACATGGTCGCAGACGCCGATGCCGACGGATGGACCCTGCGATTCGACCAGGTCCAAACCCTCACGGAAGGAGCAGCCAACCAGGCGACACTGTTGAACGATGGGGATGTCACCCGGCGCTGGATTGAGATCGGCAAGGCGTATGCGACTGGCATCGGGAAGGCCGATGCGCTGGATGCCCTCGACGGCATCGACCTGAGCCGACAGCTCGCTGAACGGCTGGGGACCGATCAAGCCTCGATGATGACCTGCACCGACCTTGGCCATCGGCTGATCGTCACGCTGACCGACCCAAGTGGACGCTGTCGCTCCCACCGCGTCGAAACTCCAACGCCGATCAACAGCCTGATTCCGCAGTTGGCGGGAACCGCCGCCGCCATCGCAGCCAGGGCTCAGCTGTTCGCCTCGCTCGAAACCGTTGGGGCACTCCTCGGCGAGATCCTCACCGAGGCGGTGAGCGGGGCATCGCACCTGTACGTGATCGCCGACGGCTCGATGTGGTCGTTGCCTTGGGCAGCGCTGCCGTTGGCCGACGGCCGGATGCTGAGCGATGCCCTCAGCGTCAGCCTCGTGCCCAGTATCGGGTGGTTGGTGTCATCGCCCAGAGGCAGCGACCTGGCGGTGGACACTGCGCTGGCCATCGGGGTCGGTGAGGAGCAGGGGTTCGGGCCGTTGGCCGGATCTGCAGTGGAGGTCGCTGATCTGGGGTGGCTGCGGTCCACGCTGCTGATCGATGACGCAGCCAAACCGCACGTGGTACTCGACGCGCTCGGTGACCACGATGTGGCCTACCTCATCGCCCACGGCGAGGTGAGCGACAACGCCGACGTGCTGGCGGCGGCCTCGATCGAGTTGGCCGGGAAGGCTCGCCTGGACGGCCGCATGTTGGCGTCAACAGCGCATCCTGTGGCTCGGACGATGATGCTCAACGCCTGCTACTCGGGCGTGATGCCCCGAGGACGGACCGATCTCCCGGGAGGGTTCTGGACCGGGCTCCTACGCGGTGGAGCGATGTCGGCCTGCATCACCACCGCCGCGGTCGATCCGACCCCTGCACATGCGATCGCGCTCGGGTACCTGGCCCAACTTCGGGATCCGACGATTGGCCCGGGTGCAGCGTTGCGCAGCGCTCAGCTGGAGCTGCGCGAATCTGGAGCACCGCCCGAGGACTGGGCGTGTCACACACTGGTCGGCGTCGCGTAACCGCCTACGAGGCTGCGGCTCCCGCGGACACGCAAGCCGCGGAGAACGTCATCACCCCGTCGTCGATGGGCGCCGTCGCAATCAGCGCCTTGTCCTCGGAGTAACGCTGGGTGTTCAGCCACGGTTCCCGGTCGCCCTGCTTGGGTAGAAACGGGAGCATGCGCTGGATGTAGCCGGCCGAAAAGCCGTCGATCCAAGGACGGGCAGGCATGTCGGCGTCCGATGCCCGCAGGCGAGGCGTGGCGACCTCAGCGCCGGTATTGCGCAGGTGATTCAGCAAGCGGCATACGTAGGCACACGTGAGGTCGGCCCGAAGGGTCCACGACGCGTTGACGTAGCCAAACGACGACACCAGGTTGGGCACGTCCGAGTAGGCCAGGCCCTTGTAGGTCCAGGTGTCGGCGAAATCGACCGGCTCGCCGTCGACCACGAAGTCGACCTCGCCCAGGGTCACCAGTTCCAGCCCGGTGGCGGTCACGATGACATCGGCGTCCAGGTGGCGGCCTGACTTCAGAAGAATGCCGGACTCGGTGAACGTGTCGATATGGTCGGTCACCACCTCCGCGGCACCAGAGCGGATCGCCCGAAACATGTCACTGTCGGGGATCAGGCACAGGCGCTGATCCCACGGGTCGTAGCTGGGCGTGAAATGGGTGTCGACGTCGTAGTCCGGCCCCAGTTCCTTGCGCACCAACTTGAGGAGCGTGGCTTTCACCTGCCCCGGATTGGTGCGGGTCCTGCGATACAGCAACTCCTGAAGGCGCGTGTTCTTCCAACGGGTGATGTCGTAGGCCATCCGTTCGGGTAGCCACTTGCGCAGGTTGTTGGCCAGCGCATCCTTGGCCGGTCGGCTGATGACGTAGGTGGGTGAGCGTTGCAACATCGTGACCTGCTCGGCAGTGCCGGCCATCGACGGCACCAGCGTGACTGCGGTGGCCCCCGAACCGATGATCACCACCCGCTTGCCCGAATAGTCAAGGTCCTCAGGCCAGAACTGCGGATGCACCACGTCGCCCTCGAAGCGGTCCCGCCCGGGGAACTCGGGTGTGTGGCCGATTTTGTAGCTGTAATAGCCCGAACACATGAAGAGGAAGCTGCAGGTGTAGGTGACCGCCTCGGTCGGACCGGGCCCATCGTCGCCGGGCACCTCGTTGCCCGGGTTCAGCCGGCGTCGTGTGGTGACTGTCCACCGGGCATCCTCGCTTGACCATTCGGCGCGCTCGACCAGCGTTCGGAACCTGATCTGACCACGAATCTGGTACTCGTCGACCGTCTCGTTGAGGTATTCGAGGATCGATGGGCCGTCCGCGATCGACCTCTCTGCCCTCCACGGCTTGAAGCTGTATCCGAGGGTGTGCATGTCGGAGTCGGAGCGCACCCCCGGGTAGCGAAACAGGTCCCACGTGCCGCCCAGGTCGTCGCGGCCCTCAAGGATCACGTAGCTACGGTCGGGGCTCATCGCTCCCAGGTGATGGGCGGCGCCGATGCCGGAGATGCCGGCGCCCACCACCACCACGTCGAAGTGCTCGGGTGTGGTCATCTGGTTGTCCCCCTCGTGCTCAAGCTGGCGGCCAGGCTACGCGCGGCCGGGCGCCTTCTCATTCTCGTCCGGGCCCGCCAGGCGAACCGCCACTTTGGCGCACGCTGACGACACGGTTCTGGGAGGATCGCCCCATGACATCTTCAGGTGCAACCTTCTCCACGCTCACCGTCGAGTTGTCCGGCGGCATCGGCCGGCTGACGCTCAACCAGCCTGACCAGCTGAACCCGCTGGGGTCCGACGCGCTGACCGAAATCGCCAAGGCCGCGCGCTGGTTCGACGATGAGGGCGCCCGGGTGGTCGTCATCACCTCTGCCGGTGATCGGGCGTTCTCGGCCGGTTTCGATCTGCGGGAACTCACCCGGGGTTCCGACGAGGCACCGGACGTCGACCTTGGTTACCTGATGGTCGACGCGGTCGAGGCCATGGATGCCATCACCATCGCAGCCATCCACGGGCACTGCGTCGGCGGAGGAATCCTGCTGGCGGTTGGTTGCGACCTGCGCATCGCCGCCGACAACACCCGGTTTGCCATCCCCGAGATCGATCTGGGCATTCCTCTGGCCTGGGGCGGCATCCCGCGTTTGGTCCGCGAGGTGGGCGCAGCGGCCACCAGGGAGTTGGTCATGACGTGCCGTCCGTTCGACGCAATCGAGGCGCAGCGCCTGGGGATGATCAACCGAGTGGTGCCACTCGATCGGCTGCGCGCTGAGACCGACGAGCTGGCGGCGTCATTGGCGGCCAAGCCGGTCTCGCTGCTGCGCATGACCAAACGTCAGGTTCACGAGGCGGCCGAGGACCTGCTGACCACCAGATCGGGGTGGGCGGCCTCTGCGCACCTGGCGGTGGCTCTCGCCGACCCGGAGGCACGCGGCGCGGCGGCCGGCTACCTGGCATCGCGATCCAAGGACTGACCCAGGCCGCCACAAAACGACGCCTACAAGCGCTCGACGCCGCTCGTCCAATGAAAGCTCCATCGGTCAGGCGTAGCGGAGCCCGGCCTCACCGGCGGCACCAAAACCAACCGCCACACACCCACACCAGTCACCGGTCTGTAGCCGGGACGCCTCACTTTACGAGGCTGAAGCCACGCCCGGCGCAGCACACGAAGCCCCGCCACCACCACCGGCGTCCGCCCGCACCGGCATTTGAGTTTCAGCGGGCGCTGTGAGCAGCCCGGATCAGGTGATGGGCGCATCGACGCCGGCCCGCCTGGAGCGGTCCGTTCCTGTCGCTTACCGCTGGCTAGGCGGCGAGTGCGCCGTCGAGGATCCAACGACACGTGGCCAACATGACTTGACCCAGGCTGATCGCTGGGCAGCGCCTGTCATCGAGCACCGATTCGCAAGCCCGACGTTGAGCACCCGTGTGACGACGCCGAGGTGACACAATCCAAAGGTGAGTGAACGACCACAAAGGATCGACCGCACCGGCCTGGACCTGCCCCGTCCCATCGCCTTCGTGATGGGTGGCGGTGGCAGCCTGGGCGCATCCCAGGTAGGCATGCTGCAAGCGCTGAACGAGCACGGCGTGACACCGGACATGATCATCGGCACTTCGGCCGGCGCACTCAACGGCGCCTTCCTGGCCGCCGATCCGTTCGGTGGCGCCAACCAGCTGTCCCACCTGTGGCCGGGTTTCAGCCGCGAGACGTTCTTTCCCGGCTCAGCCTGGAAGTCGGTTCGCACGCTGCGTACCTCGAAGACCTACCTGTTTCCCAACGATGAGCTGAGCGAGTTCATCAACAAACACATTCCGGCCAACACGTTCGAGGAACTTGAAGTGCCGTTTGTGGCCATGGCGACCGATGTGGACACCCGCCTCAGCGTCGCCCTCGATACCGGTGATCTTCGCTCGGCCCTGCTGGCGAGCACGGCGATCCCGGTGATCTTTCCGCCAGTCGAACGCGACGGTCGGCTGTTGTACGACGGCGGGTTGGTCGCCAACCTGCCAATCCGCCAGGCCTTGAAGATGAACGCCGCTTCGCTGGTGTTGTTGGACTGCAACGCCCCCGGCCAACGCGACCCTTACCCCGACAGCATGTCGGGGGTGTTGGAATGGACCGTCCGGCTGATGCTGCGAAGCCAGACGACCGCCGACCTGCCCTACATCTCGGAGACGCTGCCGGTGCTGTCCCTCCCCGCCGCTCCCAAAGGCACCGTTTCACCACTCGACTTCGACTCGTCCGTCGAGCTGATGGCGGCCGCGTACCAGGCCTCCCGGACGTTCCTCACCAACGTTCACGTGGACGCACCCCGGCTCTACCGGGCCGACCCGATACCTCCGGATGTGGACGATCCCACGCTCTCCACCGATTCCGACCCATCCGAGGGTTCCACCAAGTTCGACAGAAGCTCACGCAGGTCCGGCAAGGGTCCCCGCAAAGCCGACAAGGGCACCGGAGCGCCCAACCGGGCGGGCGACGACCTGTGAACACCGACCCTCCGGGTGCAACGCTGCACCTCCCCGGCCCGGTCGCGTTTGTGATGGGCGGCGGCGCCAGCCTGGGTGCCACCCAGGTGGGCATGTTGCAGGCGCTCTCGGAGCACAGCATCTCGCCCGATCTCATCGTCGGCACCTCGGTCGGCGCGCTCAACGGAGCATTTCTCGCCAGCGATCCGACGGGTGGCGCCACCCGGCTGTCCCACATCTGGCCAACGATCACCAAGCAGCAGATCTTCCCCGGGTCGCCCTGGCAGTCACTTCGTACACTGCGCATCGACAAAACGCACCTGTACTCCAACGACGGGTTGGCCCAGTTCATCGACGAGCACCTTCCCGTCGACAACCTGGAGGACCTGGTGGTGCCGTTCACCGCCATGGCCACCGACGTCGACAGCGGCGCCGCAGTGGAGCTGACCACCGGGCCCGCAAAGTCTGCGTTGTTGGCGAGCGCCGCCCTCCCCGGGCTTCTTCCCGCCATCGAGCGGGACGGGCGACTGCTCTACGACGGCGGGCTGGTTGCCAAGCTGCCGATTGGGCAAGCTCTGAGGATGGGGGCCAAGAGCCTGGTGCTGCTCGATTGCACCTTCCCCGGACAACCGGCGCCCCGGCCAACCAATCTGCTTCAGATCATGGAGTGGTCCGTCTCCCTCACTCAGAACAGCCAGGCCCGCGCAGCGTTGCCCTTCATCCCCGCAGACGTCGCGGTGCTCTACCTACCCGGACCACCCCGGGCAAGGTTCTCCAGCCTGGAACTGGATCACACAACCGAGCTGATCAGCGGCGCCTACTCGGCATCCCGCGGCTACCTCCGCACCGTCCAAGACAAACCAAACCTGCTGCATCAACATCGTGTGCCGACGAGGCCCGACGGCTCCGACAGCGGAGTCGGTTCCGACAGCGAAGTCGGTTCCAGCGCAGTGCCGGAGGAGGGCGTAGTGCCCGATGGAGGCGCGGTAGCGGCGGAGCGCATCCGCAGCGATGACTGACGATCGCCCGGCCTCGGATTCTGCCCCCGATCAGGCTTCGCTTGGTCTCCTCCAGGGTCTGGCCACGACCCGGGCGATCCGCCGCTACACCGACGAGCCAGTGGCCGAGGAGGACCTGGCCACCATCGTGTGGCACGCCACCCGGGCACCGTCGGGAAGCAACCGCCAACCGTTCCGATTCCTGATCCTCCGCGATGGGCCGCTGGCCACCCAGGCCAAAGCGCTGCTGGGCAAGAGCTTTCGCGCCCTGTGGGCCGAGAAGAGGCGCCGGGACGGCTACGACGCCGGCAGCGGCGCCACAACCGACACCCCGAAGGCCCGCATGGCGACCGCGATGCAGCACTTCGTCGACCACTTCGAGGCCACGCTTGGCCGCCCTCAGGGCCACCACGGGCCGGTGCGTCGGCGACCGGTCGAGGAGCTGATCTTCGACGACGCCTGGGAGCAGCCGGCGCCTTGGGCCAAGGACCCGCCCGGCACCCGCTTCACAGGAACGGGTCCATCCCGTTCTCATGCCTCGGCCGCTCAGCGGGGGAAGGGCTGACCTTCAGCCTTGAACCAAACCGCCTCGATGACCTGGCTGTCGTTCGAGTGTTTGCGGTTCGCCATGATCGGGCAGGCCCAATCCAGTACGCCCAACGGATTGTTGGGCTGCCGGCCAGAAGCGATCAACGCACGGGTAGCTCTCAGCATCGGCTCGGCGCCGTGCTTGTTGGCGAGCTGATCGAACACGGCCGGCCCGTAGTGATTGCGAAGCGTGTCCAGGTAGGAGGAGGCCGCCGATGCGGCCGCCTCATTGGCGAGACTCCGTCGCTTCAACACGACGAAGATCTTGTTGCCAGTCACCGTGACCGTGCCGCCCATCCCGGCGATCGAGACAACTTCCCACCCGTCGGCGCCCCAGGCGTTCAGCTCGGTCTCCAGCTTTCCACCGAAGGTGGCACTGATCACCTTGTACTCCCACAACGGTTGTTGCCCCACGTCGTGCTCGGCACCTCCTTGGCTTTCGGGCAACACCGCCTGTCCAGCCGCGGGGTGTGGCGATTCCCCAACGGCGGCCGGATCCTGGTGAGGAGCCGGCTCGACCCAGGCCCCAGGTGCCGGCTGGGCGGCCCATGGCGGCGGGGCATCTTGGTGCATCCACGCGTTCGGATCGGTCATGGAATCGGCCTCCTCCGCTCCAGTTGCCCTGGAGCGCCCACGGCCGCCGAGGATAGTGCCCGAACAGGCCTCGTCGATTCCATGGTCGGCCGTTGGGTTCCCCGATGGCGCCCGGGCCTGACCGTCGCGTCAGCCTCGAACGCGGAGGAAGTCCAGTGCGGCGTCGATGAACTCGAACGACTTGGGCGTGCGGGCGTGGTCGGTGCGAGGCAGGGTGACCAGGCGGGCATTGGCCAGTGAGTCGATGAGCCGATCGGCCGGTTGAACGAAGTCGTGCTCACCGAGCACCACCAACACGGGGCAGGAGATGGCAGCGAGCTCCTCGGAGCTCACCCGACCGCCGCCGTTGGTCATACAGGCCGCCAGCGCCTCCCGGTCGTTGCCCGGCAGCTGGGCCAGGCCGGAGAAGTACCCGAGGGCCGGGATGTCGCCGTCCTCACCGCTGCGCACCGCCTGGACCACCGCCGACATGTCGTCGGAACGAAACAGGTTGGCCCCAACCCCGGCGACGATCAGCGAGCGGAAGCGGTCGGGGTGGGCCGCCGCAACCTTCAGCAACGTTTTGGCGCCCAGCGAGAAGCCGATGGCGTCGACCTGCCCATCGGGGGGAAGCGCCTCGACCACCGGGGCGCCGAGGTCGTCGTAGGCGGCAACGTCATGGGGCTTGGGGCCGGTCCCGTGACCGAGCAGGTCCACGCCGATCGCCTCTCGGCCGTCGTCGCCCAGCAGGTCGACCCACCCGTTGGCCACCCAGGTGAGCTCGAACGACGTACCGAAACCATGGACGAGGACTACCGGAAGAGCCATTGGTGCATTCTGGCGCACGACGACAACCGGGGCGGCCCGTTGGCTCCGCCGCCTTGACCAGCGCTCCGACGAGGCGCTCGCCAACCGGGCGGCAATGGAGGCGCTGTGGGACGAGGTCGCCGAGCAGCTGGCGTCGGTGCCCACGATCAGCGGACAGCGCTACGTCGACCGACACCGCAAGCGGAGCAAGATCCTGGTGCGGGAGCGCATCGAGTCGCTGGTGGACCCCACCACCTCGTTCATCGAGCTGAGTCCGCTGGCCGGCTGGGGCACCGACGACGCTGTGGGAGTGGGCGTCGCCATGGGCATCGGCGTGGTCGAGGGCGTGCAGTGCGCCATCAACGGCTCGGACATGACCTACAAGGGCGGGTCGGTCAACCCGACCACGCACGCCAAGCTGGAGCGGCTCTTCGAGATCGTCGACGAGGAGACCCTGGCCGGCTCCACACCGAGATGCACAGCAGCACCAGCGACCTGCCCGACCTGGCCGTCGACGAACTCGATGCGCTGCGGATCATCAGGTCGGTCGTTGCCCACCTCAATTGGACGACGCTGGAGCCCGGCCCAACCGAACCCGCCGACGAGCCGGTCCACGACCCAGCCGATGCGGGCTCACCCGCCAGGCGATCGAGGTGGACGGTTGCTGCCAGGTCATCGAGGTGCGCCTCGGTGGCGACACCGTCCACGCTCTTGGGCCTTTCGGCGCAGCAACACCGACCATCCTGCCCCGTTCGTCGATCTTGGCGCCGAGGCGGTCGGGGTCGGGCCGGTGTCGCCCCTGCCCAGCACCGTGCTGGAGGTGCAGATCGAAGCGGGCCAACAGGTCAGCGACGGCGACCTGCTCGTCACCCTCGACGCCGGAGACTGATCACTTCTGCTGCTTGGCACGGTTCACCTGGTGCCGACAGAGAAAAGGTGGACCCGTCCCGCCTTGAGGCTGCCGCCATCGTCGCGACCGCTGAGAACCTCTCGTTGCGCATCGACGAGCGCTTCGATGGGCGGGGAATCAGCGAGATCGGCCATCACCTGCAGGCGACGGCACGCGCCACATGCGATCGCCTCGCCGAGTTGCACCGCCCCCGCCGGGCGCTCCGCTACGGCATCGCTGCGCTGATCCTCCTCGGCCTCGCAGTCGCCGTGCTCGCCGCGCTGTCGGTGGACCTCACCGCCAGCGAGGTTCGTGGTTTCGATGACTGGATCATGGTGCTGGAGGCGGGATTCCAGGACGTCGTCTTCGTCGGGCTGGCGGTCGTGTTCGTGCGTGGCATCGAGACCCGGCTGGTGCGCAAGGACGCCCTTGTTGGCCTGCACGAACTGCGCAGCGTCGCCCACGTGATCGACATGCACCAGCTCACCAAGGACCCCGAGGCTCTCCTGCGCCCCGACCAGCGAACCGAGCACAGCCCTCCCCGAAATCTCAACCGATTCGAACTCACCCGGTACCTCGACTACTGCTCGGAGATGCTGTCGATCACCGCCAAGCTGGCCGCCATGTACGCCCAGGAGTCACAAGACGCAGTCGTGCTGGGCGCAGTGCGTGAGATCGAGAGCCTCAGCTCGGACATGTCCTCCGAGGTGTGGCAGAAGGCGCTCCTGTTGCAGATTCAGCAGTCGTCGGAGGGCGCGTAGCGAGGCTCGGCTCCGTCCGGGTCATCCGGTCGAAGGCAGCCTGCAGCCCTGGTTGGGCGGCTTCCGCCCACCTGAGGTGTCCTGCCGAGGTCGGGTGAAACAGGTCGGCTGCGAACATGTCCCGGTCGCGGAACGCCCCGTTGGACGGGGTGACATCGAGCAAGGCCACCCGGTCCCGGTCGGCGACCATCGCCTCAACCGCTCGACTGCTCCATTGGGACCTGCGGCGAAGCCACTCGTTGAGCGGGGGCGGAAAGCGAGCGACGTTGCCCAGGTCGCCCACGTTGGCCACGGCCACCACGGGCACCGTCTCCAGGAGCCGGACGACGACCACGGCCAGCCGGGCTGCCAGCTGCTGTGGCGCCACCCCTCGGATCA
>ERZ724525.2185-NODE-2185-length-11296-cov-5.306289_pt1 | contig 11296 bp, 7 predicted proteins | sample MGYA00376058_ERZ724525 | MGnify/ENA primary metagenome ERZ724525 (study PRJEB28724, sample SAMN07190888) | wastewater metagenome | isolation source: influent of sewage treatment plant in Hong Hong | place: USA: Christiansburg, Virginia | collected 2016-03-01 ... | reverse complement strand
AACCTTCAAAAGATTTGGCATAATTTCTTCTAATCATGAATTGATCGCATAATTGAGAAAATAAAGTTTCAATTCTTTTTCTTGATTTTCTAAATATATAAGGTTGTTGTTTATAGTCTTTTTGGTTTGATCTTTTTGGTGTTTCTAACCTAACTTTAACTGTTTGAAATAAATCTAGCTGAATACTTTCAGATAAATAACCTCTGTCTCCAAGAAGCACACAATCAGACATTTGTTGCTTTATGTTTTTCAAGAAATGTACATCGTGAACTTCTGCTTTTGTGATATCCAATGAGTGAAAAATACCAGATACAGAACAAACTCCATGAAGCTTGTATCCAAAATACCAGTTGTTTTGTGAGGCACAAAATCCTTTTGACGGAGCGCTTTCAAATTCTTCTTTACAGATTTTTATTCTACTATGACGAGAAAATTTACATATTTCAAGCGGCATGCTATCAACAATAAAATAATCTTCGAATTCCAAAAATTCTTTAGCTAATTTGGTTCTAATTTCTTCTGAAAATAAAAACAATTTTCTTCTTCTTTTATTGAACTGACTTCGCTCAATTAAATTTGGAATTTCAGCTTGATTTAGCTGCTTAAACAATGAATTTTCACTGTCAATAGACATGAATTCAGCTGTTAGACTCAAAGCAACAACCTCTAAATCAGACATTTTTTGCTTTCTTCCAACTCCTGATTTATAAATTAACTCACAATTCAAAGAACTTATAACTTCTAAAACTCTTAAATAATTTTTTACTATATTTGACATAGATATTGTTTTGTTTGGCGACATCAAGATACTGAATTTCAGTATCTTGAACAATATCTAAACCATTTTTTTTTCACTAAATTCTCTCTTTTTCTCTCAAATAATTACACCCAACGGGTTATATAATAAAACTTTCAATAAACTGGTTTTTGATGCAACAGCTGGTTATTCCTACCAAAAATGGGATGCAAACAGATATTTATCAGGTAACGTAAACGACCCAAATTTACCTGGTGGTTTAACTGGATTTCCAAAATATGATATTGAATATGACCGAATTAATATTGGTTTCTTCGGACGTACCAACTTTAATTACAACAACAAATATTTATTAACTCTTTCTGTACGTCGTGATGGATCATCTCGTTTTGACAAAGACAACAGATGGGCAAATTTTCCAGCGGCTGCTTTTGCTTGGAAAATAAATGAAGATTTATTTACAGATAACAAAACAATTTCAGATTTAAAACTACGTTTAGGTTGGGGTGTTACAGGTCAGCAAGAAATTGGTAATAACAATGATTATTTAGTACAATATAATTTAGGTAGCGGAAGTTCTCAATATTATTTTGGTACAGAAGCATTGCCAATTGCCGTTTCAGAAAAACGTAGTAGTGGGTTAAAATGGGAAAAAACCACAACTTATAATGCTGGTATTGACTATGGTTTATTCAACAATCGTGTAACAGGAGCTTTAGATGTTTTTTATAAAGAATCAAAAGATTTATTAGCACGAGTTGCTACTGCAGATGGAAGTAACTTTTCTAACACATCTTACCAAAACATTGGAAGTTTTACAACAAAAGGTATAGAATTATCTGTAAATACAGTAGTAGTAAAAACAGAAAACATGAATTGGAATGTAAATGTAAATGCAACAACATTTAAAAGAAAAATTCAAGATTTAAATTCTGCTTTTATTAGAACAGGAGAAGGAGTTGCTGGAACTGGAACTCAAGTACAAGCTCATTACATTGGCTTTGCTCCTAACTCTTTTTATGTTTATAAACAATTATATGATACTGCTGGTAGACCTATTGAAGGTGCTTTTGCTGATATAAATGGTGATGGAATAATAAATTCTAACGACAAATACATTTACAAAAATCCAGATCCAAAATTAACATTAGGATTTGCATCTAACTTTAACTATAAAAACTTAGATTTTTCTTTCAACTTAAGAGCTAGTTTAGGAAATAGCGTATTTAATGTAGTTGACGCTAGTAGAGCACAATATAACTTACTAACAACCGGAGGTACAGTGGGTAACATCCCAACATCTGTATTAGAAACTGGAATAATAAATCAAAATAGCACAACTGTACTTTCAGATATGTACGTAGAAAATGCTTCATTCTTAAAAATGGATAACATTTCTTTAGGATACACTTTCCCTAAATGGCTAGAAGGAAATGCGTCATTAAGATTATTTGCAGGAGTACAAAATGTGTTTACTATTACTAATTATTCAGGTTTAGATCCTGAAATAACAAAAGGAACAGATAACACTATTTACCCAAGACAAAGATCTATTTTAGTTGGTGCAAATGTTAAATTTTAATTTAAAAATGATGAAAAAGATCAATATTATATACATAATTCTTGCATTAGCAACTCTAAATTCTTGTACAAACGATTTAGATGTAATTGCAGAAGACAGTAAAATACTAACAGAAGAAAGATTATTCTCAACACCTGAAGGATATAAACTTGCACTTGCTGGAGTTTATGGAAACCTATCTTTAACCGGTACTGGCGATGCTGGAAGTTCGTTTTTAGAAGGAATCGACCCTGGAACAAGTCAGTTTGGAAGATGTATGTGGTACTTACAAGATTTATCTGCGGATGAAGCCATTTGGACGTATGAAAATGATGAAGGTGTAGCAGAAATACAAAGAAACACATGGACCGCTGGAAACCCTATCTTATTAGGAATGTTTAGTAGAACTATGGCAGAAGTAGCTTTTGCTAACGATTTTTTACAACAATCTACTCCTGAAAAATTAAGTTCAAGAGGAATTACCAATTCTGTTGATGTTGCAAATATTAACGTTTACAGAAATGAAGTTAGAGTTTTAAGAGCTTTTGCTTATTACAACATGATGGATTTATTTGGAAAAGCACCAATGGTTACAGAAAATGACGCTATTGATTTTAAAGGACCTCAATATAACAGAAGTCAATTATTCTCATTTATTGAAAGTGAATTACTAGCAGCAATTCCTGGTTTAAAAGACGCTAGAACTAATGAATATGGCCGTTTAGATAAAGCCGTAGCTCAAATGATTTTAGCTAAAATATATTTGAATGCTGAAGTATATATAGGAACACCTAAATACGTTGAATGTTTAGAACAATGCGATAATATTATAGCAGGTGGTTATTTGTTAAACACAAATTACTTAAACAACTTTACAGCAGATAATCACACTTCAACAGAAATGATTTTTACTTTACAATCTGATGGTATAAAAACTCAAAATTATGGTGCAACTACTGTAATGATAAATGGTCAGGTAGGTTCAGTAGAATCAAATGGATCAGAATTTGGTGTAGGTGGCTGGGGTGGTGCCTTACGTTTAAGAAAACAATTTGTTCAAAAATTTGACGGAAGTGCATTTTCTAGCGATGTAAGAAAAACATATACTACAAATTCAGGCGGAAGACCAATAGATATTGCAACAATTACTAACGCAGAACAAGGTTATATCTTACACAAGTTTTCAAACAAAACATCAGGTGGAATTGCAGGAACAAACTCAACGTTTGTAGATACCGATTTCCCATTATTCCGTTTAGCAGATGTATATTTAATGTATGCAGAAGCACAAATGAGAAGAGATGGAGCGACAAACAGCAACACTTCAACTAATGCAAATACACAATCTTTAGGATACATAAATGCACTAAGAGAAAGAGCAAATAATGGGTCAACCAGTGCAAACGTTAGTGCTTCAGATGTAAATTTAAGTTTTATTATTGATGAAAGAGCAAGAGAATTACATTGGGAAGGACATCGTCGTCAAGATTTAATTCGTTTTGGTAAATTCACTGGAGGAACTTACAATTGGGCATGGAAAGGAAATATTGCAAACGGAACTTCCCTTTCAAACAACTTAAATGTATTCCCAATTCCTTCAAATTCAATAATTGCAAATCCGAATTTAACTCAAAACACAGGATATTAATAATTTTATAAACTAAAAAATATGAAAAATTTAATTAAATTATTAATAGTTTTTATTAGTCTAATATCTTTATCTTGTGATGATGATGTTCAAGACACTGGAACTGTTACTGCAGAAACAGGTTTAATACTTCTTACACCTAATTCTACATATTATTTAGCTGTTGATGCTACTAAACTATCTGAATTAGCAACAACTTTTGTGTGGAATGACACAGATAACCAAACTGGAAATTCTGTTACGTATACAATTGAAGCAGCAAAAGGTGGAACTGATTTTTCAGCTCCTGTAACAATCGGTACTACTACAAATCATTTCTTAAATGTAACAAATGGAAATTTGGATGTAGCTGCTAAATCAGCAGGATTACAACCTTTAGTAGAGGGTTTAATGGATGTTCGTGTTAAAACAGCTTCTGGTACTTCAAATTATTTTACAATTAAAATTATTCCATATCAACCAAACTGGGGAATAATTGGATCTTCAACAGCTCAAGGTTGGAACAACAGTACCGATATGACTTATAATCCAATAACTGGAAATTATTCTATTTCAACAATGTTAACAGCTGGTGAATTTAAATTTAGATTAGATAACAGTTGGACTGTAAATCTTGGAGACGACGGAAACAATCTTTCATTAGAAAATGGAGGAGCAAACATTCCCGTAACAACTCCTGGTAATTATACAATTGTATTAAATTTAAATACAAATTCTTATACAATTACTCCAATTCCAAATGCATGGGGAGTTATTGGTGACGCAACACCAACAGGTTGGTCAGACGATACTTTAATGGATTATGATCCAGTTACACAAAAATATTCTATAGTAATGAAAATGACAGCTGGTTTTTTCAAATTCAGACTAGACCATAATTGGTCTACAAATTATGGTGATGATGGCAATAATTTATCATTAGAATCTGGTGGTGCAAATGTACAAGTTTCAAGCCCAGGCACTTATTTAATAACTGCTGACTTTACAGGTTTAACTTATACTATTACTCAATTATAATTATAAAGTTATGAAAATGAAAAATATTATGTGTGGTTTGTTAGCTTTAATAAGCTTAACCACAATATCATGTACAGATGAAATTACCGACAGAGAGGCAATTTCAATAGCAAGTACACCAGTGTTATTAACACCTACAAATACTTTTAGTCAAGTTCTTACTAAAACAAATGCTACAAACATTTGTACTACTTTTGTTTGGGAAGATGCAATATATAATGGTACAACAACAGTTGTAACATATGCAATTGAATTAGCAAAAGCAGGTACGAATTTTGCTAACCCTCAAACAATTACAACCACCACTGATCGTTTTAAAGATGTTACTGTAGAAGAATTAAATTCAGCGATTTTAGCTGCTGGTTTATTTCCAAATATTGAACATTCATTAGATATCAGAATAAAATCCTTTGTAGGTACAGTTGGTACTGGTGTTTCTAGTTATTCAAACTTTTTTACTATAACGGCAACTCCATATCCATCTTGGCCAAGTTGGGGAATTATTGGTAGCGCAACCATTACAGGTTGGAGTACAGACACGGACATGGACTATGATTTAACTACGGGTTTATATTCAATTACTATGACACTTAGTGCTGGAGAAATTAAATTCAGATTAGAAGACTCATGGACAACAAATTTTGGTGATGATGGCAATAATTTGACTTTAGATGCTGGTGGTGCTAATATTCCTATTCCAACTGCAGGTACTTACACCATTATTTGTAATTTTGATAGTGTAGCTCATGGCGGAATTCCTGCAAAAACATACACCATACAATAAATTAAAATAAAGATAATTATAAGGCTATTCGTTTCGGATGGCCTTATGTTATTTAAAAATGATAATAACTTGTAAAGTTTTTCTAAACTTTATTTAATAAAGAAAATAGCGATGAAAAATCAACTTATAAAAAAGCTTACTTTATTTTTAGTGCTTTTTTCCTTAATAGGCTATTCACAAATTACAACCTCACCGTCACCAGCAATTGCAACTGGAGTTGTAACATTAAATTTTAACAAAACCGGAACTCCTTTAGCTAGCTATACTGGTACAATTTATGCTCATATTGGATTAACGGTAGATGGTGTTCAATGGACTGCTGTTAAAGGGTCTTGGGGAAATAATACAACTCAGCCAGCATTAACTTTTGTTTCAGGTACAAACTACACCTTGTCTTTAGGTCCAGATTTATATACATATTTTGGAGTACCTACAACAAGTACCATAACTCAAATTTGTGTGGTTTTAAGAGGCTCAACTGGTAGTCCACAAACTGCAGATACTTTTTTAAACGTTGGTGCATTTCAAGCTAATTTAGTTTCGCCAACAGTAAATAGTAATACAATAATAAATTCTGGTGGAAACATTATTGTAACTGCAAATAACACAAATGGTAATGCAACTTACAATTTATATGTAAATGGCAATACAACACCAATAAACACAGCTACCACAGCTTCATATTTTTATCAAGACAATACTATTACATTTAATAAAAACTATGAATTGCAAATTACACAAGGAGGTACAACTTTTTATAAAAAATTCAATGTAATTGTAAATCCTATAACAACACTAGAAGCTTTACCTGCTGGTTTAGAAATAGGAATAAACTATAATTCTAGTGATGCAACAAAAGCTACTTTAGTTTTAGAAGCGCCAGGAAAAGATTTTGTTTACGTTGCAGGCAGTTTCAATAATTGGGCACCAAATAGTACGTATGCCATGAAAAAAAACACAACAGGATCAAAATTTTGGTTAGAATTAACCGGACTTACTCCAGGTCAAGTTTATACGTATCAATATTGGGTAGCCGATCAAACACCTACAACCAATTCGCCAAATATTGTAAAAACAGCCGACCCTTGCTCTACTCTAGTCTTATCACCCTATGATGATAGCGGAATTCCAGCATCTTCTTATCCAGCAATGCCCGCTTATCCGGTAGGACAAGAAAGAGAAGTTACCGTTTTACAAACAGGACAAACGCCCTACAACTGGCAAGTGACCAACTTCACAAAACCAGAAAAAGATAAATTAATTGTTTATGAAGTTTTAGTTAGAGATTTTGATTCAGATAGAAATTATCAAGACTTAATTGACAAAATAGATTATTTCAAAAATTTAGGAATTAATGCCATAGAATTAATGCCAGTAATGGAATACGAAGGAAATGAAAGTTGGGGTTATAATACCGCTTTTCATATGGCTTTAGATAAATATTATGGAACCGGTGATAAGCTAAAAGAATTTATCGATTTATGTCACCAAAACGGAATTGCAGTAATTTTTGATATCGCTTTCAATCATGCTTTCGGGAGAAATCCAATGCTTCGTATGTGGATGAACGATACAAGTGCAGGTGTTCAAGATGGTTGGGGACCACCAAATACAGACAACCCTTATTTTAACACAGTTGCGCGTCATAGTTATAGTGTGGGAGAAGATTTCAATCACACTAGTACATATACACGTGAATATGTCAACAGAACCATTAAACATTGGATTAACGAATTTAAAATTGATGGTTTCCGTTGGGATTTAACCAAAGGATTTACTCAAAATTGTACCGCTGGAAATGACACTTGTACAAATAACTACCAAGCAGACCGTGTAGATGTTTTAAAATTATACGCTGATTATTCTTGGGCTCAAGATCCAAACCATTATGTAATTTTTGAACATTTAGGTTCTGATTTTGAAGAACAACAATGGGCAAATTATCGTTTGGGTGAAGGAAAAGGAATCATGATGTGGGGTGAAATGTTTACCCAATATAAAGAATTAGCAATGGGATATTCTAATACAACAGGTAATATTACAAGAATGGGACATGTAAGTAGAGGCTTTACCGGAAAACGATTAATGGGTTATTCAGAAAGTCATGACAAAGACCGATTAATGTACGAAGCCAAAACTTTTGGAAACGCCACAGGAACCAACCCGGTTTTAAACAACGAAACAAATACTTTAAACCGAATGTCTGCTTTAGGTGCGATTAGTGTTTTAATTCCTGGTCCGAAAATGATTTGGCATTTTCAAGAATTAGCTATGGACGATTCTATTTACGCATGTGAAAATGGAGTTGTAAATAGTGAAGCGGATGCCACGCCTGGTGACTGTAAACTAGCAACAAAATTACAACCTCAATGGATGGAAAACTGGTTAACCACAACTCCAAGAAGTACGGTTTATAGTGATTATTCAAAATTCACAAAACTTAAAAAAGGAGAAACAGTTTTCAATGGAGAGTATTCTATTAGTCCAGAAAGTGCTGATAATTTAAAACAAAGAATTTATATTTACGATAATACATTACTACCCACTCAACTTAAAAATGTGGTGATTTTAGCGAATTTATATACGAGTTCACAAAACATTACTGCCAATTTTCCATACACAGGAAACTGGTATAATTTAATGGACAATTCGGTAACCAATGTAAGCGCTACTAACATGCAAATTACATTAGCACCAGGAGAATACAGAATTTTCGGAAATCAATTGGCAACGGTTTTATCTAATGAAAGTTTTGAAGTATTTTCAGAAATGGAATTATATCCAAACCCAGCTTCAAATACATTCATGCTATCTTTGGACGCAAAAAAGGTTGAAATTTACTCAATAACTGGACAATTAGTTAAAACGCAAAACAACAGCGTCGCTAACAAAGAAATTAGTATTTCAGATTTATCCAAAGGCATTTACATCGTAAAAATTAGCAATTCAGATAATGTATCAATTACCAAAAAATTAATTAAAGAATAAAGTTAGTTAAAACAAAAACGCCAAACTCATTTGAATTTGGCGTTTTTAATTTATGTAGAAAATATTTTTACATTTTCATTAACCAGTTTCTTACGGAAACTTCTTTATCGATAATGTTTTTCAAGTCGGCAATAGCAACTCTTTCTTGTTGCATAGAATCTCTATGTCTAATTGTTACTGTTCGGTCTTCTACAGTTTGATGATCTACGGTTATACAAAATGGTGTTCCTAAGGCATCTTGTCTTCTGTAACGACGACCAACCGCATCTTTTTCATCGTAAGCTACGTTGAAATCCCATTTCAATTCTTCCATGATTTCTTTAGCAATTTCTGGTAAACCATCTTTTTTTACTAAAGGTAAAATGGCTGCTTTTGTTGGTGCTAAAACAGAAGGCAAACGTAAAACAGTTCTTGTTGAACCATCTTCTAAAGTTTCTTCTTGTAATGCTTTTGAGAAAACGGCTAAAAACATTCTGTCTAAACCAACAGATGTTTCTACCACATATGGCACATAGTTTTTATTTTCTTCTGTATCAAAATATTGTAATTTTTTACCTGAAAATTGTTCATGTGCTTTTAAATCGAAATCGGTACGTGAATGAATTCCTTCTAATTCTTTAAATCCGAATGGGAAATTAAATTCAATATCAGCTGCAGCATTGGCGTAATGTGCTAATTTTTCATGATCGTGGAAACGGTAATTTTCAGCACCTAATCCTAATGAATTATGCCATTTCAAACGTGTTTCTTTCCAATAATGATACCATTTCATTTCTTCACCTGGTTTCACGAAAAATTGCATTTCCATTTGTTCAAATTCACGCATACGGAAAATAAATTGTCTTGCCACAATCTCATTTCTGAAGGCTTTACCCGTTTGAGCAATTCCAAAAGGAATTTTCATACGACCTGTTTTTTGAACATTTAAAAAGTTTACGAAAATACCTTGAGCCGTTTCTGGACGTAAATACAAATCCATCGCCGTATCAGCAGAAGCTCCTAATTTGGTCCCGAACATCAAGTTGAATTGACGCACTTCTGTCCAATTTCGAGAACCAGAATCTGGACAAGCGATTTCTAATTCTTCAATTAAAAGTTTCACATCGTCTAAATCACCAGCGTCTAAACTTTTTGCCATTCTGGCTAAAATTTCGTTCTTTCTTGTAAGGTATTCTACAACTCTAGGATTGGTTGTAATAAATTCTTGTTCGTTAAAAGCATCACCAAAACGGGCTTTTGCTTTTTCGATTTCTTTTTGTGCTTTGATGTTTAATTTTTCGGCATAATCCTCAATTAAAACATCAGCACGATATCTTTTTTTAGAATCTTTGTTGTCAATTAATGGATCATTAAACGCATCCACGTGACCAGATGCTTTCCAAGTGGTTGGATGCATTAATATTGCGGCATCTAAACCTACAATATTTTCATGCATTTGCACCATGGATTTCCACCAATATTCTCTAATGTTCTTTTTTAGTTCAACACCGTTTTGTGCGTAGTCATATACTGCACTTAAACCATCGTAAATTTCGCTTGAAGGGAAAATAAATCCGTATTCTTTTGCGTGCGAAACTACATTCTTAAATAAGTCTTCTTGTTTTGCCATACTGCAAAAGTAAAAATAGCAACGGAATTAAAAAAGGAATTTCTAATTAATTATAATTGAAAACAGTAGAACTGATTTTTGTCGTACCAGAATATAAATTTACGATGTAACGACCTTTAAAAGTTTTGTTCTTTTCTAAATCCACATAACTGCAAACATCTGTAATTTGCTGCTTATAATCAAACTTAGCTAATTTGCTGTATTTCAATACTGTATTGTTTTTTTCATACACTAAACCTTCTACAGAAACAATATTGTTTTTAGGATTAATAACTTGTACAAAAAGCTCTTTTTCACCTTGTGTAATTGACTCGTTTTTATCAATTGTAAAGCAAACTCTAATTTGTTCAATCGTTTTAACCTTACTTGAGGTAACATTTTCAGTTAAAAACTTCACACCTTTAACTTGTAAATTTGTTATTTCGAATTTAGAACTGTTAATAATGTTGTTTCGTGTTATTACAGATTTTTTTTCTTCAGGTTTAACTAACGCTTTTATTTTTTCAATCTCTTGTAATCTATCTTGCAATAAATTTATGGAATCTTTTATAGTCAGAATTTGTTTATTTAGCTCAGATAAATTTTTATAATCTATTGCTGTTTTAACACTTTTAGGACGTTCATTTTTAGCATTCAAACCAGAAAAAGTTACGTCATAATTATTATAAACCATCGAAATTGAATCGTATTTGTCAATAATTTCTGATAACTGATTTTGAGTTAATAGACTTTCTTGCTTTAGGTTTTCTTGTAATTCTTTTGAAGATTTATTATCTTTATAGCTTTTGAAAAGTACGATTAATAAAAAAACCGAAAGTGCTAATATAATAAACTTATGAGTATTGCTTCTGTTGGAGGACATACTTTATTATTTTTACTAAATATAAAATTATTGTTTTAACCCGTTGGGTGAAATTAAATGATTTGAATTT
>ERZ724525.2182-NODE-2182-length-11310-cov-11.511328_pt1 | contig 11310 bp, 12 predicted proteins | sample MGYA00376058_ERZ724525 | MGnify/ENA primary metagenome ERZ724525 (study PRJEB28724, sample SAMN07190888) | wastewater metagenome | isolation source: influent of sewage treatment plant in Hong Hong | place: USA: Christiansburg, Virginia | collected 2016-03-01 ... | reverse complement strand
CAACGCCGCACGCACCTGCTGCGCAGACTCGAAGCGGATGCCCTGCCAGCCGTGGGGGCGGGCTGCGTCGATGTTGTGCTGTACATCGTCGATGAACACGGTGGGTACGCCAGCGGTGGCGAACTGGCGCACGGCGGTCTCGAAGATGTCGGCGTTGGGTTTGATCTGACCGATCCGTGCCGAAAAAATACCGTCCTCAAACCAGTCGAAGAAATGGTGGCTGCGCTCCAGCTCATCGGCATAGCCTGCGGGCATGTTGGACAGGAAATAGATCTGGTGACCCTGCCCGCGCAGCTCGTCCATCAGGGCCACAGTGCCTGCATCGGGCACCAGGTGGGGCGGGATGGCTTCAATCACCGTGCGCACCTCGTCGGGGCTCAGGCCAGTGCGGGTGGCAATGCGGTGGGCCAGAGCTTCAGGCTCGATGCCGCCCTGGTCGAACAACGCCCAGTCGCTGGTCGGGTGAAAGCCCTGGAAGATGGCGGCCGCACAGTCGCGTGCGCTGGCTTCGTCCACGGCACGGTGGGGCAGCACCTGTTGCAGCAGAACAAGTGGTTTCCAGTTGAACACCACACCACCAAAATCAAACACAAATTTCATCGGCCATTCCTTTTGAAGCACGGGGCTGTACGCGAATGACTGGCAATGTACCGGGTTCGGGATGGTTCGCCTTGCACTGCACAAACAGAAAAAGCGCCAGAGGCGCTTTTTCCTTGTCAGAAGCAGGCAAACAATCAGAGCGCGATGCCTGGGTTGCCTTCCATGCCCACCAGCTTGGGGGTGTTGATTTTGCGTGGGCTGATGGTTTTGTGGTTTTTGAAATAAGCCTCCATCACGTCCCAGATCGGCTCGCCCTTGGCCCCTTCGGCCACGGGTGCCCAGCCAGCCACCTTGTAGGTTTTGCTGGCTTCCACAGGTTTGCCGTTCAGCATCATGTTGTTGATGCGCTTGCCCGCTGCGGCCTTGGGGTCGCAGGTGTAGGCCATGCCGCCCACGCGCACCATGTCGCCGCCCTGCTGGTAGTAGGGGTCGGGGTTGAAGAGGTTGTCGCACACATCTTCCATGATGGTTTTGATGGTGTCGCCGGTCATCTCGGTCAGCGTGCTGGTGGGGTAGGTGATGGCCACCTGGTCCATCATCAGCTCGCGGGTGATGGCCTGGCCGGGCAGAATGGTGGTGCCCCAGCGGAAGCCGGGCGAGAAGGCCATGTCGGCACCCTTCACTTCCATCAGCGCATCGACGATGAGCTGGTCCCACGATCCGTTGAAGTTGCCACGGCGGTACAGCAGGCCTTCCGACACGGCCAGCTTTTCGTCCAACTTGGCTTTGTAGGGCGCGCGCATCTTGTCGATGTAGGCCTGCATTTCCGCATCGGCAGGCAGCAGATTGGCAAACACAGGCAGCAGCTTGTAGCGGAAGTCTTGCACCTTGCCGCCGCGCACGTCGAAGTCGAGCACGCCCAGAAACTTGCTGTTGGAGCCTGCGTTGGTCACCAGCGTCTGGCCTTTGGCGTTTTTGACCACCAGCGGCGCGGGCATGCCGTCGTGGGTGTGGCCACCCAGAATCGCGTCGATGCCGGTCACGCGCGAGGCCATCTTGATGTCCACGTCCATGCCGTTGTGGCTGATGACCACCACAGCCTGTGCGCCCTTGGCCCGGACTTCGTCCACCATCTTCTGCATGTTGTCGTCCTGGATACCGAAGGTCCAGTTGGGCACCATGTAGCTGGGGTTGGCAATGGGGGTGTAGGGAAAGGCCTGACCGATGACGGCCACGGGCACGCCGTTCATCTCTTTGATGACATAGGGCTTGAAGACCTGGTCGCCGAAGTCGTTGGTCTTGACGTTCTGGGCCAGGAAGTCGAGCTTGCCGCCGAAGTCTTTTTCAACAATCTCCTGCACCCGCTTTTCACCCAGAGTGAATTCCCAGTGCGGGCACATGGCGTTGACACCCAGCAGTTTGCAGGCATCGACCATGTCCTGGCCGTTGGTCCACAGCGCCGTGGCGCTGCCCTGCCAGGTGTCGCCACCGTCAAGCAGCATGGCGTGCGGGCGGCTGGCCTTGAGCATTTTGACCAGTGTGGCCAGATGGGCGAACCCGCCCACCTTGCCGTAGGTTTTGCTGGCCTTCTCGAAGTTGAGGTAGGTGAAGGCGTGGGCTTCGGGCGTGCCGGGGCGGATGTTGAAGTGCTTGAGCAGCCCTTCGCCCACGATGTGGGGTGGGCGGCCATAGGCTTCGGACACGCCCAGGTTGACGTTGGGCTCACGGAAGTAGATGGGCATCAACTGCGCATGGCAGTCGGTGAAGTGCAGAAAGCTGACGTTGCCGAACTTGGGCAGGTCGTACAGCCTGTTGCCCGCACCGGGCTTGGCAGCCAGCACGTCTTTGTGGTCCAGGGCCATGCCACCGGCGCTGGCCACGGCCAGCACCTGCATGAATTCGCGGCGTGAAAAGCTCATGATTACTGATTCACAGGTGATTTGGGGTCGAGCAGCAAGGCCATGATGTCCTTGAGCTGTGCTTCGCTCAGAATGCCTTTGTGGCCAGCGCGTGGCATGTGCGAGCAGGCGTTGTAGGCCTGCGAGTTCCACAGCTTGCCCCAGGTGTATTCCACAATGGCCTTGGAAGCCTCGGCTGTGGGGTCGCTCACGCCGCGCAGCTTGCCGTAGTTGTACAGGCTGGGGCCAATGGTGCCGTAGGAGATTTCTTTTTTGTCAATCTGGTGGCAGTTGTAGCAGTTGCCGCCGTTGACCACCTTGGCATCGTCGCTCCAGGTGGAACCACGGCCACTCTGGGCCACGGCTTCGCCTTTTTTCCAGTCACCCAGGAACTTGCCATCGGCAGGCCACTTGATGGTTTTCATGGCGGCATCTTCGATGGCCTTGGTGGTTTTTTCGTCCAGCGGCTTGCCAGCCACTTCGGCGGCGCTGCACAGGGCCATGTTCTCGTCCTGGATCAGGCGATCGACCTTGACCAGGTTTTTGTCCTGGAACGAGGCTTTGGTCACTTCGGCAGCCAGCTTGTCGTAATCGGCGCTGCTCATGCCTGTGGAACACCCGGCCAGCACAATGGCAGCGGCAATGGGGGCAGCCAGCATCAATGGTTTGATCATGTGGAGGTCTCCTCAGCGCTTGAGAGCGGGAACAATGGACTCGGAACCGTTGCCATTCACACCCATGTAGACGCTGAGTGCAATGGTGGCATCGCTGCCGAATTTGGGCTCGGGGAAACGCTGCTGGCGGTAGCAGTCGTTCAGGCGCAGTTGCATGCTCCACATCTGACCGTTGGAAATGCGGTAGGCGGGCCAGGCGGCAAAGCCCACGCCGTCACCCGGATTTTTCGTCAGGTTGGGCAGGTCTTGCAGACGGATGCGCTTGCCATCCTGGCCGTGGCAGGTGGCGCAGGAAAAGTCGTGCGAGCTGCCACGCGCAAAGAACAGGCGCTTGCCCACTTCGTACATGGTGCGCTCTGACTCGTGGGCCTGGGAGATGTTGAAGCGCATGCCCTTGGACTCGGCACCGATCCAGGTGGCCAGGGCCGTGAGGTTGGCCATTTCGCCCTTGCCCCACGGGGTTTTCATGATTTCGGCGGCGTTGAATCCCTGCAAGGTTTCCATGCAGGTGATCAGACGCATTTCAAGATCCTGCACACGTTTGGTGTCGGCAAAATACTTGGGCAACTGGACGAATGCCCCCTTGACCACGCCTGGCCCCAAGCCGAGATCGCATTGCTCCAGCGATGCTTTCTTGGGCCCGCGTTTTTCGGTCCAAAGTGCTTCGCCTTTTGCTTCATACAGTTCGGCCGGATTGCCGTCGGCCAGCATTTCGCGAAATTTTGCAATGCCGGCGGCGGCATCGTCCTGGGCATGTACACCAGAGCCTGCTGCAGCCAACAGCATGGCACTCATCACCAAACGTGCTTTCATCAGGAAATCTCCTTGTCGTTATCAAAAACAAAGGCGGCTCACTGACAACGCAGTGATCCGCCTCCGGGGGTCAGGCATCAGGCGATGGTGGCTTTGTCGGTGCGGGTATCACCCTTGCTGTCCACCCATTTCACGCTGACTTCTTCGCCCTTGGCTCCGCCCTTGAACTTGAAGGACAGGAAAGGGTTTTGCGACACGGCACCGCTGAACATGGCCTGCAACACCACTTTGCCGTTGTGGGTGGCTTCCAGGTCTTTGATGTAGTGGGCGGGGATGGTGGCACCGGCGGCATCTTTGCGGGCACCGGATTCCATCACATGGGACATGAGGACGCGAACTTCGGTCACGCCGTCTTTGTTGTTTGCACGAATGCGCATTGGATCTGCCATGACTGGACTCCTGAATCAATGAATATGGAATGAGAATGAAAGCGATCAGCGTGGTGCCTGGCGCTCAGCCGCCGCAGCCACCCAGGGTCACTTTGGTTTCTTTGGTGGCAGAAAACAGCTTGCCATCGGCCTTGACCACGGCCACCACGTTGGTGGACTGGCCCATCTTCAGGCGGGTCTGCACCGAGGCTTCGGTACCGGCGGGGACGATGAAACCGGCGGCCAGGGGCGTGGGGTTTTTCTCGACCAGCAGGTAGATTTCGGTGGTATTGGGCAGGTTGCTGGTGGCACCGACGGGCACCACAGCGCCGTTTTCGGCGATGTCGGGCGACACCACGGAAACCTGGTCGCTGGTGGCGACGGTGCCACCGATGGCCTTGATGGCATCGGCCAGGCTCTTGACTTCAAAAGCGGCACGATCCACAGCGGCATGGGCCTGCTGGGTGGTGATCAGGCCCAGGGCCACGAGTGTGCCGAGTGCGCTGGTCGTCTTGATGACGGTACGGCGGGTGTTGTTCATGCTGACTCCTTGGTGAATGTAGGAAATGGGACGGGTGGGGTGGGTGATCACTTGGCAGCTGCGGGCTTGCTGGTATCCAGGCCGCGCACAGGACCGATGGTGCGGTTCTGTTCGGCCGTGTTGCCCTGGGCATTCTTGGCGTAATCGGGCAGGCTGGAAGCGATCTTCACTTCGGTTTCGCAGTTCTTCATGCAGGCCACGTTCTTGACATCGCCCTTGCCGTTGACTTTCCACATGGGTTCGTAGAACACCATGCCGTTGCGGTTGGGCATGCGGGCCTGGGCCTGGGCAATGTTGCGGTCAGACAGCTCATGGTCGGGCGGAACCACATCAGCCAAGCTGAGCAGATAGGCCACCACGCTGTACACCTCGTCGGTGCTCAGCGATTTGGGGGCTGTCCAGGGCATGGCGCGGTTGATGTAGTCCCACAGGGTGGAAACCGTGGCCACCTTCATCATGGTGGTTTTCTGTGGTGCCGTTGATTTGGCACCCTCGACCAGACCCGCCACGCGGCCATTTTTGATGTCTTCCTTGGTGGTGCCGCCGATGATGGGGGTGAACACCTCATTGGACTCGCCAAAACCACCGTGGCAGGAAGCGCACTTCTCTTCCCAAACGGCTTCGCCCTTGGCGACAGTGCCCGCACCTTTGGGCAAACCCTTGAAGTCGGGACGCACGTCGATGTCCCAGGCCTTCACTTCAGCGGGGGTGGCATCGCGGCCCACGGCCATCAGAGCGGCCTTGGTATCGGCCACGGCATTGCCTGCAAAGGCCGCACCCAGCACCAGGGTGGCCACAGAAAGTTTGAATGTCAGTTTCATCATCAGAACACCTGCACGTTGGAGACTTCACCGTTTTCAGCCACTTTCCAGGAATGGATGGCGTTCTGGTGATAGACGGACTTGGTGCCGCGCACAGCACGCAGCTGGTTCATCTTGGGCTGCACATAGCCGGTGCTGTCGATGGCACGGCTTTGCAGGATGGCGGGCTTGCCGTCCCACACCCAGTCGATGTTGAAGCGGGTCAGTGCCTTGGGCAGCACGGGGCCTTCCAGGCGGGCGGTGCGCCAGTTGCGGCCACCGTCCACGCTCACGTCCACGCGCTTGATGGTGCCGCGCCCTGACCAGGCCAGACCGCTGATGTTGTAGAAGCCTTTGTCCAGCAAAGTCTGGCTGCCAGATGGCGTGGTGATCACGCTCTTGCATTCCTGGATGCCGGTGTACTGGCGGTGCGTGCCATCGGGCATGTGGTCGATGTAGTGCACGGCTTCGTCTTTGGCAGCGTACTTCTGGTCACCCACTTCGATGCGGCGCAGGTACTTGACCCAGCTCACGCCCTGGATGCCTGGCACCACCAGGCGCAGCGGGTAGCCGTTTTCGGGGCGCAGCATCTCGCCGTTCATGGCCCAGGCCACGATCACGTCGTCCATTGCACGCTCGATGTCGATGGTGCGGGTCATGGACGATCCGTCGGCACCCTCGGCCAGCACCACCTTGGCGTTCTTCTTGTCGTAGCCGCACATTTCCAGCAGGGTAGACAGCAGCACGCCTGTGAACTCGGAGCAGCTCAGCATGCCGTGCGAGTACTGCACCGATGACACGGCCACGTTGCCCCACTCGGTGGCGGAATTGGCACCGCACTCAATGAAGTGGATGCGCGACACGCTGGGCAGACGCATCAGGTCATCCATGGTGAACACGCGCTGGCGCTTGACCATGCCGTTGATCATCAGGCGGTGCTTGGATGGGTCGATGTCCCACCAGCCCTGGTGGTGGCGCTCGAAGTGCAGGCCACTGGGTGTGATGATGCCGAACAGGCCTTGCAGTGGCGTGAAGCTGACCGATGCCTGGGGCACGCGGGTCAGGCCAGGGCTTTCGCGGCGCTGCAACGCGGCTTCCCACTTGCTGGGCACGCCGTAGGGGTTCATGGCCACAGGCAGACCCAGACCACCCGTGTGCTCGGGCATTTTCAAAATGACATCTTCGCCCTCTGCCGCCGCAGCCACACCGGCTTTGGCAGCTGCCGCCACACCCGCCCCCATCGCCAGGGCCTTGCCCATGAAACTGCGGCGCGCCTTGCGGGCCACTTCAAGCTTTTCAGGGCTCAGGTTGTTTTCAGGCGCGGGAAGAATGCGCCCGATGACTTCACTCAGGTCTTTAGACACTTGTGGTTTCCTTCTCTCTGGAGGGGTTTGCAAATAAATCGGTGGCATTCAGCGCCACAGGTGGTGAGTCGGGCGTGCCAAAGTAATCGGCAGAGCCGGTGTCTTGTCCGAGTCGGCGGTCAATGTGCGTGGAAACGATCCGGCACAGATCAACAAACATCTGGTCGGCAACTTTGTAAAAAACCTGGTTGCCCTGCCTGCGGCGCGACAACATGCCAACCTGGTACATCAAACCCAGGTGGCGCGACACATTTGCCTGCGCCAGTCCTGTGATGGCAATGATGCTGTTCACGCTGCGCTCTTCGCTGCAAATGGAGTGCAGGATCTTTAATCTTGCAGGCTCAGACAGAACGCTGAAGTAGCGTGCTGCGCCCTCAAAAACGTGCTGCATATTGGTTGAAGAGTCTGTATTCATGGTGATAGGCTGTCTCAAACTATATGAGTGTTTGAGAATATAGTGATGAGTGTAAACCCTGAAAATCGCGACAAACTGACAGATTCGCCGTCGTTTGACCCGCTCAGCAAGGCATGCGTGAGCACGAGAATGCAGCACATCCATGAGATGAACATCAGGGTTAACACGACTTGTCCACCGATGTTGGATCGCTAACATCCTTCACAATATCAGCATCCGCTTATATTTACCGCCTCCCACATTTCCCCATCACAGGAAGCGTTTCCACCATGAAAACAATGAACCGAATACTGATGAGCGGTCTTCTGGCACTGGCAGCCAGCGCGGCCCAGGCCGAAGTGGCCCAAGTCAAAGTGTGGGCTGCGGCCTGTGCCAACTGCCACGGCACCAATGGTTATGCCCAGCCAGGCCACGAATCCCTGGCAGGCAAAGACAAGGCCGACATCGCACAAAAAATGCTCGACTTCAAGGCAGGCCGCAAACCAGCCACGCTGATGCACCAGATTTCCAAGGGATACAGCGACGAGCAAATCCAGGAAATTGCAGCCTACTTCGCTGCACAACCCAAAAAACAATGAGGAGCTGACCGCATGAAACGTCGTCAATTTGTACAAACGCTGGGTGCAGGTTCTGCACTGGGCGCTGCGGCCCTCATGAGCGGCTGCGCCACCACGGGTGGCGGAGCCAGCATTGGCAAAGTGGTGGTCATTGGCGGGGGCTACGGTGGAGCCACGGCGGCCAAATACCTGCGCCTGTTCTCCGAAGGCACCGTGGATGTGACCCTGGTCGAGCCGAATGCCGCTTTTGTGTCCTGCCCCATTTCCAACCTGGTGGTGGGCGGCTACAAAACCATGGCCGACATCACCACGCCTTATGACAACCTGAGCAAACGCCATGGCGTGAAGCTGGTCAAAGACATGGTCACCGCCATCGACCCCGACAAAAAAGTGGTCAAGCTGGCCAGCGGCGGCGAGTTGCCCTTTGACCGTGTGATCGTGTCGCCCGGCGTGGACTTCATGTACGACACCCTGCCCGGCCTGGCCTCTGCCGCAGCCAAAGACAAGGTGCTGCACGCCTGGAAAGCCGGCGCACAGACGGTGGCCTTGCGCAAGCAGCTCGAAGCCATGCCCGATGGCGGTGTGTACGCACTGTCCATTCCCCGTGCGCCCTACCGCTGCCCACCCGGCCCCTACGAGCGTGCCTGCCTGGTCGCCAACTACTTCAAGGCCGCCAAGCCCAAGAGCAAAGTGGTGATTTTTGATGCCAACGACGACATCCAGTCCAAAAAAGGGCTGTTCATGAAGGCCTGGGCCGATCACTACAAAGGCATCATCGAATACCGCCCCAAGCACAACGTGGTGGATGTGGATGCCGCCACCAACACGCTGAAGTTCGAGTTCAACGACGACTTCAAAGCCAGCGTGGCCAACGTCATCCCCGACATGCGTGCGGGCGACATCGCTGTGAAAACCGGCCTGGCCACCGCCAACAAACGCTGGTGCGAAGTGGACTTCCTCAGTTTCGAGTCCATCGCGGTCAAAAACGTGCATGTGCTGGGCGACTCCATCCAGATCGCGCCCGGCATGCCCAAGTCAGGCCACATGGCCAACCAGCATGGCAAGGTGTGTGCTGCTGCGGTGGTCAATCTGCTGCAAGGCAAAGCCCCACCATCGTTGCCCATCTACGCCAACACCTGCTACAGCTTCGTGACCGATGAAGACGTGGTGCATGTGGCCAGCGTTCACCGCTACGACGCAGAAAAGAAAACCATGCTGACCGTTCCCGGTTCAGGTGGCGTGTCTGTGGCGGCCAGCGAGCTGGAAGGCCGCTACGCCCACGCCTGGGCGCGCAACATCTGGGCCGATTCACTGGCATAAGCAGGCTGGCCCAGTTCACACGCATTCCATCAGCATCCAGTTTCAGTCAAAGGCCAGGAAGTGAGTCATTCAAGTTTTATCAGCCGCACGGTCATCGTCGGTTTGACATCGTTGGTTGCCTTGGGTTGGAGCGCCAGCTCCTGGGCACAGGCCGATGAGGCACGCGCCAAAAAAATTGCCGGTGGTTCATGCTTTCTGTGCCACGGCGCACAGGGCGAATCCACCAGCGAAATTTTTCCCCGCCTGGCGGGCCAGAATGCCGCCTACGTGGCCAAGCAGCTGCTGGCGTTTCAGACAGGTGCCCGCAAAAGCACGGCCATGGCCGACATGACCGCCAAGCTGACACCCGATGAAATGATGGCACTGGGTCGTTACTACCAGAAGATGGAACTGCCGCGCGAAGAGCCGAAAGAACCCCAACTGGCGGCAATGGGCCACTACATCTACCACAACGGCAACAAGTTCAGCGGTGTGCCCGCTTGCGCGGCCTGCCACGGCGTGACCGCAGAAGGGGCCGACAACCTGCCCCGCCTGGGCAGGCAAATTGCGGGCTATCTGGAGAACCAGCTCAAGCTGTTCAACAAGCGCGACCGCACCAACGACAACGCGGTGATGCACATGGTGGCCGAAAAAATGACCCCGCTTGAAATGCACGCTGTGGCGGAATACCTCAGCGGCAAATAACGCGATCTGATCTTCAAAACTCTGTGAAACCTTCGGGGCCATGCCAACGCGGCATGGCCCTTTTTTCATGGCATCAGCCTGCGCGGCGGGCCAGCACTTCGAAGGCGGGCAGGGTCTTGCCTTCCAGCACTTCCAGGAAAGCACCGCCGCCGGTGCTGATGTAGCCCACTTGCTTCTCGATGCCGTACTTGGCAATGGCCGCCAACGTGTCGCCACCACCGGCGATGCTGAAGCCCGCGCTGTCGGCAATGGCCTGGGCTATTCCCCTGGTGCCATTTTCAAACTTGGCAAACTCGAACACGCCCACGGGGCCGTTCCAGACGATGGTGCCGGCCTTCATCAGCTGCGCGGCCAGCTTGGCAGCGGTTTCGGGGCCGATGTCCAGAATCAGGTCGTCATCGGCCACATCGGTGGCGGCCTTGACGGTGGCTTCAGCGTCGGGGCTGAAGGCTTTGGCGCACACCACGTCGGTGGGAATCGGCACCTCTGCACCACGTGCTTTCATGGCCTCGATCACGGCCTTGGCTTCGCCCACCAGATCGGGTTCGGCCAGGCTCTTGCCGATGCTCAGGCCCGCTGCCAGCATGAAGGTGTTGGCAATGCCACCGCCGACGATCAGGCCATCGACTTTGCTGGACAGGGCTTGCAGGATGGTGAGCTTGGTGCTGACTTTGCTGCCTGCCACGATGGCGATCAGTGGGCGCTGTGGGTTGGCCAGGGCTTTGCCGATGGCATCCATTTCAGCGGCCAGCAGTGGGCCTGCGCAGGCGATGGGTGCGGTTTCGGCGATGCCGTAGGTGGTGCCTTCTGCGCGGTGGGCGGTGCCAAAGGCATCGTGGACGAAGATGTCGCACAGCTTGCCCAGCTTTTCGGCCAGTTCGGGTTTGTTTTTCTTCTCGCCTTTGTTCAGGCGGCAGTTTTCGAGCATGACGACTTCGCCGGGGGCGACGCTGAAGTTGCCGTCCACCCAGTCGGCCACCAGGCGCACGGGTGCGCCCAGCAGTTCGCTCATGCGGGCGGCCACGGGGGCCAGGCTGTCTTCGGGCTTGAACTCGCCTTCGGTGGGGCGGCCCAGGTGGCTGGTCACCATGACGGCGGCACCGGCTTCCAGTGCCATCTTCACGGCGGGGATGCTGGCGCGGATGCGGGTGTCTTCGGTGATCTCACCGGCATCGTTCTGCGGCACGTTCAGGTCGGCGCGGATGAACACGCGCTTGCCCGCAGCCTGGCCGCTGGCAATGACATCGGAAAAACGGATGAATTTCATGGTTGAGCTCCTTGGTTGTGTGAAAAGCGGGAAGCCTGTGGCCTGGTGGTTGGCCCATGCAAGCGGACT
>ERZ724525.2177-NODE-2177-length-11317-cov-5.260167_pt1 | contig 11317 bp, 8 predicted proteins | sample MGYA00376058_ERZ724525 | MGnify/ENA primary metagenome ERZ724525 (study PRJEB28724, sample SAMN07190888) | wastewater metagenome | isolation source: influent of sewage treatment plant in Hong Hong | place: USA: Christiansburg, Virginia | collected 2016-03-01 ... | reverse complement strand
TAAGTTTTTGTAGCGTTTATTAATGCCCGATTGGAGTAAAAAAAGTTGGAATCAGGTAAATTAAATTTGTACTTTTTTGCGATAGCTAAATCTCTTAAAATAAAATTATCATCAATCTTAGATACATTTTGAATGCTAATTAAACTGTCAATAATATTCCGTTGTCCAATGGTATTGTTTACAAAAAACATCGAAATCATACACATAAAGTAGGTTAATAATCGTTCCATCATTAGTCTGATTTTATTTTGTTAAAACTATTAAAAACACTCTTCCTATAGGAGCTGCTAACAGGTATTGTCTCATAGTTACCTCCTGTTACGATCTGTATAAAATTCTCATTAATTCCACTGACATAATCATTATTTACCGCGTATGATCTATGACAACGAATGAGAATGGTTGCTCCCATTTGAGCTAATACATTCTGTAGATTTGCGCTGATACTATATGATTTATAGAGAGTCTTAATGTGGGTGTAGGATCCATCTGCTTTTAAATAGACTATATCCTTTATATCGACCTTGATATAACCGTCTTTCTCTTTTATAAAATAAGTAGCCGGTGTAGATATTAAAGTTCCTGACTCTTACGGTTGATTTTCGATCTTATTCTTTTCGTAATGATTGTAAAGCGCAAAATCAATCGCTATAGACAGCTGCTTTTCATTTACTGGTTTTACCAGAAATGCGTCTGGCCTTGTCAATTTTGCATGTTTAAGATAGACTTCCTTGTCATAGGCGGATACATAGATAAAGGGCTTTCTATTTTCAGTGGAGATTTCGCTCATTAGCTCAATACCATTTTTGTGACTGCCTTCCAGTTCTATATCCACGATAATTAGATCGGGTGATTCTTTGTAAAATATTTCTGTGAAACTTACAGCATCACTTGTTATACCAACAACCTGATATCCTAGTGCCACTAAGACCTCCTCCATGTTTGATGCAAGAATAAGATCGTCTTCAAGAATGAGTATGCGGACTGGAGTTTCCATTTGGATGTTTAAAAGAGAAATTCTTAATAATTTTAGACAAAAGTCTTATAAAAGTCGATTAAATATACACTTTTGAAGTTAAAATATCTAACAATAGGGAATAATTTATTAATTTTATTCACTTTCAATACGTATTGAATTACCTAATTGACCAATATTTTACTATACCTAACTTTTAGATCACAAGCGAGTTTGTGTTTAATGCTATCCCTCACTTCTCTCCATAAAAAAAGCTGAAGTCAAATTCAATTAACTTCAGCTTCTATATTCTAGAATTAAATTCTCTACCTTACGACAGCGTCTGCTTCACTTCCGTGATTTCGTAACCTTCGATAGAGTCACCTTCTTTGATGTCATTGAAATTCTTGATGGTCAAACCACATTCAAAACCTGCTTTGACTTCCTTCACATCATCCTTGAATCGTTTCAGCGTTGCGATCTCTCCATGTACATTCTCCTTCGTAGGGAAGACGACGATACCGTCACGTACCACCCTGATGAATGTGTTTCTGGTGATCTTGCCTTCTTCAACATATCCTCCGATGACCGTACCAACCTTGCTGATCTTGTACACTTCGCGCACTGCAACCTGTCCAACAAATTTTTCTTCTTTCGTTGGCTCAAGCATTCCTTCCATTGCCGCTTTAACCTCATTGATCGCTTCATAGATGATTGAATAACTCTTGATCTGTACACCTTCTTTCTCGGCAGCTTTCCTTGCACCCAATGAAGGACGTACCTGGAAGCCGATGATGATGGCGTCAGAAGCTGATGCCAACAAGACGTCTGATTCGATGATCTGACCTACTGCTTTGTGGATCACATTGACCTGAACTGTCTCTACAGACAACTTGATCAATGAATCTGCCAAAGCTTCGATAGAACCATCCACGTCCCCTTTGACAATCAAATTCAATTCCTTGAAAGTACCCAATGCCAAACGACGTCCGATATCATCTAAACTGATACGACGAGTCGCTCTATTTGTTTGCTCACGATTGATCTGTGCTCTACGTGCTGCAATTTGTCTTGCATCACCTTCATTCTCAAATTCTTTGAATTTCTCACCCGCTTGTGGAGCTCCAGAAAGCCCAAGCACAAGAACTGGTGTAGAAGGTCCTGCAGTTTTTACTTTTTTACCACGCTCATTGAACATGGCTTTTACACGACCGGAGTATTCACCTGCGACGATGTAATCCGTTTGGTTTAATGTACCATTCTGAACAAGGATCTTGGTCACATAACCTCGGCCTTTATCCAAAGATGCTTCAATAACTGTACCTATAGAGACCCTGTTAGGATTTGCCTTTAAGTCGAGTACTTCAGCTTCTAATAAGATTTTCTCGAGTAACTGTTCGATGTTCTCACCAGTTTTAGAAGATATATCCTGTGATTGGTATTTACCACCCCATTCTTCTACCAATAAGTTCATCTGAGCACGCTCTCCTTTTATTTTTTCCGGATCAGCGCCCGGCTTATCTATCTTGTTAATGGCAAAAATGATGGGAACACCCGCTGCCTGCGCATGCGAAATAGCCTCCTTCGTTTGTGGCATGATATTATCATCTGATGCTATGATGATGACCGCGACGTCCGTGATCTTCGCACCCCTGGCCCTCATCGCCGTAAAGGCTTCGTGACCCGGTGTATCGAGGAATACGATCTTCTTCTCATTGATCACAACTTCATAAGCACCGATGTGTTGTGTGATACCACCCGCTTCACCACTTGCTACATTGGCTTTACGGATAAAGTCAAGGAGCGAAGTCTTACCGTGATCCACGTGACCCATCACTGTAATGATTGGTGCTCTTGGCTCTAGGCTTTCTTCAGCATCAACGATATCCTCCTCATCGAAGTCAGTATCATCTTCTGCACTTATAAATTCTATTTCATGGTCGAATTCTGAAGCTACTAGCTCTATGATCTCTGCATCCAATCTTTGATTGATGGACACCATGACACCAAGATTCATACAGGTTGTAATCACTTGGATAGCCGGTACGTTCATCAAACTTGCAAGTTCCGAAACAGAAATAAATTCTGTTACCTGGATCTTTTCTGTTGAACGCGCCAGTTCTAGTGCTTCACTTTTCTCGCGATGTACATCACGTTTATCTCTTCTTACTTTAGATCTTTTGTTTTTTCCACCTGAATTCAAGCGAGCCATAGTGGACTTGATCTTATCCTCGATTTCCTTTTGAGAAACTTCTTTAACAGGTTCAGGTCCTCCTCTTCGGAAGTTGCCCTGGCCTTGTCCACCTTGATTCTGGCCTTGTCCTTGGCCGGGTCCTCTATAGTTAGAATTAGATTGACCCATATTTCCACCACCGGTATTTACCGGGAGCTTCTTGCGCTTACGCTTACGTTTCTGCTCCTCTGTAAGATTTTCACCTGGTGTACCAGTACCTGCAGCATTAGCTGGAGTGCCTGGTTGGCCTGGTCTTGTACCTCTAGGATCTTCCTTTTTCTTAGGAACAGGCTTATTCATCTTTTCGGTATCGATCTTACCTAAGATTTTAAGTCCTTTGAGTGTTGGAGATTTAGCCCTAAACATTTCATCACTATTCATACCATCACCTGCAGTGCGGGATTCAGTGGATGCAGGTCCTTCAGGAACGTTGTCTGAAGCTGCTTCTGGGACTGAAGTTTTGACTTCAACTACTTCTTCCTTTATTTCAGGTTCTATTGGTTTTACCTCTTCCTGGATAACAGCTTTGACTGGTTCAGGTTCAGGTTCAGGTTCCACCGACTTTGGCTCAACAGGTTTTTTCTTCCTTTTGAGGTCATCAAGATCTATCTTGCCTACCACCTTAAGTTCGTGGCGATGCTCTTCTCTACGAGGTTCCTCTTTTGGAGCCTCTTCGACAACAACTTCCTTAACCGGTTCAGGAGTTTTGATGATTTCTTCAACAGGTGGGGCGATGACAACTGGTTTGACGGCTACGACGACCGGTTCCACTTTCTCCTCTTTTTTGGGCATAGGCTTAGGACCCAAAGACATTTGCTCTGCTTTGTTCTTTATTGCCAGGTCAGATTGGAATTCAACGAGTACCGCATCGTACATATCATCTGTCAATTTTGCATTAGGTTTCTTTTCTAATTCGAAACCTTTTGCTACCAGATGATCGTAGATGGTATCCATCCCAACACTGAGTTCTCTAACTACTTGTATTAATTGCTTTTTAGCCATTCAAACTTTTTATTCCTGTATATACTTTTTACTCAATAATATCAATGCATACAGGAAATTTTGCACAAAAGTATATTATTATATTTAAAACAAATTAGATTGGCAAAAAAACTTTTTAATACCAATACCTAATATCTCACTATCCTATTCATCTTCCAATTCCGCTTCGAGAATTCTAATTACTTCTCTTGCAGTATCTTCTTCAAGATCCGCTCTTCTTACGAGTTCCTCAACAGTAAGCTTTAGCACGCTTCTTGCGGTATCACATCCGATTCCTTTCAAGGCATCCAATACCCAGCCATCGATCTCATCTGCGAATTCATCCAATTCGACATCGTCGATCTCCATTTCATCCGTATCACGGAAGACATCGATCTCATAACCGGTCAATTTGGTTGCTAACTTTATATTTGAACCACTTTTGCCAATGGCAAGTGATACCTGATCAGGTTTTAGATAAACTGAGGCTCTCATCGTTTCAGGGAAAATCTGAATGTCAGTGATCTTAGCCGGAGTAAGTGATCTTTGGATGTAAAGCACAATATTGTTAGTAAAGTTCACGATATCGATATTTTCATTGCGCAATTCTCTCACAATGCCGTGGATTCTGCTACCTTTCATACCGACACATGCACCAACCGGATCAATTCTGTCGTCATAGGATTCCACAGCCACCTTAGCTCTTTCACCCGGAATTCTAACAATTTTCTTGATTGTGATCAAGCCATCTTCGATCTCAGGAACTTCCTGTTCCATTAATTTCTCAAGAAACATAGGTTCAGTCCTGCTTAATGTAATCACAGGAAGGTTGTTCCTCATTTCCACTTTTTTGATCACACCTCTTGTTGACTCGCCTTTACGGAAGAAATCACCACGGATCATTTCAGTTTTTGGCAATACCAATTCCTGTCCTGTAGCGTCATCTAAAACTAAAACTTCTTTTCCTAGAACCTGATTGATCTCACCTGTAATAAGGTCACCAATTCTGTCCTCATATCTTTTGAATATTTCGTCTTTCTCCAATTCCATAATTCTTGAAACCAACGTCTGACGGGCAGCCATCACGGCTCTTCTTCCGAATTCTTCTGTATCGACCTTTTCATTACATTCATCCTCTACTTCATAGTCTGAGTCGAGTTCCAAAGCTTCTGTAATAGAGATCTCTGTCAATTCATCTGTCACCTCACCATCAGGAACGATGGTCCTTCTTCTCCATAATTCAAGGTCACCGGTATTTGTATTTACGATGACGTCAAAGTTATCGTCAGATCCGTATTTCTTTTTGATCAAAGTCCTGAATACATCTTCCAACACACGCATCATGGTCGGTCTGTCAATGTTTTTTCCGTCTTTGAAGTCCTTAAAGGTCTCTGTTAAATTCATTATATTCCTATTCTAAATTTGAATTAAAACTTGATATTTATCATTACTTTATTCGTTTCCGAATATTTTAAAGGCATTATTACATCCTCGGTTTTCTTCTTTTTTCCTTCTTTCCACACTTTAGTGTATGCCAGAAAAAATTCATTGTCTGTAGCATTTTCTAATTTACCTGTCATTTTGGTCGAATCGGGCAATGTAACTGTAATATCTCTGCCTACATTCTTCTTAAACTGTCTTGGCAATCTTAATGGGCGGCTGAGTCCTGGTGAAGAAACTTCCAAAGTGTAGTCTTCTCCCATTTGCTTCCCTTCATCTAAAAACTCTTCAACTACACGGCTAACTTTTCTACAAATACCGAAATCAATTGCATCATCGCTGTCGATGTAAATCTCCAGCTTTTTAGTTTTCATCACTAACTCAACTACGAAACAATCATTTCTGTCTGCCAGTTCAAAATACTTTTCTACGATCTTTATTATTTGTTCTTCTAAACCCATACTTGCTTAAAACAAAATAGGGAACTGACGCCCCCTATTATTTATTCTTCCAATTCTGGCACAAAGATACGAAGTTATTTTGATTCAACAAATTTTTAATAAAAAGAGGTGAAATGCACTGATTGTAACAGTGAAGGGCAAATTTTAAACTAGGTTATTTAATTTCAAGCGTGGAATTTATTTCTTCTGCTCCGGTAATATCTCGATCTTGATCAACATATCCTTTTTCATAAAGAGCACGATCTTATTTTCATTTTTTTCAGAAACAACCTCAATCGTGTCCTGCATTACCTGCTCTTTTATACCAAATTTTGCAAGCATTTCCTGTCGATCAAGGCCTGTTCTCAGGCCATTCTGAAGCAGAAATAATTCATTTTTAAAATTTGCCATGACTAATTGATCTTCTTTACCTTCCCTCTTTCTGAATTCGATCAAAGAAGCTTTGAATTTCATGGAAACTATTGAGTCCCGGTCTTTCGAAGGTGTGTCGGCAGTTTTCCTTGCTGATATATTGAAAGTAGAAGAGTAATTTTCCGATACATTTTTAATCGAATTATAATCTTCCATGATGGTCGCTTCTACAAAATCACTTGCTACGATCACATATTCACCATCACGCTTTGTAAGCCCGCCCATGTGTTCCGGCGCTACATCGAGAATTTCATCAGAGGTAGTTAGTGGGAGCGATTCTTCCTCTAAAGTATCACTGTTGACTTCTATCAATTCCCTGCCACTGTCTTTATTGTCAAATTTACAACTTGCGAATACCAAAAAAACACAATAAATGAACCACTTATACATTATACATCTTCGTTAATTGTTGCAAAAATAAATAATTTATACTTTTAAATAAGGTTTCTAAGAAAATATAATTAATTGCGAAAAGTTGATCTCTCTTTTAGAAACTAGAAGATAGAAGTCAGAATTTAGAATGACTTTCTAAGTTTACTCTTACTCTTTGTGAAACTTTGGGCTTCTTCGTGCAACTGTGTGAAATTGTCAATAGTCAAATAGGCTATAAGCAATGCGCTTTAAGCTATAGGCCGAATCCAACATTATACATTACTACTCATTCTGCCCCCATTACATCACTCATTACCCATTACCCATTTGAAAGGACTTTTATACCTTTGCAATCCGGATCATCTATCAACTATTCAAATATTTTATTGTTCTAACTATTATGTCGAAAATAGCCATAGACCTGAAATCAGGCGATATTAAAAAGGAAGAAAGGATCATAGTGGGTATAGATCTAGGAACTACCAACAGTCTGATTGCCTACATAAATGATGGTCAACCAACCGTTATGCCAGATCATGATGGGAAGTCTGTTTTGGTACCTTCTGTTATCTATTTTGACGAAAATGATCTCGCTTCAATAGGAGAAATAGCCAAGGATAAACTTATTTCAGATCCATCCAGAACAATTTTTTCTGTCAAAAGGCTAATGGGTAGATCTTTTAATGATGTTGAAAATTCTAAAGATTTTTTCAGTTACGAGATCCTCGACACGGATGTTGAAAGCCTTGTGAAAGTTAAGTCCGGCAAAAAATACTATACACCAGTGGAGCTCTCTGCCATCATCCTCAAAGAATTGAAAGCAAGGGCAGAATTAGTTTTGAATCAAGAAGTCCATGAATGCGTGATCACTGTCCCTGCATATTTCAATGACAGTCAACGCCAGGCTACAAAGGACGCTGGAAAGCTAGCTGGCTGGAATGTCCTTCGTATCGTCAATGAACCGACAGCTGCAGCATTGGCATATGGATTCGATAAGACATCCGAAAAGAGTAAAAACATTGCAGTTTATGACTTGGGTGGAGGCACCTTCGACTTGAGTGTTTTAACATTGGAGGACGGCATCTTCGAAGTATTATCGACCAAAGGTGATACCTGGCTCGGTGGAGATGATATTGATCAGGCTATTTTGCAGCTTATCGCAACAAAATTTCAAATAGATCTTGATACATTAAGTTCTTCTGAGCGCCAACAGCTCAGACTATTAGCAGAGGAAAGCAAGAAACAGTTATCTCAAAAAGACGATCACTCATTTATCTTTCTAGGTAAGGAAATAACAGTGAATAAAGCTGCTGTGGATGCCGCAATCCAACCAATAATTCAAAAAACTATTGACCTAACTATTAATGCATTAAAAGATGCTGAGTTAAAAACTCAAGATATCGATGATATAATAATGGTAGGCGGATCAACCAGAATTCCGGCTGTGAAAGATGCTGTCAGTAAATTCTTTGGTAAAAAAGTAAATGACTCAATTGACCCTGATCAGGTGGTAGCTCTGGGAGCGGCTGTACAGGCAGATATTCTTGCCGGGAATCAAAGTAACCTACTTTTATTGGACGTCACTCCGCTTTCTTTAGGTATTGAGACCATGGGAGGCCTTATGGATGTGATAATTCCAAGAAATACAAAAATTCCGTCTTCAGCAGGACGCAATTATACCACTTCAATAGATGGACAGATCAATCTCAAAATTGCAGTTTATCAAGGAGAAAGAGATCTAGTTCAAAATAATAGAAAACTTGGAGAATTCATTTTAAAAGGCATTCCTCCTATGTCTGCCGGTTTGCCTAAAATAGAAGTTTCTTTTTGGGTAGATGCAGACGGAATACTCATTGTGCGTGCTAAAGAACTTAGATCAAATACTGAAACAAAAGTTGAGATCAAAGCACAATATGGCATCAGTGAGGAAGAAATGGCCTTAATGCTAATTGATTCGATCAAAAATGCTCAGACAGATATAGACTCAAAAGCATTGATCGAAGCACGAAATGAGGCACAAAACGTTATTCAATCTTCAGAAAAGTTTGTTAAAAATCACCAACTAATATTTAGTGAGGAACAATTATTGCCATTAATGATGACCGTAGATGAGTTGAGAAAAAGTATAAAAGGAAGTGATAAGGACCTAATTAATGATATCATGCATCAGTTGGATCAGATCGGAAGGCCTCTAGCTGAAATAGCAATGGATAAAACTATTAGGGAGTCGTTGACGGGTAAGTCGATTATCTAACTGAAGATTCGGACACTTAATCATCAATGAAAATATAGATGGTATTTAACTAAAAGTCTGAAATTTGAAATTTGAAATCAGAATCTTGCCTGACAAGGTGCAACGACGGCGGGCTTGCCCGACAAAGTGCAACGACGGCGGGGAAACTCCGATGATTGTTTCGCTCATATGAAATCATTTAACTAAATATAGAAAATTCTAAAACTGAAATTACTATTTTATAATTATTGTTAAGACCGGTGTAAGAGGAAAATTTATTATGCAATTTACTAATATTTATTTTATTGACGACCAGCACGATAAGTAATTCAAATTACTAGTTATTTTAAAAAGAATGAAAACTAATCTTCTAACCTACATAATATTACTGTATACAGGAGTCCTCTCAGGTCAAAAAGATCATCTTTTCGGCGAGATTCAAAAGATCATTAAGAACGAAGAAGATGTTGACCTGAGCAGTGCTTCAGGTACAATGATAGCAGTATTAGACTGGGATTCCACTTACACCTATTCAATTGGCACTTTATCAAAAGAATCAAACATTCCGGTCTCTGACACGACTATTTTCCAGGTGGGAGGTCTATCTCATGCACAACTTACAATGCTTGCATATCAAATGTTTGAATTGGGGTTGATCTCTCAGTCAGACTCTTTAAAAAAATTCAAAATAGCACCTTTTAAAGATTCCTGGATCAATGATCTTACTATAGGCCAACTGATGTCGCATACTTCAGGTTTGCCAAAGATTCTTCCTGAATTAACACCATTCAAGTCCGATCCGGACGATTCATACATAAACATACCAGCAGATACTATTGACAAATATCTTGCAATTTGGAGTAAAGTAAACACTGCAAATAAACTCTCCACTCATTCACAATACAATTACTACCTGCTTGGGAAGATACTTTGGATGGTAACAGACACAAGGGTCCATAAAGAAGGAAGTTTTATTCCTGAAATGAAAAACACTTTTTACAAGGATGTTGAAGATTATAAAAATAGTGAAATCCCGACACTATATACAGCGCAAGGCAGAAAGGTAGGATTCGAACATCTCAATGGATTCATGCCGGCTATGGGTCTCCTCACTGACCTTCATGATCTTATCATACTTAGTCAGGTGTATTTAAGATTGTCCGGAAAAGATGATTTTAAAAAATTTGCTCTAGAAATCAATGCTAATGATAAAAAAAATATAAAAGAAAGCTTTAGCAGTGGAGGATTCAGATGGGTCAAAACAAAAAAAAGTGGGAACTTATATTTTATGACTGGGGTTATGAAAGGATGTTCAGCATTTCTTGGTTTTGTACCTCAGACCCAAACTTGCGTCATAATATTAAGTAACTCAGGTCAATCAATACATTCTTTGGGCATGCACATCCTCAGAATGATCAATTATCAATTTACAAGGACTTATTAATTATGTCTAAAAACAAAAAAAATAGAGACGGGGTCGTTTATTCAACCAATCCTGACTTTAACTACAATTTTTTTTCGGATGCGTTACAAAGTTCTGAAGATGTTGAAAAGAATAAAATTGCATTACGTGTAGCAATAGACAGAAAACAACGTGGTGGAAAGGAAGTAACGCTCGTCACAGGATACACAGGCAGGATAGAAGAACTTGAGTCTTTAGGAAAGCAGCTAAAAAACAAATGTGGTGTTGGTGGCACAGCCAAAGACAATGAGATCATTCTTCAGGGCAATCACAAAGAAAAAGTTATTAAACTATTAATAGAACTTGGGTATTCAGGCACAAAAGGCACGGGAGGTGGCTAAAAGATAAAACACATGTAAAATATTTTTATATTACCTTTGCATATTTATTAGATTAAATTTTAAAACAAAAAATAATATGAATAAATTAATTTTTTTCCTTCTTTTTGCCCTCTCATTAGGTGCTTGTAAAAATGAATCAAAAGAAATGAAGTCCGCCGATGAGGCTAATGTAGAGATGGGCACCACGGACGCGATTACACTCACTGAAGCTCCTACCCTATCTGATCCTGCGGCTCAGGAATATATAAAGGAATACGATGCTTTTCTAGCGGAATATACTGCAGCAGTGGAATCAAAAGATCAGGTAAAACTTCAGGAATTAGGCACTAAAATGATAACATTATCATCTAAAGGCACTGAAGCTCTGGCTAATTTAACTGGTGATGATGCAGTAAAACTTACAGAGTACATTAAGATGAGAGCCAATG
>ERZ724525.2176-NODE-2176-length-11322-cov-4.611964_pt1 | contig 11322 bp, 9 predicted proteins | sample MGYA00376058_ERZ724525 | MGnify/ENA primary metagenome ERZ724525 (study PRJEB28724, sample SAMN07190888) | wastewater metagenome | isolation source: influent of sewage treatment plant in Hong Hong | place: USA: Christiansburg, Virginia | collected 2016-03-01 ... | reverse complement strand
TGCTGGAACTGACAGGCGATGGCGGCTGGAAGTTGTATGCTGCAGGCGATTATCAGTTCAGTCATTGAGTAGCGTTGCCAAACAACTGCATCCCAGCCCTAAAACCGTCAGTACACACAAGATGCGCCTCATGCAAAAACTTGGCATCGATAACAATGCAGACCTGATACGCTACGCCAGCAAGCAAGACATGTTCTGAATTATTAAGTCTGGAAAACAAATGCAACCAAAATTCTCTAAAGAACAATTGATGCGCGTCAGGGATCAGGCGCTGATGTATCAATGCGCTTGCCCGGCACAGGTCAGCATACTTCTCGATGAAGTCATGAGTCTTTTTGAGTATCAGGAAGCCTGCCTGAATCAGACCGACACCGATGCGCGTGTGCATACTTCCATCGCCCAGGCTACCGAGTTAGCTTATCCGATTTTTGAACAGTGCCTGACCGATGTCTTGTTGCTTGAGGGCTGGAACATGGAGACGTTGGAAATGCCGGAGTTGTTGAAAAAACGCATGGTCGATTCGGTTTGATAGATTCGTCAGCTAGAGCAGTGCGTGGCAGCGGTTTGCATCAAAAAATCGGGCATTTTTGAGCGTTGACCGTAACAAATTGAACCGCAGGTGCTGATGTTTCACTTTCACCTGAGTCAGCGCAATATCTAATCAGTTGTTGGTGACCCGGTGTCCAGATTGCCGTGTCGCAGATCACTCAGCCTGCCTGATCATGCTCAAATTTCGTCATGACTGACGGCAAATGTTTCATTTCCACCGTGCAAATCAAACCATTCGGGTTTAAAAGGATGCGGGGCATTACAGCGCATATCTTTTGGTTTGCACCAGATCCGATGGCAATCTAAATCGACTGATTCAAATCAGGGCGTACTTTTTCAGTTTGTCGTGCAAGGTGGTACGCGCCACTTTCAGCGCATCCGCAGTGCGGGCGATGTTGCCGTCCTGCTTGGTGAATTCATTGGCGATCAGCACGCGTTCGTAGTTTTCGACGGCATCGGTCAGAGATTGCGGTGTGTTCCCGACACCGGGTGTTGCGGCATCGCGGCCAATGCCGAGAGCGTGGCAATCGGCGGCATTGCGCAGTTCGCGGATATTGCCCGGCCAGTCCTGCGCCATCAGGCGGCGCAGATATTCCGAGGTGAGTACCGGCGGTGGGCGGTTGTAGCGCTTGGCAGCCTGCAGCAGGAATTCATCGTAAAGCGCGGGAATATCTTCGCGCCGTTCACGCAGGGCGGGTAACTCGATGCGCACGACGTTGAGCCGGTAATAAAGATCGGCGCGGAACTTGCCCTGATCGGACGAAGACTTGAGGTCTTCCTTGCTCGCTGCGACAACGCGACAGTTAACCGGAATTTGCTGATTCGAACCGAGGCGCTCAATTTTTCGTTCCTGCAACACGCGCAGCAGCTTGATCTGCATATTCATCGGCATCGATTCGACTTCATCAAGGAAGAGCGTGCCACCACTGGCGTATTCGATCTTGCCGATGCGTCGTTTCTGGGCGCCGGTGAAGGCACCCGGCTCATGGCCGAAGAGTTCGCTGTCGAGCAGGGTGTCGGCCATGCCGCCGCAGTTGAGCGCGACGTAATTTTCCTGGCCGGCGCGTGACAGATCATGCAGGCAACGGGCGACCATTTCCTTGCCGGTGCCGGTTTCGCCAAAGATCAGTACATCGACTGCCGCATCGGCCACATCGAGAATCAACTGGCGCACTTTGGCCATCTGCGGCGAGCGGCCGATCAGGCGTGCTTCGAGATCATCGCGGTGATCGAGGCGGCGGCGCAGGGCTTCGACCTCGAGCACCAGTTCGCGTTTTTCCAGGGCGCGACGAACAACCTCGACCAGATCATGCGTTGAAAACGGCTTCTGCATGAAATCGTAAGCGCCACTGCGCATCGCTTCGACCGCCAGCGTGACATCGCCGTGGCCGGTGATGATGATGACCGGCAGATCCGGCGTCAGTTGATTGACCCAGCGCAGCAAGGCCATGCCGTCCATGCCCGGCAGGCGCATGTCGGTGACGACAATACCGGCAAAATCCGCGTCAAGTTGGCGCTGCCCTTCTTCCGCCGAGGCGACGGCGATTACCGGGATGCCGGCCAGTTGCATGGCCTGTTCGCAACCGAGGCGAACGTTGGGGTCGTCTTCAATCAGCAATACGGAAAGGACGGGCTTCATGGCAAAACCTCAGGGGCGGATGCGGGAGCGCGGGGCAGGAGGATGATAAACCGCGCGCCGCCTTCCGGCGCGGCTTCGGCCAGCAGATCACCACCGAATTCACGCACGATGTCGCGCGAAATGGTCAGCCCGAGGCCCAGGCCTTCGCCCGGCTGCTTGGTGGTGAAGAAGGGTTCGAACAAATGCGCCAGCGCCTTGGCTGAAAAGCCGCTGCCGCTATCGGTGACGGAGAGTGCCAACTGTCCGTCCGGGTTCGTCGCCAGAGCAAAACTTAGCTGGCGATTTCTTTGTTCGGCCATGGCATCAATGGCGTTGCCAATCAAGTTCACCAGCACTTGTTGCAGGCGATTTTGGTCACACCAGGCGATCCAGAAATTTGGCTCAATTTTGCGGTCGACCGTAACACTCTGTTTGCGCAGCCGCTGATCGAAGAGAAACAGCGCCGCATCAACCGCCTGCGCTACGTCCACCGCTGCCGGCACGGCGGGCGACTTGCGGGCGAAGGTTTTGAGCGGGGTGATGATGCCGCCCATCTGTTCGGAAAGCTGGCCGACGATGCCGAGATTTTTCTCGGCTGTCGCCAGATCGCCGCGATGCATGAATTCCACCGCATTGGCCGATAGCGTGCGAATGGCGCCGAGCGGCTGACTGAGTTCGTGCGTGATGCCGGTCGCCATCTGGCCCAGCACGGCGAGCTTGGCCGCCTGCACCAGTTCGTCCTGCGCCGCACGCAGGGTTTGCTCGGCACGCTGGCGCTCGACAACTTCTTTTTGCAGGCGCTCGACGGCGTCCGACAAATCAACGGTACGTGCCGCAACATTGCGCTCCAGTTCCTGATTGGCTTTTTCCAGCAGGGCTTGCGCCTCAAGCCGGTTGCGCGCCGCCCTTCGCCGTTGGCTCAAATAAAGCAGCAAGAGCAGGAGGCAGCCATAAGCCGCCATCGCCAGCGCGGCGTGGGTTGAGGCCTGAACCGTCACCGGGTGCAAATCGGAGAACACCACAATCCGCCAGGCGGTTCCTGGCAAATGCCGGCTCAGGGCAAGGTAGGGTTTCTTGCCCTGCAAGGCTTTGAAGACAATGCCTTCCTGCCTAGCCAAGCGCACCACCGTGCCCTCCTGCGCGGCATCGATGGCAATATCGAGCGGTTCGCCCCCCAGTTTCTGGCCGGCAAATTGTTCACGACCGATACGCTCCAACACCTCCGGCGCTTGCGGGCTGAGGGTGGTGTAGCGCCACTCAGGTGGCGAAGCGAGCAACACGATGCCATTGTTATCAACGATCAGCGCCGGCGCCTCCTGCGCCAGCCAGCGCCGCTCCAGTTCGTGCAGGCCGGATTTGACGACGGCAACGCCGATCACCTTCCAGTCTTGTTGCTCATCGCGAATCGGCAAAGCGAAAAAATAGCCGGGTTCATTGCGAATATTGTCGACCGCGTAATGGCGCTCCGGCGTGCCGGCCACCGCCCCACGAAAGAAGGGCATGTAGGAAAGATCCGCCCCCAGCATGTTGTGGGAAAAAATCCAGTCGCTGGAAGCGACGACATGGCCAGTCGTATCAAGGACAAATATGGCCGGCCCGCCGAGATGATCATTGAGATTTTGCAGGAAGCGGTTGGCGGCGGCCTGGTGCACGTCCTTCTTTTCTTCTGGCGCCAGCAGCAAGGTCCGGACATCTCGATTCAGCTCGACAGCACTGGGGATCGAGGCGTGCCGGGTGACCTCACTGTCAATGGCCGAAGCCAGCACATCCAGTTGATGGCTGGCCGCCTCGCGCAGCTGATTGAAGCCTTGCTTCTCCGAAATTTTAAATGCCAGCACACCGGCCAGCAGAAACAAGACCAGCACTGCCAGAATGCCAAGCACCCGATGCGGATGGTGCAAAGAGAGCGGCACACTTTGCGAGGAATCAGTCATGGCCAGGACAGCAAATGGAAAGACTCATTCTAAGTTGAAAAAAAATCGCCACTTCTGGCCGTTGACCGTAACAATCTGATTTCAGACGTGCCGGCGTGGCGCGGTTAACACCTCCGGCGCTAAAACCTTGTCGAGTTCGGCGCGCTCCATCAAGCCCATTTCTTCAACCAGCTCGGCCACGCCGCGCCCGGTACGCAAGGCTTCCTGTGCTACGCGAGTGGCGTTTTCGTAACCAATGTAGGGATTGAGTGCTGTCGCCAGCCCGGCAGAAGTCCGCACTCGTTCAGCCAGCAGTTCGCGATTGGCGGTGATGCCGCGTACGCAATGCGCAGTCAGCGTCCGGCAACCGGCGGAGAGATGCTCGATACTCTTGAACAGGCTGTGGGCAATAATCGGCTCGAAGGCATTGAGCTGTAATTGTCCGCCCTCCGCCGCCATGGTAATGGTGACATCGTTGCCAATCACCTCAAAGGCAATCTGATTGACCACCTCAGGAATCACCGGATTGACCTTGCCCGGCATGATCGACGAACCCGCAGCGCGTGGCGGCAGATGGATTTCGTTCAAGCCGGCCTGCGGGCCGCTGGAGAGCAGACGCAGGTCATTGCAGGTTTTGGATAGTTTGCAGGCGACGCGCTTGAGGACGCCAGACAGCTGAACAAAGGCCCCGCAATCCTGCGTTGCTTCGATCAGATTTGGCGCCGCCGCCAGATCAAGGCCGGAAAGCTGCGAGAGATGATCAATCGCCAGCTTGGAGTAACGCATGTCGGTATTGATGCCGGTACCAATCGCCGTCGCACCGAGGTTGATTTCGCGGATCAAGGCAATCGCTTCACCCAGGCGCAACTCATCCTCGTGCAGCATCACGGCGTAGGTCGAGAATTCCTGGCCGAGCGTCATCGGCACGGCATCCTGCAACTGGGTACGGCCGATTTTCAAAACATCCTTGAACTCGTCAGCCTTGGCAGCAAAGGCTTCGCGCAGGCCGGCCATCGCCGAGAGCAAGGCACGAATCGACAAACAGGTCGCCACGCGCAAGGCCGTCGGATAAACGTCGTTGGTGCTCTGCGACATATTGACGTGGTTGAGCGGGTGCAAATGCGCGTAGTCGCCCTTCTTGTGACCGAGCAACTCCAGCGCTCGGTTAGCGATCACCTCGTTGGCGTTCATGTTGGTCGAGGTGCCCGCCCCGCCCTGAATCACGTCGACGACAAACTCTTCATGAAATTTGCCGCCAGCGACTTCCTGACAGGCGGCAATGATCGCATCGGCGCGCGTCTTGTCGAGCTGGCCGAGTTCAAAGTTGGCCATCGCTGCTGCCTGCTTGGTCAGCGCCAGAGCACGAACCAGCTCGGCGTAGCTACCGATCTGCTTGCCGGTGATCGGGTAATTCTCGATGGCGCGCAAGGTGTGCACACCCCAGTAAGCAGTGGACGGTACTTCGGCGTCACCGAGCAGGTCATGCTCAAGTCGGTTAATCATGCTGTCTCCAATTATGGTTTTTGTATGCTGCTTCTTAGTGATGCAAAATCTTGGCGAGGAACTGTTGCGCCCTTTCTGAACGCGGGTTGGCGAAAAAGGCTTCTTTACTGTCGTCTTCAACAATGCGGCCCTGATCCATGAAGATCACGCGGTCGGCAACCCGCTTGGCGAAGCCCATTTCGTGCGTCACGCACATCATGGTCATGCCTTCGTGGGCCAGCTCGGTCATGACGTCCAGCACTTCATTGACCATTTCCGGATCAAGGGCTGAGGTTGGCTCGTCGAACAACATGCAGATCGGGTCCATCGCCAGTGCCCGGGCAATCGCCACACGCTGCTGCTGACCGCCGGACAACTGGCCGGGGAACTTGCTGGCCTGCGCCTTGAGGCCAACGCGTTCAAGCAACTTGAGCCCCTTCTCGCTCGCCTCATCCTTGCTGCGGCCAAGCACCTTGGTCTGGGCAATCACCAGATTCTCGGTAATGCTCATGTGCGGAAACAACTCAAAGTTCTGGAACACCATGCCGACGCGAGCCCGCAGCTTGGACAGATTGGTCTTGGGATCGCCGACCGAAATGCCATTGACGGTGATATCGCCGGACTGGAAAGGCTCAAGGCCATTGACGCATTTGATCAAGGTCGATTTGCCGGACCCGGAGGGCCCGCAAACCACGATAACCTCGCCCTTGCTGACGTTGGTGGTGCACTCGGTAAGCACCTTGAAGTCACCATACTGCTTGCTGACATTTGCAATTTCGATCATGGGATTTCTCCTTACGGGGGGCCATCAGGCCGGCTGATATTTTTTCTGGAGGCGCTTCACGAGCTGCGAAGCGGAGAAGCAGATGACGAAATAGACGGCACCGGCAAAAAGCAGCATTTCGACGAGTCGACCGTCACGATCGCCCACTTTGTAGGAAGCACCGAAGAAGTCAGCCAGCGCCGAGACATAAACCAGCGAGGTATCCTGAAAGAGGATGATGGCTTGGGTCAGCAGCAGCGGTACCATGTTGCGGAAAGCCTGCGGCAAGACCACGAGGCGCATCGCCTGGGCGTAATTCATACCGAGCGCTGAGGCAGCAGCAATTTGCCCTTTTGGAACGCTCTGGATGCCGGCGCGGATGATTTCAGAGTAATAGGCCGCCTCAAACAGCGCGAAACCCATCATTGCCGAACTCAGGCGCAGGTCGGAACCCGGAGGGAAGTCGAGCAAGGTTTCGACGAAGCGGGGCACGATCAGGAAGAACCAGAGCAGCACCATAACCAGCGGAATGGCACGGAACATATTGACATAGCCAGCGGCAAACCACGACAGCGTCTTGATCGACGACAGCCGCATCATCGCCAGTATCGTGCCCCAGACGATGCCGATAACCACTGCTTGCAGGGTGATGACCAGCGAAATCTTCATGCCGTCCCAGAGGAAGGGCAAGGCGCCGGGTATGGAGGACCAATCGAATTCGTACATGTTACTTACCTCCGATGTAGCCGGGCACCGCGATGCGACGCTCGAATTTGTGCATCAGGGTCATCACGGTGACGTTGATCAACACGTAAGACAAAGTCACGGCGATGAAGGACTCGTAAGGCTGCGCCGTGTAATCGACCAGCTGGCGGCCCTGAGCAGCCAGCTCCAGCAAACCGATGGTCGAGCAAACAGCGGAATTCTTGAAGATATTGAGAAACTCGGAAGTCAGCGGCGGCACCACCAGGCGGAAAGCCATCGGCAACATCACGTGGCGATAGGTTTGCGGCAGGGTAAAACCCAGCGCCAGCCCGGCATTCTTTTGCCCTTTGGGCAGCGAATTAATACCAGCCCGCACCTGCTCGGCCACCCGCGCACTGGTAAACAAACCGAGACAGATCATCGAAGCAAGAAACTGCTGCATCACCGGATGCGACTGTTTGTAGGCATCGCCAATCGAGGTCGGCAAAAGCTCAGGCAGCACGAAGTACCAGATGAACAGTTGCACCAGGAGCGGCACGTTGCGGAAGAGTTCAACGTAGGCCGTCGCAATGCCCGCCAAGGTCTTGTTCGGCACCGTACGCAAGACGCCAACCAGCGCCCCCAAAATCAGCGCCAAGACCCATGCGGTCAACGACAGCGCGATAGTCATTTTGAAGCCGGCAAACATCCAGCCCAAATAGGTATCATCCCCGCTCGCACTTGGCGAGAGAAAAACACCCCAATTCCATTGATAACCCATGATTGCCCCTTTCCAAGGGATCGTTTTACCTCCCCTCCCCCGCTACGCGGGAGAGGGGCCGGGAGAGAGGGCGTCTTTTATTCAAACGCCTTGTCGTTCGGTGCTTTATACGCAGCCTTCATTTCATCCGACAACACCATGTTCAAATTCAGACCTTTAGGCGGAATCGGGTTCATGAACCATTTGGCGTAAATCTTCTCGGCATCGCCCGAAGTCATTGCCTTGGTCAGCGAGGCATCAACCAGTTTCTTGAACTCCGGATCATCCTTCTTCAACATGCAGCCATAAGCTTCCTTGGACTGCGCGGTGCCGGTCACAAGCCAGTCACCCGGCTTCTTGGCCTTGGCAATTTCGCCGTAAAGCAGCGCATCGTCCATCATGAAGGCAACAGCGCGGCCGGTTTCCAGCGTCAGGAAGGCTTCGCCATGGTCTTTGGCGGAGATGACGTTCATCTTCATCTGCTTGTCTTCGTTCATCTTGCGGATCAGCCGCTCGGAGGTGGTACCAGCGGTGGTTACGACATTCTTGCCGGCAAGATCAGCAAAGTCCTTGATACCGGCATCTTTCTTGGCCATCAACTTGGTGCCGATGACAAAGATAGTGGTGGAGAAACCAACCTGCTTCTGGCGTTCCAGATTATTGGTGGTGGAGCCGCATTCGATATCGACCGTTCCGTTCTGAATCAGCGTGATGCGATTGGCCGAGGTAACCGGCATCAGCTTGATGTCGAGCTTGCCCAACTTGAGGTTGGCCTTGATGTCGTCGACCACCTTGAGCATGAGTTCATGCGAATAGCCGATGACTTGCTGCTTGTCATCATAGTAGGAGAAGGGAATGGAGGATTCACGGTGACCAAGGGTAATCGCGCCCGTCTCCTTGATCTTCTTGAGCGTCAGCGACTCCTGCGCCTGGGCTGGCAAAACGGCAGATGCGCCGAGAACGGTGGCAAGTGCGGCAGTAATGGCAAATCGTTTCATGTTGTCTCCAGTGTTTAAAAAACATCGCTTGGTTTCTGTACCTACACTAATGCAGGGGTCGTGCCAGGGTCGAGCAGCGCCTCAAAATATACAAACCTTTGATTTTATTTGCATTTAACAAACAAACCTTGGCAACAACGCCGAAATCCCGACAGCACCCATCATAGAGCCATCGGATTTCCGACACCAAGTAAATATTGTGCCTCGGTTACTATCTGCCCCTTGCTCACTCAAGAAACCTCCTCACCGAATGCAAAGCGAAGTTAAAGAAGACCCAAGGTACGCTGTCATTGCCGCCGTACATCTCCCGAGCGTGACCGATCTCGAATTTGAAGCTTCGCTGAATGAACTGCGTGAGCTGGCAAAAACACTGGGGTTCAAAGTTCTCAAAACCTTCATCCAGAACCGTTCCAGCTTCGACACAACAGGCTACCTGGGGATAGGCAAGCGGCAGGAGGTACGTTGTTTTGTAAATAACGAGCCCGGCGAGTACGAAGAAATCCCCAGCAACCCGAATGGCTTCGAGATTGAAGCGATTTTGGTTGACCACGAGATTTCGCCGTCACAGGCTCGCAATCTGGAAGTGGAAACCGGCTGTGAAGTGCTGGACCGCACCATGGTCATCCTCGAAATTTTCCACCGCAATGCCCGCTCACGGGCGGCCAAGGCGCAAGTGGAAATTGCCCGTCTCGGCTACATGGCACCACGCCTGCGTGAAGCCGCCAAACTGGCTGGCCCGCAAGGTCGGCAACGCAGCGGCGTGGGCGGCCGGGGGGCTGGCGAATCGCACACCGAACTCGACAAACGCAAGATTCGTGACCGGATTGCCGAATTGCAGCTGGAAATCATCGCCATGGATGCCGAACGCCAGACGCAGCGCGCAAGGCGTCAGGAACGCCAGGGCCTGGCCGCCGTCGCGCTCGTCGGCTACACCAACGCCGGCAAATCGACGCTGATGCGGGCGCTCACCGGCAGCGAAGTACTGGTCGCCAACAAACTGTTTGCCACGCTCGACACCACCGTCCGCGCACTCCATCCAGAAAGCGTGCCGCGCGTGCTGGTCTGCGACACGGTCGGCTTCATCAAAAACCTGCCGCACGGCCTGGTCGCCTCGTTCAAATCAACCCTCGACGAAGCGCTGGATGCCTCGTTGCTGCTCCACGTCATTGATGCCAGCGATCCCGGCTTTGAGCGTCAGCTTGAAGTAACCGACAAAGTACTGAAAGAAATCGGTGCCGATGTCGTGCCGCGCATTCGCGTTTTCAACAAGATTGACCACGTTGGCGACGAAACAGCACAGGCTGAATGTGCGGCGGATTTACGCACGCGTTACCCGGACTGCGTGGTGATGAGTGCTCGTCGCCCGGATGAGGTTGCGCAGTTGCGCCAGACGATCATCGCCTTTTTCCAGCAGGATCTGGTCGAGGAAGAGCTCTTCCTCCCCTGGTCAGCCCAGCAACTACGTGGAGAAATCTACGCCAATTGCCAAGTACTGGATGAACGCGGCGATGGCGATGGTGCCTTTTTCCGGGTTCGTGGCGAAGCTGAGACTTTGGCACACCTGCGCGACCAGTTCGCCCAAGTACGGTAAATTTAAGCGCGGCCAGTTACATATCTGGCCACGTTGTACTTGCTGGCCAAACACACCGGCCAGCAAGTGCCTGATTCACGAATTCTTTAGTGCGAGGAATTCATCAATCAGTCGAATCAACACTGCCTCTTCATCCCCATCGCTGAGACCCAGCATTTCAGCGACAAGCTTGACCTTGTCCTGACTCAGCTTGCTGCGAACGGGAGTTGCGTCCTCCGCATCCGGCATATTCTCCCAGGGCGGAAGACCAGATGTCGAGGCAGAAACCGGCTGCGGCGCAGTCTGAGCCGTATTAGCCACTGTCGTCTCTTTCTTTTGCCGGCCCCCGACGGCTTCGGCAAGTGCGTTATCGACAACCTTCTTCGACACTTTCTCACCTTCGGGCAATTGCTCAATTTGGTCGATCAGTACATCGGCCTTGGCTTCATCTTTTTTCGCCAGCTTTTCCAGCTGTACTGCGGCACCCGTACTGGAAATCTTGCCGGCATCCAGGAGCGCAGTCACTTTCTCGGAGAGGTTGGCAGCAGCCGTCGCCTGAACTAGCCAGGTTGGCGCCCGGCCAAAGTGCTGCGCGGCCGCTTCCGGCGACTCAAAGCGTTCTGCTATTGCCTGCAAGGCATTGGCCATGTCACGTGGCTCCAACGCAGAGCGCACACCCAGACCAATGTTCTCAAACACCTGAACCTCAAGCGTCTGATCCGGGGAGCAGCTTCGAACAATCACCGGCACCGTCTTTTCGCCGGCCAGAATGGCCGCCTGTCGGCGCCGCTCACCGACAATAATCATGTAGCGACCGCTGGCATTGGCCGGATGAACCAGCAACGGATGAATGACACCCATTTTCTGAATTGAGTTGGCCAGTCCCTTGAGACTTCCCTCATCGATATTCAGCCGTGGGTGCTGCGGGTCAGGTTCGATCAACGCAATGTCGATAATTTTGAAATCAGACTTACTGTCTTTGAAG
>ERZ724525.2158-NODE-2158-length-11368-cov-3.983912_pt1 | contig 11368 bp, 7 predicted proteins | sample MGYA00376058_ERZ724525 | MGnify/ENA primary metagenome ERZ724525 (study PRJEB28724, sample SAMN07190888) | wastewater metagenome | isolation source: influent of sewage treatment plant in Hong Hong | place: USA: Christiansburg, Virginia | collected 2016-03-01 ... | reverse complement strand
CGATTGGCTGGCTGACGCCGCTGATCGCCACCTTCGTCGCTTACACCTTTCTCGCCCTGGACGTGATTGGCGAGCAGATCGAAGAACCTTTTGGCACCGAACCGAACGATCTGGCACTAGCCTCCATGTGCCATGCCATCGAGGTTTCCGTCTGCGAACTGGTCGATGAAGAGATACGTAGCCAAGCCCCGAAAGTAAGCGACTACGTTCTCACCTGAACGCCAAAGCCGGCCACGAAGCCGCTTTGTTGCGCCATCCTCTATAGCCCCACCGTCCGGTTGATGGGACAATTGCGCCCCAATCGCAAAACCCCTCCCGCACCGAACAATGGCCACTCCAACGCCTGACCTCTCCAAACATACGCCCATTGTGTTGGGACACTAACTCGGTGCGCTGCCAGAGATCGACTTTTTTCTTTTGCAGCAACGAGTTATACGGATGACGGCGGTCGCCTCACAGAGGTCGAATTGGCATAGATGGGCATGGTTTGGCGCTCAAATTGCCCCAAATTTGCCCCACGAAATCGGATCGCATACTGGGGCATAGCCAGTCGTGTGCGAGCGTAGTTTTCAGGAGGCCACGCGACACCGCGCTCGACCATGACGGTGCCCGACTGACTGCGCAATTGATTCACTCGGCGGGAGCACCGGTTCAACGCACGCCCCTTTTTCAAGAGTTTGACTTGTGTCTTTGATGCGTATAAAATTTTATACATGATGAAGCGATGAGCGACGAAAAAGAGATTCGCTGGGTGGGTTCCGCCTACGACGACTTGTTGGCATTCCCGGACGACCCACGTCGCTCCGCTGGTTTCCAGTTGGGTAAGGTCCAAGTTGGTTTGGACCCGGATGACTGGAAGCCGTTCGATGATGTCGGGGCCGGCACCAAGGAAATCCGCATTCAGGAGGCCAGCGGCATCTATCGGGTGATGTACATCGCCAAGTTCGAGGAAGCCGTGTATGTCCTGCACTGCTTCCAGAAGAAGACTCAGGCGACAAGCAAGCAGGACAAGGGCATTGCCGAGGCGCGCTACCGCGCCGTGGTCAACGCGAGAAAGGCACAGAAATGAAGATCGACACCGAAATCCGCCATGTGACGAAGCCGGGAGCGAACCTCTTCCTGGAGCTTGGTTTCGCACCCGCTGAAGCCAAGCGTTTGCAGGCAGCCTCTCGCAAACAGATCAACGACACCCAGTTGCTGAAGCAGCAACTGATGGAAGAGCTGTCCACCTGGATTGCCGAGCATCACCTGAAGCAAGCCGAGGCCGCCGAGATCCTGATGGTCTCGCGCCCGCGCGTGTCCGACGTGGTAAACAGGAAAACGGCCAAGTTCACCATCGACACGCTGGTGGAAATGCTCAGTCGCGTCGGCAAGCCGGTCAAGCTGGCCATCGGTTGAGGCCGAGCCACGCATGGCGATAGCGATTGCTCTATCCAACGGCCGCACCTGGAAAACAAAAGCGGCCGCGTTAAATCACTTCAAGGCCATGCTGGCCCGTCATGCCGATGGCGCGGTGGTCGAGGATCGCAGCGACCATAACGACCTCGTGGCCCTGCTCGAACGCTACGACGAAGCCATCACCGATGGATCGAGTAAGACAGGAGTGGGTATCGATCACTTCACCCGCACTCGAAACAACTCCAACGGGTATTCGACACCTTCCTTCTGGGTCCATCGCACCGATGGCACGGCCACCGACTTCAGCTATATCTCAGGGGTAAACGGCCAGCCCAAGGGGCTTTCTCGCGAGTTCTACGATGCCTGCCGCGCGGCCGTGCAGGATGACCTAATAGCAGCCAAGCGCCGATTCTTTGCCGAACACGGAGACGAGCGAGGCTGCGTGCCCTGCGAAATCACCGCCGCCGGAATTGGCTTCGAGGACGCCCATCTCGATCACGCCTGGCCGACCTTCGGCCAGATCGTGGCAGCATTCCGGGCAGCGCGCGCTTGGACCCGCGAGATACCTTCGGGGATCGTCACGCTACCTGCCGACGCGCAGACGCAGAGCATGTTCCTAGACGTTGATGTCGCCGCAGCGTTCAAAGAGTTTCACCACGATTTGGCAGTGCTGCGCATCGTCGAGCGCAAAGCCAATCTGTCGATGGCCGCCGGACAGCGTCGACCCGTAGTGCAGCGGCCGCTCCGATTGAGTGCGTCGTGATACCCACGACGCCACGCATTCATACATGACGACACACATCTCGCCCTTCAACTCGCAACACTTGGAAGCGGCTTGCCGTGTATTGGCCGATACCGAGCGTGGACTGACTGGCACGCAAATCGAACGGCTGCTGCAAGAAATCAAGATCGCCGATACCTCCCCCGGCATGACCAAGTGGAAGCGCCTATTCAACGCACTGGCTGAAGCGCAGAACAAACACCAGATCGGCAATCACCTGATCATGCTGATCAACCGCGCGATGGACCCGGTCAACTATGCGCGCGATCCAAACGCGTTCAACTGGCGTCGCGATGAACTGAACGTGGTGCTTGCCTTTTCTGGCTTTTGCGTGCGAGAGGATGGCAAGGTCGCTCACGCCGACAAAACCACGACGCTGGACGCCGCCCGCGCCCGCGCTGGCCGCCTGAAGGCGGCATTGGAAAGCCGCAACGTCCACGACGAAGTGCTCAACTACTGCCGCGCCGAGCTGCTGGATGAAAACTACTTCCACGCCGTATTCGAGTCGACCAAGGGGGTTGCCGAGCGCATCCGCTTGATGTCAGGTCTCACCGCTGACGGTGCCGAGCTGGTGAACAAGGCGTTTTCGATCCAGAGCCCGATCCTGGTTCTCGGGCCGCTCGCCACCGAGTCCGAGAAGAGCGAGCAGAAAGGCTTTGCCAATCTGTTGGTCGGCCTATTCGGTGCCGTGCGCAATCCGCTCGCCCACGCTCCCAAGACCAACTGGCCGATGTCTGAACAGGATGCGCTCGACATCCTGACGCTGGTGTCACTCATTCACCGCAAGCTCGACCGCACCGAGAAAACGACCGGCACCGTCGCATGACCAATACCAGCAGCAAGCTGAAAAAGCTGTACGTGATCGGGAATGGGTTCGACCTGTGGCATGGCATCCCGTCCAGCTACAGAGAATTCAAGTCGTTCGTGAAAGAGCATGACCGCGATTTGTTCGATGCAGTGGAAACCTACCTCGGTGCCGAGGAGGACTGGAGCGATCTGGAATCCGCGCTTGCTTCGATCAATATGGACAGCGTCATCGAGGATCTGGATCATTTCATGGTCTCGTATGCCGCCGATGACTGGAGCGATGCGTACCACCACGACTTTCAATACGAAGTTGAAAGAGTCGTCGAGCGATTATCGGCGACGCTCAGAATTCATTTTGGCAAATGGATACGCCAACTCGCGATTCCGAATCGTTTCAGTGCGGGGAAGCGACTGCAGTCGATCGACGCCAATGGCCTCTTTTTAACGTTCAACTACACCGCGACCCTCCGTGAGCGATACGGCGTGCCAGACACACATGTGCTGCACATCCATGGCTGCGCCGACCTTGAAGACAGTGCCCTGATCTTGGGGCACGCGTGGAATCCTCAGACAAGAAAGTCATTGAACGACCGAGAGGACATCGAAGAGATCGACACGAGGTTGATGGAGGCGAACCGCATCCTCGATGACTATTTCTCTGCCACGTTCAAACCCTCCGAGCAGCTGATCCAAAGGAACCGCCCGTTCTTCGATCGCCTACTTGATATTCAAGAGGTGTGTGTACTGGGGCACTCACTGTCCGATGTCGACGCGCCTTATTTCAAGGCGCTTCTCGCTGTGCCCGGCGTTTCGAGCGCACGCTGGAGCATCGCGTGTCGTTCCGATTCGGACCAGTCAGACAAGCAGGAACGCCTTCAAGCACTAGGCGTAGATGCCTCACGATTTGTTCCGACCTCATGGGATGATATGTAGGTAGTGCACGCCAGCCGCCTATGGTGTGGCCGTTGTTGCAGGCACCACCGCAGCGACCGGTCCGCCCTTGCGTTTCTTGGCAGTCTCCCCGCTACGCTTCTCGATCTGCGCGCGCCAAGTTTCCAGGGCCATGATGTCGGCAAGCAGTTCATCGGGGTCAGGTACGGCAATACCGCCCATGAGCGCTTTGTCGTGCGCGTAATTCGAACACCTCGTCATGCCAGCATCCACTTGGGCATAGTCACTGTCATCGACGATGACTTCAGCCAAGCGCTGTGTTTCCACACCTTTGCGAAAGCGCAGGATCACCTTGCGCAGCAGGACTTCCTCAACGGCACGCTCCCAAGCCATGCGCAGCCGGAAGTAGGCATCGACGGTCTGTTTTCGTTGTTCCTGTTCGTCGCCATCCTTGTGCAGCTTGGCAATGATCTGCTGCTGCGCCTTCAGCGCGCCGATACGCTTGCTCGTGTTCTTGCCTTCGAATGGCAGTTCGGGATCGGCAACGCCGAAGCCATGGGTGTGCCGGATCAGACTTTGCGTGGCGATCGGCATGCCGGCGGCTTCGGCTTCCTCCGCCAGGATGCAGAGAAAGTAAATGTCGTGGGTGAAGACAATGACCTGGCGGTGCGCGGCCTCGGCCACCAGCCGTTTCGCCATGCGCTCGCGGCGGCGATGGTCAAGAGAAGACACCGGATCGTCGAACACGATGCCGCCCTTGCCACCGCTAAGACCGACTTCGGCGAGGAAGGAACCGAGGGCAATGGCGCGCTGCTCGCCCTCGCTGAGAATATCGCCGGGGCTGCGGCTTTGCGGCAACTCCAGCTTCAGCTTGTGCAAGGCCTTGCCTTTGTCCGAACGGCTCTGCAAGGAGACACTGAGCGTACCGACGCCCAGCAGTTTGAATTCCCGGTTTAGCGCATCTGCCAATTCCTTCGAGACAACTTTCTCGGCCAACTCCGAAGATTTCAAGGAAATGGCATTGGTCTTCACGGCCGACAGGCACTTCGCGAGCTTGGCTTGGTGGCTGAGCCGAGACACGGCCGTGATAATGGCGTCCTTAACCTGGCTTATCCGGACACGAGCATCAAGTTCGTCAAACTGTTTCTGCAACGCAGCGCGAGCTTTTTCGTCCGACGCCTTCTCCAGGGTCTGGGCTTCGGCGTTAAGCTTGTCGGCCAGTGCCTGCAGCCGTCCTGCCGGACTGACCAAGGCTTGGTCGGTACCATCCCATTGATGGGACACCACGGCTGCTTTGATAGCTTCCTGACGAAGGGGCAGCGCCTGCTCGAACGCGCGCGCGTCAACGGCGAGTTGCGGGTCAATGGCCTCGATCTCACCATAGGTCATATCATCCAGATTTGGGGTCAAAACCTGCGCGGCAAACGGCTTGTACTCCGCGTACAGGGCAATGCGGCGCGCCTCGGCTGTCTTCTCCGCTTCCTGCTGGATAAATCCCTCGAACCGCAACAAGCGCGCAGCGCCCTCGGCCAGAGGTTGCTGGCATAATGGGCACGGCGCATCGGCACTTAGTTCGGGGAACTTCTGGCCGGGGTGAGATTCGACCGCGAACTTACGGGCCGCATCGAAAAGCTCCCGCCACGCTTCCCCACCGGTGCCCGGCAGCAGGTTTTCGCCTGGCAGTCTCAATAACCAAGTGCAACACATTGGTAAGGTGTTGCAATGGGAACGAACTACGACCAACTGAATGCTGAAGAGAGGGCGACGCTCATGGTGATGAAGGCACAGGGATGCAAGCTGCGGGCAATTGCCCGCAGCTTGCATCCCTGTGCCTTCATCACCATGAGCGTCGCCCTCTCTTCAGCATTCAGTTGGTCGTAGTTCGTTCCCATTGCAACACCTTACCAATGTGTTGCACTTGGTTATTGAGACTGCCAGGCGAAAACCTGCTGCCGGGCACCGGTGGGGAAGCGTGGCGGGAGCTTTTCGATGCGGCCCGTAAGTTCGCGGTCGAATCTCACCCCGGCCAGAAGTTCCCCGAACTAAGTGCCGATGCGCCGTGCCCATTATGCCAGCAACCTCTGGCCGAGGGCGCTGCGCGCTTGTTGCGGTTCGAGGGATTTATCCAGCAGGAAGCGGAGAAGACAGCCGAGGCGCGCCGCATTGCCCTGTACGCGGAGTACAAGCCGTTTGCCGCGCAGGTTTTGACCCCAAATCTGGATGATATGACCTATGGTGAGATCGAGGCCATTGACCCGCAACTCGCCGTTGACGCGCGCGCGTTCGAGCAGGCGCTGCCCCTTCGTCAGGAAGCTATCAAAGCAGCCGTGGTGTCCCATCAATGGGATGGTACCGACCAAGCCTTGGTCAGTCCGGCAGGACGGCTGCAGGCACTGGCCGACAAGCTTAACGCCGAAGCCCAGACCCTGGAGAAGGCGTCGGACGAAAAAGCTCGCGCTGCGTTGCAGAAACAGTTTGACGAACTTGATGCTCGTGTCCGGATAAGCCAGGTTAAGGACGCCATTATCACGGCCGTGTCTCGGCTCAGCCACCAAGCCAAGCTCGCGAAGTGCCTGTCGGCCGTGAAGACCAATGCCATTTCCTTGAAATCTTCGGAGTTGGCCGAGAAAGTTGTCTCGAAGGAATTGGCAGATGCGCTAAACCGGGAATTCAAACTGCTGGGCGTCGGTACGCTCAGTGTCTCCTTGCAGAGCCGTTCGGACAAAGGCAAGGCCTTGCACAAGCTGAAGCTGGAGTTGCCGCAAAGCCGCAGCCCCGGCGATATTCTCAGCGAGGGCGAGCAGCGCGCCATTGCCCTCGGTTCCTTCCTCGCCGAAGTCGGTCTTAGCGGTGGCAAGGGCGGCATCGTGTTCGACGATCCGGTGTCTTCTCTTGACCATCGCCGCCGCGAGCGCATGGCGAAACGGCTGGTGGCCGAGGCCGCGCACCGCCAGGTCATTGTCTTCACCCACGACATTTACTTTCTCTGCATCCTGGCGGAGGAAGCCGAAGCCGCCGGCATGCCGATCGCCACGCAAAGTCTGATCCGGCACACCCATGGCTTCGGCGTTGCCGATCCCGAACTGCCATTCGAAGGCAAGAACACGAGCAAGCGTATCGGCGCGCTGAAGGCGCAGCAGCAGATCATTGCCAAGCTGCACAAGGATGGCGACGAACAGGAACAACGAAAACAGACCGTCGATGCCTACTTCCGGCTGCGCATGGCTTGGGAGCGTGCCGTTGAGGAAGTCCTGCTGCGCAAGGTGATCCTGCGCTTTCGCAAAGGTGTGGAAACACAGCGCTTGGCTGAAGTCATCGTCGATGACAGTGACTATGCCCAAGTGGATGCTGGCATGACGAGGTGTTCGAATTACGCGCACGACAAAGCGCTCATGGGCGGTATTGCCGTACCTGACCCCGATGAACTGCTTGCCGACATCATGGCCCTGGAAACTTGGCGCGCGCAGATCGAGAAGCGTAGCGGGGAGACTGCCAAGAAACGCAAGGGCGGACCGGTCGCTGCGGTGGTGCCTGCAACAACGGCCACACCATAGGCGGCTGGCGTGCACTACCTACATATCATCCCATGAGGTCGGAACAAATCGTGAGGCATCTACGCCTAGTGCTTGAAGGCGTTCCTGCTTGTCTGACTGGTCCGAATCGGAACGACACGCGATGCTCCAGCGTGCGCTCGAAACGCCGGGCACAGCGAGAAGCGCCTTGAAATAAGGCGCGTCGACATCGGACAGTGAGTGCCCCAGTACACACACCTCTTGAATATCAAGTAGGCGATCGAAGAACGGGCGGTTCCTTTGGATCAGCTGCTCGGAGGGTTTGAACGTGGCAGAGAAATAGTCATCGAGGATGCGGTTCGCCTCCATCAACCTCGTGTCGATCTCTTCGATGTCCTCTCGGTCGTTCAATGACTTTCTTGTCTGAGGATTCCACGCGTGCCCCAAGATCAGGGCACTGTCTTCAAGGTCGGCGCAGCCATGGATGTGCAGCACATGTGTGTCTGGCACGCCGTATCGCTCACGGAGGGTCGCGGTGTAGTTGAACGTTAAAAAGAGGCCATTGGCGTCGATCGACTGCAGTCGCTTCCCCGCACTGAAACGATTCGGAATCGCGAGTTGGCGTATCCATTTGCCAAAATGAATTCTGAGCGTCGCCGATAATCGCTCGACGACTCTTTCAACTTCGTATTGAAAGTCGTGGTGGTACGCATCGCTCCAGTCATCGGCGGCATACGAGACCATGAAATGATCCAGATCCTCGATGACGCTGTCCATATTGATCGAAGCAAGCGCGGATTCCAGATCGCTCCAGTCCTCCTCGGCACCGAGGTAGGTTTCCACTGCATCGAACAAATCGCGGTCATGCTCTTTCACGAACGACTTGAATTCTCTGTAGCTGGACGGGATGCCATGCCACAGGTCGAACCCATTCCCGATCACGTACAGCTTTTTCAGCTTGCTGCTGGTATTGGTCATGCGACGGTGCCGGTCGTTTTCTCGGTGCGGTCGAGCTTGCGGTGAATGAGTGACACCAGCGTCAGGATGTCGAGCGCATCCTGTTCAGACATCGGCCAGTTGGTCTTGGGAGCGTGGGCGAGCGGATTGCGCACGGCACCGAATAGGCCGACCAACAGATTGGCAAAGCCTTTCTGCTCGCTCTTCTCGGACTCGGTGGCGAGCGGCCCGAGAACCAGGATCGGGCTCTGGATCGAAAACGCCTTGTTCACCAGCTCGGCACCGTCAGCGGTGAGACCTGACATCAAGCGGATGCGCTCGGCAACCCCCTTGGTCGACTCGAATACGGCGTGGAAGTAGTTTTCATCCAGCAGCTCGGCGCGGCAGTAGTTGAGCACTTCGTCGTGGACGTTGCGGCTTTCCAATGCCGCCTTCAGGCGGCCAGCGCGGGCGCGGGCGGCGTCCAGCGTCGTGGTTTTGTCGGCGTGAGCGACCTTGCCATCCTCTCGCACGCAAAAGCCAGAAAAGGCAAGCACCACGTTCAGTTCATCGCGACGCCAGTTGAACGCGTTTGGATCGCGCGCATAGTTGACCGGGTCCATCGCGCGGTTGATCAGCATGATCAGGTGATTGCCGATCTGGTGTTTGTTCTGCGCTTCAGCCAGTGCGTTGAATAGGCGCTTCCACTTGGTCATGCCGGGGGAGGTATCGGCGATCTTGATTTCTTGCAGCAGCCGTTCGATTTGCGTGCCAGTCAGTCCACGCTCGGTATCGGCCAATACACGGCAAGCCGCTTCCAAGTGTTGCGAGTTGAAGGGCGAGATGTGTGTCGTCATGTATGAATGCGTGGCGTCGTGGGTATCACGACGCACTCAATCGGAGCGGCCGCTGCACTACGGGTCGACGCTGTCCGGCGGCCATCGACAGATTGGCTTTGCGCTCGACGATGCGCAGCACTGCCAAATCGTGGTGAAACTCTTTGAACGCTGCGGCGACATCAACGTCTAGGAACATGCTCTGCGTCTGCGCGTCGGCAGGTAGCGTGACGATCCCCGAAGGTATCTCGCGGGTCCAAGCGCGCGCTGCCCGGAATGCTGCCACGATCTGGCCGAAGGTCGGCCAGGCGTGATCGAGATGGGCGTCCTCGAAGCCAATTCCGGCGGCGGTGATTTCGCAGGGCACGCAGCCTCGCTCGTCTCCGTGTTCGGCAAAGAATCGGCGCTTGGCTGCTATTAGGTCATCCTGCACGGCCGCGCGGCAGGCATCGTAGAACTCGCGAGAAAGCCCCTTGGGCTGGCCGTTTACCCCTGAGATATAGCTGAAGTCGGTGGCCGTGCCATCGGTGCGATGGACCCAGAAGGAAGGTGTCGAATACCCGTTGGAGTTGTTTCGAGTGCGGGTGAAGTGATCGATACCCACTCCTGTCTTACTCGATCCATCGGTGATGGCTTCGTCGTAGCGTTCGAGCAGGGCCACGAGGTCGTTATGGTCGCTGCGATCCTCGACCACCGCGCCATCGGCATGACGGGCCAGCATGGCCTTGAAGTGATTTAACGCGGCCGCTTTTGTTTTCCAGGTGCGGCCGTTGGATAGAGCAATCGCTATCGCCATGCGTGGCTCGGCCTCAACCGATGGCCAGCTTGACCGGCTTGCCGACGCGACTGAGCATTTCCACCAGCGTGTCGATGGTGAACTTGGCCGTTTTCCTGTTTACCACGTCGGACACGCGCGGGCGCGAGACCATCAGGATCTCGGCGGCCTCGGCTTGCTTCAGGTGATGCTCGGCAATCCAGGTGGACAGCTCTTCCATCAGTTGCTGCTTCAGCAACTGGGTGTCGTTGATCTGTTTGCGAGAGGCTGCCTGCAAACGCTTGGCTTCAGCGGGTGCGAAACCAAGCTCCAGGAAGAGGTTCGCTCCCGGCTTCGTCACATGGCGGATTTCGGTGTCGATCTTCATTTCTGTGCCTTTCTCGCGTTGACCACGGCGCGGTAGCGCGCCTCGGCAATGCCCTTGTCCTGCTTGCTTGTCGCCTGAGTCTTCTTCTGGAAGCAGTGCAGGACATACACGGCTTCCTCGAACTTGGCGATGTACATCACCCGATAGATGCCGCTGGCCTCCTGAATGCGGATTTCCTTGGTGCCGGCCCCGACATCATCGAACGGCTTCCAGTCATCCGGGTCCAAACCAACTTGGACCTTACCCAACTGGAAACCAGCGGAGCGACGTGGGTCGTCCGGGAATGCCAACAAGTCGTCGTAGGCGGAACCCACCCAGCGAATCTCTTTTTCGTCGCTCATCGCTTCATCATGTATAAAATTTTATACGCATCAAAGACACAAGTCAAACTCTTGAAAAAGGGGCGTGCGTTGAACCGGTGCTCCCGCCGAGTGAATCAATTGCGCAGTCAGTCGGGCACCGTCATGGTCGAGCGCGGTGTCGCGTGGCCTCCTGAAAACTACGCTCGCACACGACTGGCTATGCCCCAGTATGCGATCCGATTTCGTGGGGCAAATTTGGGGCAATTTGAGCGCCAAACCATGCCCATCTATGCCAATTCGACCTCTGTGAGGCGACCGCCGTCATCCGTATAACTCGTTGCTGCAAAAGAAAAAAGTCGATCTCTGGCAGCGCACCGAGTTAGTGTCCCAACACAATGGGCGTATGTTTGGAGAGGTCAGGCGTTGGAGTGGCCATTGTTCGGTGCGGGAGGGGTTTTGCGATTGGGGCGCAATTGTCCCATCAACCGGACGGTGGGGCTATAGAGGATGGCGCAACAAAGCGGCTTCGTGGCCGGCTTTGGCGTTCAGGTGAGAACGTAGTCGCTTACTTTCGGGGCTTGGCTACGTATCTCTTCATCGACCAGTTCGCAGACGGAAACCTCGATGGCATGGCACATGGAGGCTAGTGCCAGATCGTTCGGTTCGGTGCCAAAAGGTTCTTCGATCTGCTCGCCAATCACGTCCAGGGCGAGAAAGGTGTAAGCGACGAAGGTGGCGATCAGCGGCGTCAGCCAGCCAATCG
>ERZ724525.2152-NODE-2152-length-11389-cov-14.159608_pt1 | contig 11389 bp, 9 predicted proteins | sample MGYA00376058_ERZ724525 | MGnify/ENA primary metagenome ERZ724525 (study PRJEB28724, sample SAMN07190888) | wastewater metagenome | isolation source: influent of sewage treatment plant in Hong Hong | place: USA: Christiansburg, Virginia | collected 2016-03-01 ... | reverse complement strand
TCCCTCAAGGTCCGCCTGCCCCACGTCCTCGACTGGCTGGCCGCACACCAGCCCGATGCCCTGTGCCTGCAGGAACTCAAATGCGAGAACAAGGGCTTTCCCCTCGCCGAGATTGAAGCAGCCGGCTACCACGCCGTGTTCAACGGACAGAAGACCTACAACGGCGTGGCCATCCTCACCAAAGAACCGCTGGCCGACGTGGTTTATGACATTCCCGGCTTTGCCGACGAGCAAAAGCGCATCATCGCCGGCACCCTCGACGGGGTGCGCATCGTTTGCGGCTACTTTCCCAACGGCCAGGCCGTGGGCTCCGAGAAGTTCGCCTACAAGATGGCCTGGCTCGAAGCCCTGACCGGCTGGCTGAAGTCCGAGCTGCAGAGCACGCCAAAGCTGGTCCTCGCCGGTGACTACAACGTGGCACCGGAAGACCGCGACGCCCACCCTGACTGGAAGGACGAGATCCACGTATCGGTGCCCGAACGGGACGCCTTCAAGGCCTTGATCGCCCTCGGCCTGACTGACGCTTTCCGTCTCTTCGAACAGCCCGAACGCAGCTTCTCCTGGTGGGACTACCGACTCATGGCCTTCCGCCGCAACTTCGGCCTGCGCATCGACCACCTGCTGATCTCCGCGCCACTGGTGGACAAATGCAGCGCCTGCTACACCGACAAGGAACCGCGCAAGCTGGAGCGCCCGTCCGACCACACGCCGGTGGTCATCGAACTCGCATGAGTATCCCCGTGGCCGGCAGCAACGCCCTCGCCCTCTACCCGATTCTCGAGCACCTCTCGGAGGCCGCCCGGTCGCGCCTGCAGGAGCGGGCCCGCTTGCTCACCATCCCGGCGGGCACCACGGTTTTCGATGAGCGCCAACCCTGCCAGGGTTTTCCCTTCGTGCTGTCGGGCAGCATCCGGGTCGTCAAGGCTGCGCCCAACGGGCGCGAGCTGCCGCTCTACCGGGTCACGCCGGGCGAGACTTGCATCATCTCCTCGGCCTGCCTGCTCGGCCAGACGCCCTACAACGCCCGCGGTGTCAGCGAATCCGAAACCACGCTGCTGGTCCTGCCCATCGCCGATTTTCAGGCGCTGCTCGGCGAGCCAGCCTTTCGCGATTTCATCTTCCAGCTGTTTTCCGAGCGTATCGCCGACCTGATGCAGCTGATCGAGGAAGTGGCCTTCCGCAAGCTCGACCAGCGCCTCGCCGCACTCCTGCTGGGCAAGGGCCAGCGCGTACACACCACTCACCAGCAACTCGCCGACGAACTGGGCAGCGTGCGCGAAATCGTCAGCCGCCTGCTCAAGGGCTTCGCCGAACAAGGCCTGGTGGGCCTCTCGCGGGAGCAGGTGGAAATCCTCGACCCGGCGGGCCTGCGCCGCATCGCCGGCGGCTGATCCGGGCTGTGTAACCAAGGTTACAGACACCCTCCCTCGACAAGGGTCAAATACAGGCACCTGATAGACAAACGTACCTGGAGGCGATCATGAAAACGAACGTGGGCGGTATCGACAAGATTTTGCGGATTGGCGGCGGCGTGGCCCTGCTGGCCTGGGCAGCCCTCGGCGGTCCGGTATGGGCGTGGATCGGCGTGGTGCCCCTCGCCACCGGCCTGACCGGCTTCTGCCCGGTATACCCGCTGCTCGGCATGAGCACCTGTCCGATGAAAAAGGACTGAGCGCCGACTCAAAACAGCCGTTCATGAAAAAGGCCCGCCCCGTGCGCGTTACGCGCCGGTGGCGGGCCTTTTTATTGCTGTACGGCGCTCAGGAAGCCGGGCGGGCTGCCACGTAGTTGGCGATGCCCACGAACGCTTCCATGCTGAGCCGCTCGCCGCGCAGGCCCGGATCGATGCCGAGGGCTGCGAATCCGCTTTCATCCAGAAACTCGCGCAACGTGTTGCGCAGCGTCTTGCGACGCTGGCCAAAGGCGGCGGTGACGATCTTGCCAAGCAGGGCTTCGTCGGTCGCGGTGCACTCGGCCCGCGGCTTGGGCACCATGCGCACGATGCTCGACATGACCTTCGGTGCCGGGCGGAAAGCCCCCGGCGGCACGTCGAACATGCGGAACATGTTGAAGCGGTACTGCAGCATCACCGACAGGCGGCCGTACTCTTCCGTGCCCGGCGAGCCGACCATGCGCATCACCACCTCCTTCTGCAGCATGAAGGTCATGTCCTTCACCTGCTCGGCGTAATCGGCCAGGTGAAAGAGGATGGGCGTGGAGATGTTATAGGGCAGATTGCCAACCACCCGCAGCGGCGCGCCATCGGCCACCAGACTGCCGAAGTCGAACTTGAGGGCATCGCCTTCGTGAATGGTGAGCTTGTCCGGCGAATGGGCCGTCTTGAGACGGGCGATCAGGTCGCGATCGATCTCGACCACGTGCAGGTGATCGAGGCGCGCCATCAGCGGCTCGGTCATTGCGCCAAGGCCCGGTCCGATTTCCACCATGCGGTCGTCGGCCGCCGGACGGATCGCGTCGATGATCTTGCGGATGATGTTGTGGTCGGACAGGAAATTCTGGCCAAAGCGCTTGCGCGCAAAATGTTGCTCGGTCGTCCGTTCTTCTTCAGCCATTTTTTCTCTCCCAGGCCGCAATCGCGTCCTTAACTCTTGCTATGGCGGCAAAGCCGACCTTCTCACCCGCCAGGATCGCCTCGTGGCGCTGCTGGAAGTTGGTCGATGCCAGGCCGCGCATGTCCGGGCTGATCACCACTTCAGCACCGTGCAGCTCCACCTTGCCGAGGGCGCCGCCCATTATGGCGATGGTGTCGAGCAGCACGTCGAGGCTGCCCTGGTTCTTCTTGCCGCTGGGACGCCCGGAAATATCCACGGCAATCACGATGTCGGCCCCGAGGGAACGCGCTTCCTTTACCGGAATCGGCGCCACCAGACCGCCATCCACGTATTCGCGCCCGCCGATGGCCACCGGTGGAAAGACACCGGGAATCGACGACGAGGCGCGCACGGCGGTGCCAGTATTGCCACGCTGGAAGATGATCGGCTCACCGCTCTGCAAGTCGGTGGCGACGGCCGCGAAACGGCGCTTGAGGCCTTCGATCGGGCGGTTGCCCACGTTCGTGTTGATGAAGCGCTCCAGTGCCTCGCCCTTGATGACGCCGCGGTCGAACAGGCTCCAGTCGGTCACCGAGGATTCATCCAGCTGGATCGCCAGCTTCTGCAGCTCGAACGGGCCGTGGCCGGCGGCGTAGAGCGCACCGACCACCGAACCGGCACTGGTACCGACCACGAAGTCGGGCACGATACCGTTGGTTTCGAGAGCCTTGATCACGCCAATGTGGGCAAAACCGCGGGCCGCGCCGCCCCCCAGGGCCAGTGCAATCCTTGGTTTGAGGCGGGCCGCTGCCGGGCGCGGAGCCGGCAGATCGGGTTTGCGGGGCAGCTCGCCGCAGGCCGCCAGACCCAGCGCAGAGGCACCACCGAGCAGAAGACGTCGACGTGTGTTCATGCCTTGGGCCGACCGGCGGCCATCGCAATCGCCAGCTCCACCGCGGCAAACAGGCTGCCCGGATCGGCCCGGCCGCTGCCGGCCAGATCGAGGGCAGTGCCGTGATCCACCGACGTGCGGATGATCGGCAGACCGAGGGTGACGTTAACGCCACCGCCAAAGCTGGCGTGCTTGAGCACCGGCAGGCCCTGGTCGTGGTACATGGCGAGCACCGCATCGCCCTGCTCGAGGGTGTGCGGTACAAACAGCGTGTCGGCCGGCAGCGGGCCGATCAGTTGCATGCCTTCGGCACGCAGCGCGTCGAGCACCGGGGTGATGACTTCGATTTCCTCGCTGCCCATATGGCCGCCCTCCCCCGCGTGGGGGTTGAGGCCGGCCACCAGGATGCGCGGTGCGGCCAGGCCGAAGCGCGCCTGCAGATCCTTGTGCAGGATGCGCAGGGTGTCGACGAGCAGCGGCCGGGTGATCGCGGCGGAGACGTCCTTGAGCGGCAGGTGGGTGGTGGCCAGCGCCACCCGCAGGCCGCCGCCGACCAGCATCATCACCACCAGCGGCGTGCCGGTGGCTTCGGCGAGATATTCGGTGTGGCCGGAAAAGGGCACGCCGGCGTCGCAGATGATGCCCTTGTGCACCGGTGCGGTGACCATGCCGGCGAACTCGCCGGACTTGCAGCCGGCGATGGCCCGATCGAGCACATCCAGCACGTAACGGGCATTGACCGGGTCGAGCTTGCCGGCGCTGGCCGGCATGGCCAGCGGCACATGCAGCACTTCGAGGCAGCCCTCGCGAGGTGCGCCATCGCGGGTGTAGTCGATGATATCGAGGGATGGTTCGACGGCGTGGATGCGGGCGGCGATCATCTCGCGGTCGCCGAGCACGACGAGACGGGCCGGCCACTCGCGACGCGGCAGAGCAGCGCACAGGTCGGGGCCGATACCGGCGGGCTCACCGCTGGTGATGGCGAGAACGGGAATCTGGGTAGACATCTTGGGGGGTACTGGCTGGAGGGGCGCCATGAGAGGCGCCGGGGAAAGGAAGAGTACGGGCGTCAGACCGGGAGTCGACGCCCGTGTTCCCCTTACTTTTCTTCGAGGCGGTATTCCACGTAGGCCCGGTCGCGCAGTTGGCGCAACCAGTCCTGGTAGGCTTCGTCGGCCTTGCGGTCGCGCAGGGCGTTACGGGCGGCGGCGCGCTTGCGGTCGTCGGAGACATCCTGCACACGGCGCTCTTCGACCACGATCAGGTGCCAGCCGAAGGGTGACTGGACCGGTTGGCTGAGTTCGCCCGGCTTGAGGGCTTCCATGGCCTGTTCGAACTCGGGCACCGTATCGCCCGGGTAGATCCAGCCCAGATCGCCGCCCTTGGAGGCGGACAGGTCGGCCGAATGCACCTTGGCCAGGTCGGCAAAGTTGGCACCGCCCTGAACGACGCGCTCGCGCAGGTCGGTCAGGCGCCGGCGGGCGTCGGCGTCGGAAACCACTTCGCTGGTCTTGATCAGGATGTGACGGGCGCGGGTCTGCTGGACCTGCACCGGCGCCGCGGCCTGGCTGCCTCCCTTGCTGTCCACCACCCGGACGATGTGGAAGCCGGCGGCGCTGCGCAGGATCGGCGTCGTCTCGCCGGGCTTGAGGCCGGCAACGGCTTCGGCAAAGATGCCCGGCAGGCGCTCGGCACTGCGCCAGCCCAGGTTGCCGCCCGACAGGGCGTCCGGTGCGTCGGAGTAGCTGGCGGCCAGCTTGTCGAAGGCCTCGCCACGGGTAATGCGGGCGGCCACGCCCTCGGCCTTGGCACGCACCCGGGCCAGTTGCTCGGGGCTCGCGCCTTCAGGGGTGCGGAACAGGATGTGGGACAGGTTGTACTCTTCCTTGCCGACCACGTTTTCCGGGTTGGCCAGGAAGTTGCTGACCTCCGCATCGGAGACCACGATGCGCCCTTCCACTTCGCGCTCGCGCACGCGGGTCAGGAGGATCTCGTTGCGCACCTCTTCGCGGAAGCGCTCCCAGGAGAGACCGTCCTTCTCAAGCGCCTTGCGGAAATCGGTCATCGACAGTTTGTTGTTGTCGGCAATCCGGCCCAGGGCCCGGTCGAGGGTCACATCATCGACGCGCAGGGAGGTCTCGGTGGCCAGTTGCAGTTGCAGGCGCTCGATGATCTGGCGCTCCAGGACCTGTTTTTCGAGGACCTCGGCAGGCGGCAGCGTGGTGCCTTGCCGGGAGAGCTGACGGGTCACCTGGTCGACGCGCAGGCGCAGATCGGAGCGGGTAATGACTTCGCTGTTCACGACAGCCACGATGCGGTCCACCTCCACCGGCCCGTCGGCAGCAAGGGCTGAGTGGGCGAACAGGGAGGCGGCAAGCAGGGAGACGATCAGTTTCATGAGTGGGGCGGTCTTTCAGAAGGCGTCGTCGCTGGAGAAGGGGTTGGAGCCATCGTTGATCTTGCCATATCCGGGAACGCCACGACGGAGCACATTGAGCGGGCTGGAGCCCAGGCTGCCGGCGCCGTTGAATTCGAGCTGGAAGAAGAAGGAACGGTTCACGTCGGTGGCACTGGTGGTCAAGTGCTGCACCACGCCGCGGAATACCCAGCAGCCGGCGTTGTACTCGACCCCGGCGATACCCTGGGTCAGACGGTGGTCGCGCAGGTTGCGATTGTAGCGGCCGACGCCATACCAGTTGCCCCACAGGGGCCACTGGCCGGTAAGGTCGATGTCACGGAAGCCGTTGGGCGAAGCCGGGTCGCTCGAATAATTGCGCCGGTAGCGCCAGCTGACACCCAGCGCCCGGGCGTAGGCCGGCTGGTAACGCACGCCCACGTTGAAACGCTCGGTCCAGCTTTCCTGGGTGTTGTACTGCCAGGCCGTATCGAGCTGGGTTTTCGGGGCGATGGTCCCGCTGGCGGCAGCCAGCATGTCGGGCTGCTTGCCGCTGCGCGTCGCCACGCCGTTCTTGTTCTTGTAATCCAGGAAGACCCGCTGCTCCTCGAAATAGAAACGCGGGCCGAGGGCGGCACGAACGGTCTCGGCACCGGTAGCCGGGTCGATCAGGCGGGTCTGGACCGCGGTGGTGACCTGGTTGGCGTTGGCGATACGGTCGCCGCCGGTAAAGATGTTCTCGGCAAAGATCTGGGCGAGGTTGAAGTCGTAGGATCCCGAATCAAAGTTCGGAATCATCGACTGGTCGCGATACGGCACGTAGAGGTAATACACCCGCGGCTCAAGGGTATGGATGTAGTCCCGGCCACCAAAGCTGGTATCGCGCTCGAAACTGACACCGCTATCCACCGACACGATCGGCACACTGCGCGTCACCGTGTTCTCGCCGGTGCTGGTGCGCCGGTCGAGATCGTAGCGGGTGGCGTGGACGCCGATCTTGGGCGTCACGTAGAAGGCCGAGGTCTGCAGCGGCAGCGCCAGTTGCGGATAGAAGGTCGTGCGACGGCCTTCGTCGAGCGTCGGATGGCTGAAGGCCACGAACTCGCTGTTGAGCAGGAAGGTGGTGCCCCCCGGCAGTTCGGGCCGATTGGCGTTCAGGGTCAGCTGGGGCAGCCGCTTGTAAGGCTGGGTGACCGTCGCTCCGTTGGGGTCCTGCAGGGTCTGGAAAGCCTGCAGCATGCCGGTGGCCGTCCACCAGCCGCCGCCCGAGTAGCTCAGGGAGCCCTGACGCAGGAGGTTCACCTGTGAGGTCAGGGCCAGGCGCGAGCTCAAGTCGATGAAGTACAGCGGGTCGGACACCCCGGAGAAGTTGATGTTGCCCGCCCAGCCGTTGCCGAAAACCTCGTCGTGCCGGACCGAACCGGCGTAGCGACTGCGCTTCTCGACCTGGTCCTCCGGCATGTATTCGAGGTAGGTGGTGCCCCGGCGGGTCGGCGTGATGTAACGCAGCTCGTTGCGCATCTGCAGGCCGCGACGCCCCATGTAGCGGGCGGTCAGGGTGTCGTCGTAGTTTGGTGCGATGTTGAAATAATACGGAACCGTGAGGTCGAAACCGACCTTGTTCGACGTACCGAAGGTGGGCGACAACACCCCGGACTTGCGGCTTTCACCCAGCGGAAAATCCGCCCACGGCATGTAAACCAGTGGCACGCCCTTGAACACCAGCGTCCCGCCGGTGGCATCACCCACTTCGCTGTCGTAGTCGAGCTGGAGTTCCTTGGCCTTGAGATACCAGTCCGGGCGATCGGGCTTGCAACTGGTCCAGGTGGCGTTGAAGAAGCGGAACTGGTTCTCGCCTTCCAGATCCAGCTTGTCGGCCGAGCCATGCCCGGTGAGCGGCTGCTGGCGCAGCGGCACAGCCTGGCCTGGCAGCAGCGGCAGCTGACCGGGCTGCGGCGGGCGCGGCGGACGGCTGATGGCGTAACTGGGCGAATCGAAGGTGCCGACCTGCTCCTGCACCTTGATGCGCGCATGCGGGCCTGTCATCTCGTCGGTGCCACGGGTCATGCGCACATTGCCGGTAGCCTCCACCTCGTCGGTGAGCTCGAAGTACTGAAGCTTGTCGGCCTCGACCCGGGTGGCGTCACGGGTGAGCACCGCCGAGCCCTCGGCGAACGCATCCACATCCTGCCGGGCGACAACCTTGTCGCCGGAAATGAGGGTCGTGCCGGTTTTCGCCGGCTTTGCCGGCGCGGCAGCTGGCGCCGGCTTGCGCGCCGGGCTGGCCGCCGGCACGGCGGCAGAAACCCGCTTCGGCGGCGTCGCGGCAGGCGTTACAGGCCCAGCGGCAGGACGCGGTGCGGACACCTCAAGCGGCGTGGGAAGCGGCCTGGCGACAGCCGGCTTCCCCAGCAGGGAGGAAGGCACCACGAAGGGAGGAAGGTCCTCGGCTCCGGCTCTACCCCAAAGGGCGAACAGGGCGATGGAAAGGTAGCGCAGCTGTGTACGTGGTTTCATGCCGGAACTGGAACCAGCCGGCGAGCCGACCGCGTGGTTTGATAAACTCTGCGATTTTACACGAACGCATCTCAGACTCCCGTGGAACGACGCCAACAACTCCAGTCCTGGATCGCCGCCGAATTTCCCGGCCGCCCCTTCGAACTCGCCCCGGCCAGCGCCGACGCCAGCTTCCGCCGCTATTTCCGCATTACATTTGCTGACGATCCCGTTTCGCTGATCGCCATGGATGCCCCGCCCAGCCATGAAGACTGCCGCCCCTACATCAAGGTGGCCGAGCTTTTCGGCGCGGCCGGCGCCCATGTGCCGCAGATCCTCAGGCAGAGCCTGGAACAGGGCTTCCTGCTCCTGTCCGACCTGGGCAACACCACCTACCTGCAGGCCCTGACCAAGGACAACGCCCACAACCTCTACGCCGAAGCCCTCGGCGCATTGATGAGCATCCAGCTCTCCAGCCAGCCCGGCGTACTCCCCGAGTACGACCGCGAACTGCTGATGCGCGAGCTGGAGCTCTTTCCGGTGTGGTACGTGAGCCGCCACAAGGGCCTCACCCTCACCGAAAAGCAGACCACTGATCTTTACGAAGTGTTCGACCGCATCGTCGAGGTCAACCTGTCCGAACCCAAGGTCTTCGTGCACCGCGACTACCACAGCCGCAACCTGATGGTCTCCACGCCCAACCCCGGCGTGCTCGACTTCCAGGACGCCGTGTATGGCCCGATGAGCTACGACCTCGCCTCCCTGCTCAAGGACGCCTACATCCACTGGGAAGAAGATTTCGCTCTCGACATGCTGGCCCGCTACTGGGAAACCGCCCGCCACCTGGGCCTGCCGGTACGCGAGGACTTCGCCGACTTCCACCGCGACTACGAATGGATGGGCGTGCAGCGTCACCTCAAGGTGCTCGGCATCTTCGCCCGCCTCAATCACCGCGACGGCAAGGACGGCTACCTGAAGGACATACCGCTGGTGCTCCAATACCTGCGCAAGGCCTGTGAGCGCTACGGCGAACTCAGGCCCTTGCTGCGCATCCTCGAAGAAACCGACCCGACCGTCACCGACGTCGGCTATTCGTTCTGAGCCCCCCGCGACCATGAAAGCGATGATCCTCGCCGCCGGCCGCGGCGAACGCATGCGCCCCCTCACCGACACCTGCCCCAAGCCGCTGCTGGCAGCCGGCGGCAAGCCGCTGATCGTCTGGCACATCGAACGCCTGGCCGCGGCGGGCATCCGCGACCTGGTCATCAACCACGCCCACCTGGGGCTGATGATCGAAGACGCGCTGGGCGACGGCAGCCGCTTCGGCGTGCGCATCGCCTACTCGGCGGAGGGCAAGGCCCTGGAAACCGCCGGCGGCATCGCCCGCGCCCTGCCGCTGCTGGGCAACGCGCCCTTCCTCGTCATCAATGGCGATGTCTTCTGCGACGCCGACCTGGCCGCCCTGCGTCAGGCCGGCGAGCAGTTGCGCGCCGACGGCCCCCTCGCCCACCTGCTCCTCGTCACCAACCCGGAACACAACCCGGCCGGCGATTTCGGGCTCTACCCCGACGGCCAGATCCGTGACGCCGGCGGCCAGCGCCTCACCTTCGCCGGCCTCGGCGCCTACCACCCGGCCCTGTTCGCAGGCCTGTCGCCGAACGAACCAGCCAAACTGGCGCCGCTGCTGCGCACCGCGATGGCCGCAGGTCAGGTGAGTGGCGCGCGCATCGACGGCCGCTGGGTCGACGTCGGCACCCCCGAACGCCTGCGTGCGCTCGACGCCAGCCTGCGCACGCCCTGAACCAATTGCCGTAAGCTCGCAACGATCCGCCCGCCCTTCGGTCAATCAAGAACCCCGTTCCCGGACTCCGCCATGCCCCTCGACATCGCCCCCTTCCAGGCCCGCCGTGCCCGGCTGCTGCAAACCCTGCAGGCTGCCGGCGGTGGCGTCGCGATCATCCCCACCGCGCCGGAACGCATCCGCAACCGGGACACCCACTACGGCTACCGCTTCGACAGCTACTTCTACTACCTCACCGGCTTCCGCGAACCCGATGCGGTGCTGGTACTGGTGGCTGGCGACACCCCGCGCAGCATCCTGTTCTGCCGCACCAAGGATCTGGAACGGGAAATCTGGGACGGCTACCGTTTCGGCCCGGAAGCCGCGCGGGAGGCCTTCGGCTTCGACGAAGCCCGGCCGATTGCCGAACTCGACGAGCGACTCGCCCTCCTGTTCGCCAACCAGCCAGCCATCTTTCATTCGGTCGGCTACGAACCGGCCTGGGATGCCCGCGTCACCGAAGCCCTCAACCAGGTGCGCGCCCAGGCCCGCACCGGCTGCCATGCACCGAGCCAGATCCGTGACGTGCGCAGCCTCATCGACGAAATGCGCCTGATCAAGGACGCCGCCGAGATCGCCACCATGCGCCGCGCTGCCGAGATTTCTGCCGGTGCCCATCGTCGGGCCATGCGCGCGGCCCGCCCGGACGCCTGGGAATACGAAGTCGAGGCCGAGCTGATCCACGAATTCCGCCGCCACGGCAGCCAGGCCCCGGCCTACGGCTCCATCGTCGCCAGCGGCGCCAATGCCTGCGTGCTGCACTACGTCGAGAACGACTGCCGCATGCAGGATGGCGACTTGCTGCTGATCGACGCCGGCTGCGAGCTTGACGGCTACGCCTCCGACATCACCCGCAGCTTTCCGGTGAATGGCCGTTTCAGCGGACCGCAAAAGGCCGCCTACGAACTGGTCCTCGCTGCCCAGGCCGCCGCCATCGCCGAAATCCACCCCGGCGCCGACTGGAACGCCGGCCACGACGCCGCCACCCGCGTGCTCGCCCAGGGCTTCATCGACCTCGGCCTGCTCACCGGCAGCCTGGATGGCGTGCTTGAATCCGGCAGCTACCGGCAGTTCTACATGCACCGCACCGGCCACTGGCTGGGCCTCGACGTGCACGACGCCGGCGAGTACAAGATCGCCGGCAACTGGCGCCCGCTGGTCGCCGGCAACATGCTTACTGTCGAACCCGGCTGCTACATCCGCCCGGCCGACGG
>ERZ724525.2150-NODE-2150-length-11391-cov-10.646436_pt1 | contig 11391 bp, 7 predicted proteins | sample MGYA00376058_ERZ724525 | MGnify/ENA primary metagenome ERZ724525 (study PRJEB28724, sample SAMN07190888) | wastewater metagenome | isolation source: influent of sewage treatment plant in Hong Hong | place: USA: Christiansburg, Virginia | collected 2016-03-01 ... | reverse complement strand
ATTCCTGGAGAAGGAAGATGGAATGTAGATTTAGTAACCGGAAGAGTGACATTTACACCAAACCCTGGATTTATTACAGATCCTACGCCAATTAATTATAATATTAAAGATAATGAAGGTAATGTTTCAAATAACAGCTTAATAACAATTAGAGTTATACCTCAAGCAGATTTGGTTGTTACTAAAACAGATAATAAAGAGAAGTATGTTCCTGGAACAAATAGTGTTTATACGATAACAGTTAAAAATAATGGACCATCAGTAGCGACTAATGTAGTAGTACTTGATGATATTACAGATCCAATTTTGGAGGCTGTTACGACATGGACGGCTGTTGGTACAGGAGGTACAATACTTCCAAATGCAAATGGTACAGGAGATATAAACGCTGGTAATGCAACAATCAGCAGTTTAAATGTAGGCGAAACGGTTACATATACTGTAACAATTGCAATTCCAAGCAGCTATACTGGTCAGATTGTTAATACAGCAAGTGCAACATCGACTGTTCAGGATCCAAATAGTAGTAACAATACTCAAACGGATATTGATACTGTAAATGCACTAGCAGAGATAGCACTTACAAAAGCAATTGTAACAGCAGCTCCTCATAGAATAGGAGATAATGTTGAGTTTTTAATCACAGCAGTAAACAATGGACCAAGTGATGCTACAGGAATAAACATCGTAGATAAACTGCCAAGTGGTTACACTTTAGTTAGTGCAACACCAAGCAGTGGAACTTATAATGCATCGAATGGTTTATGGAATTTAGGAGGTTTAACGAATACTTCTAATGCTACATTAACTGTAATTGCAAGCATCAATGCAGCAGGAAATTATACAAACGTTGCTGAGGTTACTAAAGTAGATCAATTAGATCCAAATGGAATTATTCACGGAAACAATACTCCGAATGAAATTGATCAGTCAGATGTGACAATTGTTCCAGTGAAAATAGTTGATTTGGTTACGACAAAAACAGTTGATAAATCAAATCCAAATCAGGGAGATATTGTACAGTTTACAATTACTGTTGTAAATAATGGTCCAAGTACGGCGACAGGAGTAAATCTTACAGATAATTTACCTGCGGGATTAGCTTATGTATCGCACGTAGCAACAGGAGGAACGAATAATACCTATTCTGGAGGTCTTTGGAATATTGGAAACATAAACATTGGATCTTCTGCAACATTATTAATCAATGCAAGAGTTACTGCAGCAGGAACGGTTAGTCAAACGCCTATTGTAAATACGATTACTCCAGCAGCAGGAAATGAATCTGATCCAACAACTGTAGGAGATGATCTAACAGAGCAAATTATTGTGACAAGTTCAGATTTAGTAACTGAAAAAACGGTAAGTAAATCAAATCCTAGTGAAGGTGAAACGATTACTTACAGCATTAGAGTTACTAATAACGGTCCAAGTGATGCAACGGGAGTTCGTTTAACAGACATTCTTCCAATTGGAGTTACTTATGTTAGAAATAATCAAGGAGCAGATTATAATTATGGTTCTGGTATCTGGACAATAGGAGATCTTGCAAATGGAGCAACTAAAGTTTTAGATATTAATGTGTTAATTGATTCTGGATCAGCAGGTAAAACGATTGTAAACACAACGACTGCTGCTAAAGGAGATCAATCAGATCCAACAACTGCTGGAGATGATTTAATAGAAACTATCATAGTTCAAAATGGTGCCGATGTTGTATTGACTAAAGTAGTAAACAATAGTACGCCTAACATTGGAGAAACCGTAACTTATACAGTTACCGTAACCAATAAAGGAACAACATTAGTAACAAACTTGGTAGTAAAAGATGATTTGCCAGCTGGTTTAACCTTTGTTTCTGCTACTCCAGGAAAAGGAGTTTGGACAACTCCAAACTGGACAGTAGGTACATTACAGCCAGGTGAAGAAGGTTCTATTGAAATTAAAGCGATTGTTGGTTTAGATCAGGGAGGTAATGTATTAGTAAATACAGTATCGAATACGCAGGATCAGTTTGATACAAACAGTACACCGGATGATCCAACCGAAGCAATAACTGTAACGAACTTAGATTTAGAAGTTGCTAAAACAGTGAACAATGCTACGCCAAATGAAGGAGAAACAATTCGTTATACTATTAGAGTAACAAACAATGGTGCTAGTGATGCAACTAATGTGAGTTTAGTAGATAAATTACCTGTAGGGGTTACTTATGTAAGTGATGTGGTTTCGGCAGGAAATTATAACAATGGTTCTGGATTATGGACAATTGGTAATCTTGTAAATGGTGCTGTTGCAACGCTTACAATTGATGCAACTGTTAATGCTGGAACTTATGGTACAACAATTACAAATACAACTAGTGCAGTAAAAGCGGATCAGGCAGATTCTAATCCGACAAATAACATTGGCAGTGTGGCTATTGTACCAACTGCATACATAGACTTGAGTTTATCAAAAGAAATTGTAGGTAATGTTACAAATCCTGCTGTAGGCGATGTAATCACTTTTGAAATTAGAGTGATGAACGACGGACCTACAAAAGCAACAGGAGTAGAAGTAGTAGATTTAATTCCTTCTGGATATAAATTTATCAACTATAGTTCAACTATTGGAACATACAGTCCTTCAACAGGTCTTTGGAAAGTAGGTTTTGTAGAACCTGGAAACACAGCAGTTTTATTAGTAGATGTTAGAGTTCTAGATAATGGAAATTACATGAACTGTGCAGAAATTACTAAAGCAAATGAACCAGATATTGATTCTACTCCAGGTAATGGAAATGATTTAGAAGATGATTATGCTTGTGCTGCGGCAGCGCCTAATCAATCGGTGGACTTAGCTGTTGTGAAGACGATCTTGAAGAATACTATGAATCCAAAAGTAAATTCTGAGATTTCATTCGAGATTCTATTAACAAACAATGGAGATATAGATGCAACAGGTGTTGTGTTATCAGATGTACTTCCTTCAGGTTATACGTTCGTTAATTATAGTTCTACAAGAGGAGTTTATGATTATGTAACAGGAGACTGGAAAGTAGGTAAGATACTAAACGGAGAAACGGAGATTTTGATTGTTGATGTTATTGTTAATGAATCTGGAAACTATCAAAATTGTGCGAGCATAAAAGCAATGCACCAAACAGATATAGATCCAGCTAACAATCAAAGTTGTATCACTACAGCACCGCTAGCTGTAATAGATTTAGAATTGACTAAAGAGGCAGATATCTTAAAACCAATTGCTGAAACGAATGTTGAATTTATGATAACATTATCAAACAAAGGGCCGAGCAGAGGAACTGGTGTGGTGGTGAAAGATTTACTTCCGTCAGGATTCAAATTCTTAAGTGCCACTACAACAATTGGAAATTATGATGCTGTTACAGGAATCTGGAACGTAGGTAACATCGATATCAATGCAATAGAAACATTAAAAGTAACAGCTTATGTATTGCCAGCAGGTGATTTTACCAATGTTGCGGAAGTGATTGCAGCAAATGAAACCGATATCGATTCTACTCCTGGAAATAATAAATTACAGGAAGACGATCAAGATGCTGTGACATTAGAGCCTACAGTTCCTTTAAACATCCCAGAAGGATTCACTCCAAACGGTGATGGTATAAATGATGTTTTTGAAATAGAACATTTACAAGTATTGTATCCAAACTTTAGTATGGAGATTGTAAATAGATACGGAAACCTTGTGTACAAGTACAAACATAATGGAGACAAATTTACGACTCCATTGTGGTGGGATGGTCACTCAACAGGAAGACTTAATGTCTCTGGAGAGACGCTTCCAGCTGGAACTTATTTCTATACTATTCACTTCAACAATAACGAAAGAAAGCCACAAACGGGCTGGGTATATTTAAAAAAATAAAACTATTCTTTAAGGAGAGAAGAGGTTAAAAATCTTCTCTCCTTTCAAAAATTAAACTCATTTTTATGAAAAAAATTAAAATACTAATTGGATTTTTTGTTTTGATATTTTCCGCTAGTACTGTTTTTGCTCAACAAGATCCTCAGTATACACAATATATGTATAACATGAATATTATAAATCCAGCTTATGCGGGTTCTAAAGGATTTACAAGTATTGGTATTCTAGGAAGAACGCAATGGGTAGGAGTAGATGGTGCGCCTCAAACTGCAACATTATCTATAAATGGCCCTGTTGGTAAGAATGTTGGATTAGGATTCTCTGTTATTCATGATGAAATTGGACCTGTAAAAGAAGATAATGCATATGTTGATTTCTCGTATACTTTAAATCTTTCTGAAGAAGATAAATTAGCATTTGGTATTAAAGCTGGAGCAACATTTTTGAATATTAGAGAATTTACTACGGTAGATCCAGATCCGTTAAATGCACCAATAAGCCAGGTTGCACCTAATTTTGGTGTGGGTGTAATGTACTATAATGAGCGTTTTTATGCTGGTTTATCTGTACCGAATTTTATTGAATCAAGATATTTAGACCAGAAAAACGGAATCTATTCTTCAGCTTCAGAAAAGGCACATATTTTCCTTACATCTGGATATGTGTTTGATTTGGATGAAAACTTAAAGCTGAAACCTTCAACAATGTTAAAAGCAGCATCTGGAGCACCTCTTTCAATTGATTTGTCTTTAAACTTGTTGGTGCAGGAAAAAGTAGAATTTGGACTTTCAATGAGATTAGACGACTCTGTAAGTGCTATGATAGGATATAATATAAGCCAGGGAATGAGAATTGGATATGCTTACGATTATACAACTTCTAATTACGGAGTGTTTAATTCAGGATCTCACGAGATTATGATATTATTTGATTTGTATAAGAAAAAAATAAAAAGCCCTCGATTCTTCTAGATAAAAAATAAGATATGAAAAAAATTACTTTAATTATAGTATTGTTATTTGGAGCTGGCGTTTATTCTCAAAATTACAATATCAAAAATATAGATGCTAATACTAAATATTCTGATTTTGGTGTAACTTATTATGGTGAAAACACTGCAATTTATGCATCATCAAAAAAGACTAAACAATCCAGAAATAGAAAATGGTATTTAAACAGCCAGCCATTTTTAGATTTATACAAAGCAACTGTTACCAATACAGGCGAATTTACAGGGTCTGAATTGTTTTCAAAAGATCTGAATACTAAGATGCATGAATCTAATGTAACTTTTACAAAAGATTTAAAAACTGTTTATTTTTCAAGAGATAACTACAACAGCAAAAAGTATAAGACAGACGATAAAGGCTGGGTTTTAATTCAATTATATAAAGCCGATATTGATGCTGAAGGAAATTGGAAAAATATAACAAAACTGCCATTTAATAGCGATCAGTTTGATACGGGACATCCGTCATTAAATGCTAATGATAACAAGTTGTATTTTACATCAAACAGACCAGGCTCTATGGGACTTACTGATATTTGGGCTGTAGATATTAATAAGGATGGCACTTATAGCGAACCTTATAATTTAGGACCAGAAGTGAATACAGTAAAAAGCGAAATGTTTCCTCATATTGATGCTGATAATGTGCTTTATTATTCTTCAGATGGTAAAAAAGACGGAAATGGAGGTTTAGATATTTATGCAATAGAAGTTCAGGATAAAAAAGGAATTGGAGAAGCTGTAAACTTAGGTTTTCCAATAAACAGTGCAAAGGACGATTTCTCTTTGGTTTTTCAAAGCGGAAAAAAAATAGGTCACTTTTCTTCTAACAGAGAAGGCGGAAAAGGAGATGATGATATTTACTTTTTCGAAGAATTAGTTAATCCGATTGCTGCAAAATGTAAGCAATTCGTTCAAGGAACTGTTCGCGAAAAAGAATCAGAGGCACTTTTGCCAGGGGCTTTAGTAACTTTGTATGATGCAAACGGTACTAAAGTAGAAAGCACAATTGCAGATAAATTTGCTGTTTTTAATTTTAAAGTAAATTGCGATTCTTCATATAAAGTTACTGCTGTAAAGGATTATTATGATATGGACGAAAAGACATTTGCATCTACAAATGAAGCTAATTTGGAACTGGCCCTTAATCTGGATTTGGGTTCTAGTGAATTTGTTTATGTAAGAGGTAAACTAATGATTAAAATTAATCCGATATATTTTGATTTGGATAAATCATATATCCGACCAGATGCAGAATTGGAATTGGAACGCGTGGTGAGAATTATGCAGAAATATCCAGAACTGAAAATTAATTTAGGATCACATACAGATAGTAGAGCACGCGATGCTTACAACTGGTCTCTGTCTACAAGAAGAGCAAGATCTTCTAAGAATTGGATTGTTAGACAGGGAATTGATCCATCTAGAATTAAAGCTGAAGGTTTTGGTGAAACGGAATTGGTCAATAAATGTTCAAACGGTGTAAATTGCTCAGAAGATGACCACCAATTAAACAGAAGAACAGAATTTGTAATTGTGAATCCTGAGGTAATAAAGTAAAGTATTTTATATTGACTATTTCTTAAATAATCGATACATATTTTTAGGGGAAAAAATTCTATATCCAAATATTCCTAAATTTGGAGGAACTTTCCAAATTGCATTAGATGCAAAAACTGGTAAAGTTGTAAATATGATTCATGATAAATAGAATAATTTAGGTAATGTTTCAGATTAAGTGTTTGATATAAAATAGTAATATAATTAACTGAAAAAATCTAATTTTATAATGCATTAGATATTTGAGAGACGACCTTTTTGGTCGTCTCTTTGTTTTTTTACCTTTTAATAAACGCTAAAATGCTTTTACCTTAGATTTATGCTGCAAATTAGGTCATGAGAATAAAGTGGATTTGAAAACTAAAATTAGAGACATAGTTAAGGGTGCAAAATGCACCCTTAATCATTTTTAGATTCCTTTAAAAAGCCTCTTTTTCTTTTTTTGTTTAAATTGTTTTGAAACATATTCATTTACTTTTTCTCCACGTAGCAGTATATCTGCCAGATTTTTTTTCACATACTCTTTTAATTCAATATTTTTAAAATTTTCAGAAGCAGTTGAAAGACTACTTTGATATTTTCTTTCAAGGGCAAGAATATTCATTGCACAAGTTTCCTGAATCCCTTTTGCACTGAATTCTTTTCCTTGACTGCTTCCATTGACAACCGACTGTGTTTTACAGTCGATAAAAGTAATTCCATAAAGTTTTCCCTCACTGCTTTTTTTTTTTTTTGTATGAATGGCTTCATCTTTGAGCCTTTCGGATAATCTCTCGACAGAAGTCATTCTTTCATCAGAGAAAGCGTGTCTCAAAGCATTTTTAACGTGGCTTTTGCAGTATTCTTTCTTTGTTTCATTTACCCTGAATTTTTCCTCCAGAAATTTTAAGGTGGGTCTGCTGTAGAATTCACTGGCTTTTATCGGCACGCCGATCGGTTTTGAATTTTCATCAAGTATTTTATAGAGAAGTCCGTTGTTTTTAAAAACTCTTGATTCCTCGCTTCCTCTGTCAGCATGTACATTATAGAGGTTTAAAACCGCATTGAGTTCAGGCAGGCTTGAGTATTTATAGTCAAATAAAACCTTGCTTAAAATTGAATTGATCGCCTTTTTGGACTCTGCTTTTCCGTATTGGACTCTGCTGACATCTATCGGATTTAACGAAAATTGTTCTTTCTGTTTTCTTCCGTCGGCTTTTACAAGTCCGAACATTTCTTCAATTTCTTTTCGGGCAGGTTCTGATTTTCTGATCCCTAATAAATGCAGATCAATTCTTTTTCCGTCTCTCTGAATGTTGTTTGTCACTATATGGCAGTGCGGATGTCCTGCATCATAATGCTGATAGACCAGATAAGGCTGTCTGCCGAATCCCAGTTTTTCCATATAGGTGTCTGCAATTTCAACCAGTTTTTCTTTCGAATGATTCTCCGAAGGATCAAAGTTCAGCGAGTAATGCTGGAGATGCTTATCAAATGATAAATATCCTTAGGAAACTTGGTGTAGAGCCGCAAGGTATTGAACAGCCACTTGATTTGACTATTCCTGAGAATAAAATGATGCTCGCTTTTTATCTTGCTGCTCCTGAGGTAGAGAATGATAGAAGGGCACTTAATACTTTTCATGGTATGCGTAGAGCAAGGAAAGAGGGAAGGTATATGGGATATGCTCCAGCAGGATATGTTAATAAGGTTAAAGAAGATGGGACTAAGTATATTGCATTTGATCAGCCTGAGGCATCTATTTTGAAGTGGGCTTTTGAAGAGCTTTCAAAAGGAATTTTTAATACAGAACAGGTTCTTTGCATGGCAAAAGAAAAAGGTCTTAAAGCAAGTAAAAATAATTTTTGGAGAGCTATTCGTAATCCTCTTTATTGTGGTAAGATCATGATTCCAAAATATAAAGATGAAGATCTCACCTATGTAACAGGTCAGCATGAACCTTTAATATCGCAGACTCTGTTCTATAAAGTGCAGGACATACTTGACGGAAGATCAAAAACATATTTGCCAAAAGCAATTACTACTAAACCGTTTCCATTGCGTGGATTTTTTACTTGTCCAGAATGCGCAAAGATATTAACGGCAAGTATTTCCAAAGGACGTACTAAATATTATCCGTATTATCATTGTAGTGCAGGCTGTAAATACAGAATAAATTCTGATACGGCTAACGAGGTATTTATAAAGAATTTAAAACAGTATGTTCCCATACCGGAGATAAAAAATCTTTACATTACTGTTTTATCAGAATGTTATAGAGAGCAGACCAAAGAAATATATGAAGAAAAGCTTAAAATAATAGCTCAGCTCAAAGATTACGAAAAGAGACTTTCGCACGCAAGAGATTTATTAGCAACACAACAAATCGATGCTTCAGATTATAGAGACATGAAATCTGATTATGGGGCAGTAATTAACAGACTGGAATTAAAATTAGCAGGTATTAATGTAGATGATCAAGATATTGATGAAATATTAAAAGTCGGGGTAGAAAACCTCTTGAAGCTCAATGAATACTATGATAGTGGGGATTGGTCTCAATCAAGAGATTTGATTGGTTCGATTTATCCTGAGAATTTCACGATTTCAGAAAATCAGTTTCGAACCACCAGAATCAATGAAGTTTTGCAAGTTATCTACTTGATTAATAGCAGAATATCAACAAATAAAAAAGGGACAAAGAAGACTTTTTCTTCTTTGTCCCATGTAGTAGCGGGAACAGGACTCGAACCTGTGACCTTCGGGTTATGAGCCCGACGAGCTGCCTACTGCTCTATCCCGCGATGTGCGTTTTGTAATCTCAATAAGGCTACTTAGTAGCGGGAACAGGACTCGAACCTGTGACCTTCGGGTTATGAGCCCGACGAGCTGCCTACTGCTCTATCCCGCGATGTTTCGGGTGCAAATGTACGACGTTTTTCTAGAAATACAACCAAAATTTAAAAAAATGTTTTATTTCGTCTATTGAGTTGATATGGCTACCTTTGCAGCCTATATCTTTTGCTTTGAATTTTACGAAGTGAAATTAAATGAATTTAAAATGACACATAAAGCCGGTTTTGTAAATATAATTGGAAACCCAAACGTAGGAAAATCAACGCTAATGAATGCTTTTGTTGGGGAGCGATTATCCATTATTACTTCTAAAGCACAAACTACCAGACATAGAATTTTAGGAATTGTAAATGGAGATGATTTTCAATTGATTTTGTCCGATACTCCGGGAATTATTAAACCCGCTTATGAAATGCAAGAAGCAATGATGGGTTTTGTAAAGTCGGCTTTTGAGGATGCGGATGTCTTGGTATATATGGTAGAAATAGGCGAGCAGGAATTGAAAGACGATGCTTTTTTTAATAAAATTATTCATTCCAAAATTCCAGTTTTGTTGTTGTTGAATAAAATTGACAATTCAAATCAAGAGCAATTGGAAGAGCAAGTGGCTTTTTGGACCGCCAAAGTGCCGAATGCGGAAATTTACCCAATTTCGGCATTACAGAATTTTAATGTTCCTGAAGTGTTTCAAAGAATCATTGCCTTGTTGCCTGAATCGCCAGCGTATTATCCTAAAGATCAATTGACCGATAAACCTGAACGTTTTTTTGTTAATGAGATTATTAGAGAGAAAATCTTATTGAATTACAGCAAAGAGATTCCGTATGCTGTTGAAATTGTTACCGAAGAATTTGTAGAAACGGATGCTATCATTCGAATTCGATCGGTGATTATGGTAGAACGTGATACGCAAAAAGGAATCATTATTGGTCATAAAGGCGCTGCTTTGAAAAAAGTAGGAATGGAATCGAGAGCAGAATTGGAAACATTTTTTGGCAAACAAATTCATATTGAATTGTATGTGAAAGTGAACAAAAATTGGAGAAGCAATGCCAATATGTTGAAACGTTTCGGGTATAATCAGTAACTATAAGTTAGAAGTGAGAGATTAGAAGTCGGAAGTGAAAAGCAAATTGAAGTTGTTCAATTTTTTATTGAGTTACTATAAATGTGAAATCAGTAGTGGAATTTGTTTCGACTACTGATTTTTTTTAGCCCAGATCGTAATGGAAACCCCGGAGTGCCAAAAACTAGTGGTTCTTGTGCTAGCAGAGCGACCAGCGGAAGCTCCTGCAAGCGCATTAGAACCGCAGTTTTTGGAACGAGGAGTTGTAATGGAGAGCTGGATTAGCTCCTAATAGGTAGGGTTATTCAATTATTTTTAAAAACACTTTTTCTAAGTCGTTCATTTGTTTTTCGCCGTTGGAACGGATTTGACGGGCAATAACATAAAGTAGTAACCAAGCAAAAATCATCATAGAAAGTACGATGAAATCCCATTGTGTGGATTCTTTGAGGACATAATGCGTGTAGGCAATACCGCAAAATACGATGAAAGTGCCAGCAATCATAAAATGCAGAAACATAAATAAGGTCCATAAAGTTGGGTCTGGACCGAAGAGTCCACGGATATGGGTTTCGTTTTCGGATTTTTTTTCTAACTCGAGATGTAAATGGGGCGACCAATATCTTTTTTTATCACCTTTGATGTTGAGCCAAATGTGATAGCCTCTGATTTTGGCATAATAATCAGGGGATTTTTCATGAATGAATTTTTCGAATTTTGCGCGAACGGCGTCAGTGTTTTCGGTGATATCTTTGTAAAATCGTAGGCGCAATCTAATTTCGTTATCTGGGTTCATGGTTTTGGGGAATTGGGTTTGGTATAGTTTAGTTGTGCTAATATATCAAAAAAATTGATTCTCATAGTTTTAAACACTACCTTTGCACGCCTTAACCGCAAAAGTGTGCGCTAAGGATAACTATTTGAATACGAATAAAATGAATAATATTGTTGCGATAGTAGGAAGACCTAATGTAGGGAAATCAACCCTTTTTAATAGGCTGATACAAAGAAGAGAAGCTATTGTAGATTC
>ERZ724525.2140-NODE-2140-length-11420-cov-4.940959_pt1 | contig 11420 bp, 10 predicted proteins | sample MGYA00376058_ERZ724525 | MGnify/ENA primary metagenome ERZ724525 (study PRJEB28724, sample SAMN07190888) | wastewater metagenome | isolation source: influent of sewage treatment plant in Hong Hong | place: USA: Christiansburg, Virginia | collected 2016-03-01 ... | reverse complement strand
CGCAGCGCCAAGCCACCAAAGACGCGGCGCGTCTGGCCGGGCTGAACGTGCTGCGCCTGTTGAACGAACCGACCGCCGCCGCCATCGCCTACGGGCTGGACAAGGCCGCCGAAGGCACGTTCGCCATTTACGACTTGGGCGGCGGCACGTTTGACATCTCGGTGCTGCGCTTGAGCAAGGGCGTGTTTGAAGTGCTGTCGACCGGCGGCGATTCGGCCTTGGGCGGCGACGATTTTGACCACGCGATTGCCGAGTGGTTTTGCGCGCAGCACGGCGTGGCCGGTTTGGCGGCTTTGTCGCCGCAAGCCCAGCGCAGCGCTTTGGCGGCGGCGCGTGCGGCCAAAGAAACCTTGTCCGGCCAAGCCAGCACCGTGTTGAGTTTGTGCGTGGAGGAGGGCCGCGTGCTGGAATCGACGCTGTCTGCGGTGCAGTTCGCGCTGCTGGGCTCGCCGTTGGTGGGTCGCACCATCAGCGCCACGCGCCGCGCTTTGCGCGATGCCAAGTTGACCACCGACGACATCACCGGCGTGGTGCTGGTGGGCGGCTCCACCCGGATGCCGCTGGCGCGGGCAGCGGTGCAAGAGTTTTTTGGCCGCGAGCCATTGGCCGACATCGACCCCGACCAAGTTGTGGCGCTGGGCGCGGCCATCCAAGCCAACGTGTTGGCCGGTAACGGCACGGGCGACGGCTGGTTGCTGCTGGACGTGTGCCCGCTGTCGTTGGGGCTGGAGACGATGGGCGGTTTGGTCGAAAAGATCATCCCGCGCAACTCCACGCTGCCGATTGCGCGTGCCCAAGAATTCACGACTTTCAAAGACGGCCAAACCGCCATGACCGTGCACGTCGTGCAAGGCGAGCGCGAAACCGTGGCCGATTGCCGTTCGCTGGCGCGCTTTGTGTTGCGCGGCATTCCGCCTGCGGTGGCCGGGTCGGCGCGCATTCGCGTCACTTTTCAGATTGATGCGGACGGGCTGCTGTCCGTCACTGCGCGCGAGCAAACCACGGGCGTGGACGCGCACGTTGAAGTCAAGCCCACCTACGGCTTGGCCGACAACCAAATCACCACCATGCTGCAAGACGCGGTGGGTTCCGCCAAAACCGACATGCTGCTGCGCACGCTGCGCGAAGCGCAAGTTGATGCCCGCCGCCTGCTGGACGCCACCACCGCCGCTTTGGCGCAAGACGGCAGTTTGCTGGAAGCGCAAGAAATCACCGCCATCCGCAAAGTGATGTACGTGTTGGGCGATGCGCTGGAAACCGAAGCGCCGCTGGCCGAGCTGCAAAGCGCCGCCAGCGCCTTGTCAGCCGCGACGGGTGAATTTGCGGCGCGGCGCATGAACGCCTCCATCCGCCAAGCGCTGGCTGGTCGCGTGCTGGACAGCTTGGCCTGAGCGACTTCACTGAAAGAACTTATGCCCCAAGTCCACGTCCTGCCCCATCCCGACCTGTGCCCCGAAGGTGTGACCTTTGAACTCAAGCGCGGCGCATCGCTGTGCAAAGGCATGTTGGCTGCTGGCATTGAGATTGAGCACGCCTGCGAAATGGTCGCCGCGTGCTCCACCTGCCATGTCCACATCCGCCAAGGCAACGCCAGTTTGGCCGAGCCCGACGACGAAGAAAACGACCAAATGGACCACGCCTGGGGCCTCGATGCCCAGTCGCGCTTGGCCTGCTGCGTGAAAGTCCGTGACGAGGATCTGACGGTGGAATTGCCCCGTCACACCCGCAACCACGCCCGCGAACATTGATGACCTGATCACCCCCCAGTTTCTCCTCGGATGGTGCGGCTAGACCGCTCCTTTTCCAGGCTCGCATCAGCAATGGTGCGGGCCTGTTTTTTTGGGGCATTCAGGGGTGTTTGGGCCGGTTTGATCTGCCTGTTTGAAACCCCACATTCACGACAGCCGCAGTGCGCTGGGGTCTGACACTCACACGCTCAGATGCGACAAAAGTGTCGTTAACAGCCTGCTTTCGGGTGGTTTTAGCCGACAAATTCCGTGGCACGCGGCTTGCGATATGGCTTGCGAAAGGACTTGCACCATGCCACTGAGTCTCGTGATCAACGACACCACCTTGCGCGACGGCGAACAGACCGCAGGCGTGGCGTTCACCGTCGATGAAAAGTGCGCCATTGCTGGCGCACTGGCCGCTGCGGGCGTGCCCGAGATGGAAGTGGGCATTCCGGCGATGGGCGATGAAGAGATCGCTTGCATCAACAGCATCGCCGCGCTGGGCTTGCCCGCCCGGCTCATGGTCTGGGGTCGCCTGACTGACGCAGACTTGGCCGCCGCGCTGCGTTGCCAAGCCGACATCGTGCATTTGTCGATTCCCGTGTCCGACATTCACTTGCGCCACAAGCTGCGCCAGTCGCGTGCTTGGGTGCTGGAGCAAGTCACGCGGGTGATTGAAGCCGCCGCGCTCACGGGTCGCCACATTTCGCTGGGTGCTGAAGATGCCTCCCGCGCTGATGCCGAGTTTCTGGCCTTGGTGGCCCGCCGCGCCCAAGCTTGCGGCGCGCGCCGCATCCGTTTTGCCGACACGCTGGGCGTGCTCGATCCGTTCTCAACCTACGAGGCCATTGCCCGGCTGCGCGAGGCGGTTGATATTGACATTGAAATCCACGCCCACAACGACCTGGGTTTGGCCACCGCCAACACCTTGGCCGCACTGCGCGCCGGAGCCACCCACGCCAACACCACCGTCAACGGTTTGGGCGAGCGTGCGGGCAACGCCGCCCTAGAAGAAGTGGTGATGGGCGTGCGCCACCTGCACCACGGCGACACTGGCGTGAACACGCAAGAACTGGTGACGATCTCGCACTTGGTGGAACGCGCTTCGGGCCGCCCGGTGGCGTTCAACAAGAGCATCGTCGGCGAGGCGGTGTTCACCCACGAATCGGGCATCCACATCGACGGCTTGCTGAAAAACGCTTCCACCTACGAGAGCTTTGATCCGTCCGAACTGGGCCGCGAACGCCGCACGGTGCTGGGCAAGCATTCGGGCTCGCAGGCGGTGCGTCAGGCGTACAACACGCTGGGCGTGCTGCTGGACGACGACGCGCTCACCAGCCGCTTGCTGACCCGCATTCGCCACCACGCCATGTGCGTCAAGCAAGCGCCGACCACGGCTGATTTGCAGCAGTTTTTGCTGGAAGCCTACGAGGCTCCCGCCACCCAGCTGAACCCGGCAGCCGTCGCAGCGGCCCAGATTTTGGTTTGAAAGCAGGCATGAAATCGGAGAAACCCGCCATGTCGAACGCCACTCACACCGCCCACCCCGCAGCCGTGCCGCCCAGTGCGGCAGGCGCTGCGGTTCCCGCCCGTCGCTCGTGGTGGTCGCTGGTGCGCGAGGATGTGCAGTGCGTGTTGCAGCGCGACCCGGCAGCGCGCAATTTGCTCGAAGTCTGGACGATTTACCCCGGCGTGCAAGCGCTGGCGCTGTACCGCTTGGCCCATGCGGGCTGGCAACGCGGCTGGCGCTACGGGCCGCGCTGGTTGTCGTTCATGGCGCGCTGGCTGACCAATGTGGACATCCACCCAGCGGCACGCATTGGCGCACGCTTGTTCATCGACCACGGTGCCTGCGTCGTGATTGGCGAGACCGCCGAAATCGGCAATGACGTGACCCTGTACCACGGCGTGACGCTGGGCGGCACCACTTGGCGCGCTGGCAAGCGCCACCCCACGCTGGGCAATGAGGTGGTGGTGGGCTCGGGAGCCAAAATTTTGGGGCCGATCACCGTGGGCGACCGCGCCCGCGTGGCGGCCAATTCGGTGGTGATTGAGCCCGTGCCCGCCGGGGCCACGGTGGTCGGCATACCGGGCCGCGTGGTGGCCACGCGCCGCACCACCACCCACGGCTTTGACCTGAGCCATCACCTGATTCCTGACCCCGTCGGCAAAGCGATTGCCTGCTTGCTCGACCGCGTGGCGCAACTGGAGCGGCAACTGGCCCACGTCCAGGGCACCGCCACTGCGGGCGCAGCCGCCCACAGCGCCGCCTGTGGTGGCTGCGACGACCAGTGCGCCGAACCCACCTTTGACCGTTCTCGTTCCCTACTCACCACTTCCACCGAGGAGTAAGCATCCATGGAAAATTTCCTGCAACAACTCAAGGCACTGTCCTCGGCGGAGGACTTCCTGCAATTTTTTGGCGTGCCGTTTGACCAAAGCGTGGTCAACGTCAGCCGCTTGCACATCTTGAAGCGCTTCTTCCAGTACATCCGCCAGCAAACGGATCTGAACCCGGAAGACGAACTGAAGATGTTCACCACCTACCGCACCTTGCTCACCAAGGCGTATGGCGATTTCGTCAAGTCCACGCCCGCCAACGAGAAGGTGTTCAAGGTGTTCCAAGACGTGGATGGCCGCCAGCACGTGTCGCTGGACAGCCTCAAAGCCTCCATGCCCCAGCGCGCCGTTGCCTGAAGGAGGTTGCCATGCACATCGTCGTCTGTATCAAACAAGTGCCGGATTCGGCGCAGATCCGGGTTCACCCGGTGACCAACACCATCATGCGCCAAGGCGTTCCGGCCATCGTCAACCCGTATGACCTGTTCTCGCTGGAAGAGGCGCTGCGCCTGAAAGACAAGTTCGGTGGCCGCGTCACCGTGATTTGCATGGGCCCGCCCCAAGCCGAAGAAGCACTGCGCAAGTGCATCAGCTTTGGCGCTGATGATGCGGTGCTGGTCACGGATCGCGCTTTTGCCGGTGCCGACACGCTGGCCACCAGCTACGCGCTGGCCGCCGCCATTCGCCAAATCAACAAAGAGCAAGCGGTGGACATCGTCTTCACCGGCAAGCAGACCATTGACGGCGACACCGCCCAAGTCGGCCCCGGCATTGCCAAGCGCATGGACTTGCAGCTCTTGACCTACGTCTCGCGCATCGTCGAAACCGATTTGCTGGGCCGCTCCATCACGGTGGAGCGCCGCGCCGAAGGCGGCGTGCAAGTGCTCAAGACCGCGCTGCCGTGCCTGATCACCATGCTGGAAAACACCAACGAACTGCGCTTTGCCACCATGCCCGCCATGATCCACGCCGCCGCTTATTCGGTGCGCAAGTGGAACAAGGAGCAAGCCGGGATTGAGGACTTGGAAAAGATCGGCCTCAAAGGCTCGCCCACGGTGGTGAGCAAAGTGTTTGGCCCCACGCCCCGCAGCGAAAAGGCCGAAATGGTGGATCTGGACAACTCCAGCCTGCGCGATGTGTCGCTGAACCTGATCCAAAAAATCTTTACCAACCACCCCACGCTGGAATCTGACCTGCTGCTGAAGGAACTGTCATGAGTGCCACCCCTCCCGTCAAACGCCCGCCCGCCGGTCGCGGTCGCAATCTGGAGCTGCCGGAACATCTGAAAGCCTATAAGGGCGTGTGGGTGTTCATCGAGCATGACCGTGGTCACGTCCACAGCGTCTCGTGGGAACTGCTGGGCGAAGCCCGCAAGCTGGCCGACACCCTGGGCAGCTACGTGGGTGCCGTGCTGCTGGGCGGCCCGGACGAACACCTGGAAAAGTTCGCCGCCGAAGCCTTCACCTTTGGTGCGGACAAGGCCTTCATCATGACCGACCCGGTCTTGAAGGGCTACCGCAACGAACCCTTCACCAAGGGCATGACCGACTTGGTCAACAAGTACCAGCCAGAAATCTTCTTGCTGGGCGCGACCTCGATGGGCCGTGACTTGGCCGGTTCTGTGGCCACCACGCTGCTGACGGGCTTGACCGCGGATTGCACCGAGCTGCGCATCGACCCCGCCTCCAAGGCGCTGGCCGCCACCCGCCCCACCTTTGGCGGCTCGCTGCTTTGCACCATCATGACCTTGGCCTACCGCCCGCAGATGGCCACCATGCGCCCCCGCACCGCCGCCATGCCTGCCGCCGACGTCAGTCGCACCGGCACCATCACCCACGACACGCTGGGCATGGTCGAGACGCAAATCGTCACCAAGCTGCTGAACTTCATTGCCGACGTGGACAGCAACAAGATCAACCTGCCCTACGCCGACGTGATCGTGGCCGGTGGCAAGGGCTTGAAGAACCCCGAGAACTTCAAGCTGGTGTTCGAGCTGGCCCGGGTGCTGGGCGGTGAAGTCGGCGCGACCCGCCCCTGCGTGCAGGCCGGTTGGGTTGAAGCCGACCGCCAAGTGGGTCAAACCGGCAAGACCGTGCGCCCCAAGCTCTACATCGCCGCCGGGATCTCGGGCGCGATTCAACACCGGGTGGGCTGCGAAGCCTCGGACGTGATCGTGGCCATCAACACCGACCCGAACGCGCCGATCTTCGACTTTGCGCACCACGGCATCGTGGGCAACGCACTGCAAGTGCTGCCGGCCCTGACGCAAGCCTTTGCGCAACACCTCGCCGAGCGACGCAGCCTCAAAGCTGTCGCTTGATGTCCGCCACCACCCACTCGGGCTCATCATGAAAAAACCATCTCAATTTGATGCCATCGTCGTCGGTGCGGGCGCATCGGGCAATGCCTGTGCGTACACCCTGGCCAAAGCGGGCCTCAAGGTGCTGCAAATCGAACGCGGTGAATACCCCGGCTCCAAGAACGTGCAAGGCGCGATCCTGTACTCGGATGCCCTCGAAAAAATCATCCCCGACTTCCGGGATGACGCGCCGCTGGAACGCCACATCATCGAGCAGCGCATTTGGGTCATGGACGACAGCAGCTTTGTCGGCACCCACTACCGCAGCGAGGAATACAACAAGCCGCCGTACAACCGCTACACCATCATCCGGGCGCAGTTCGACAAGTGGTTCAGCTCCAAGGTGCGCGAAGCCGGGGCCCTGCTGATCTGCGAAACCACCGTCAACAACCTGATCCTGGACGGCAACCAAGTGGTGGGCGTGAGCTGCGACCGCGAACACGGCGACGTGTTTGCCGACGTGGTGATCTTGGCCGACGGCGTGAACTCCACCCTGGCCCGCAAGGCCGGTTTCCACGGCGAGATCAAGGCCAGCAACGTGGCTTTGGCGGTCAAGGAAATCTTGTTCATGCCCGAAGAAACCATCCGCCAACGCTTCAACGTCGGCGAAGAAAACGGTGTGGTCATCGAAACGATGGGCACCATCACCGACGGCATGATGGGCACCGGCTTTTTGTACACCAACAAAGAATCGCTCACCATCGGCATCGGCTGCATGTTGGGCGACTTCAAGGCCAACCCCAACAAGACCTCGCCCTACACCTTGCTGGAAAAGTTCAAGCAGCACCCGTCGATTGCCCCGCTGGTCGCTGGCGGCGAAATGAAAGAGTACTGCGCGCACTTGATCCCCGAAGGCGGCTTTCACGCCGTGCCCAAGGTCTACGGCAACGGCTGGATGATCGTGGGCGACTCGGGCGGCTTTGTGAACGCCGTTCACCGCGAAGGCTCCAACCTCGCCATGACCACAGGCCGCTTGGCCGCCGAAGCGGTGATCGCCGCCAAGGCCGCTGGCAAGCCCATGACCGAAGCCACGCTCAAGAGCTACAAGGTCGCGCTGGACGACAGCTTCGTCATGAAAGACCTGCACAAGTACCGCGACATGCCCGAGGTCTTCCACAAGAACAACCAGTTCTTCACCAGCTACCCCAACTTGCTGTCGGGTGCCGCCCGCAAGATGTTCACGGTGGATGGCGTGGACAAAAAGACCAAAGAGCGCGAAATCTTTTCGAGCTTCCGTCAATCCCGTTCGCTCACCGGCCTGATGGGCGACGCCTACAAACTCTGGAGGGCCTTCCGATGAGCGCTATTGTCGTGAAAGTTGAAGACAAGCTGTTTCAAAACCGCTACCGGGTTGATGCGGGCCGCCCCCACATCAAGATCAAAAAGCCCGACGTCTGCGCCAACGAGTGTCAGCAAAAGTCCTGCACCTACGTGTGCCCGGCCAGTTGCTACAACGAAGAAGGCAACGGCTCGGTCACCCTCATCACCGACGGCTGCCTGGAATGCGGTAGCTGCCGCGTGATCTGCTCCGAGTTCAGCAACGTGGATTGGGAATATCCGCGCGGCGGCCACGGCATCTTGTTCAAGTTCGGTTAAACCCCAGCGAAAGGAAGTCACCATGCCCAAGCCTTTGCGACACGTTTTCGTCTGCACCCAAAACCGCCCGCCGCAGCACCCGCGCGGCTCCTGCGCCGCCAAAGGCTCCACCGCCGTGCTGCAAGCCTTCTGGGGCGAGCTGCAAAAGCGCAACGCCTTTGACAAAGTGGCCATCACCTATTCCGGGTGCCTAGGCCCCTGCGAAATGGGCCCCAACGTGTTGGTTTACCCCGAAGGCGTGCTGTACAGCGGCGTCGGCGTGGCCGACGTGGAAGAAATCTTCACCAGCCACCTGGAAAACGGCGAGCCAGTGGAGCGCCTGAAGGCCCACCCCGCCGCTTGGTAAGCGACGAATCGTTCGCCCTTTCCAAAACAAAAGCCCGGCCTCTTGCGAGGTCGGGCTTTTGTCATCGGGCTACCACGCTTACAGCACGAAGTCCGCCGCGCTCAAGGCCGTCGGGATCGTGCCGGTGAGCTGAATCTCGTACTCCGCCGCCGTGTCGTTGTCAGTGTTGAGATAGATGATGCCGCCGCTGTAACGGACTTCACCCGCAGTCGTGCTGAAGCTGGTGACGAGGCTGAAGGCTTGATCACCCGCTGTGCTGAGATTTGCATCTATCGTCGACAGGTCGATCTTGTCCTGACCTTGCGTGAAGTCGGTGATGACATCGCGACTGCCTGCCCCGAGACCCAAGTCACTCAAGTTGCTGAACTTGAAAGTATCGTTGCCTGCACCGCCCGTCATCGTGTCGGCCCCGGCTGCGCCATCGAGCACGTTGGCGTTGATGTTGCCGGTCAGCACGTTGTTCAGGCTGTTGCCCGTCATGTTCATGGCGCTGTTGGTGTACAGCACACCGTTCTCCACGTTGGCTCCCAGCGTGTAGCCACTTAGCATGCTGTAGACGGTGTCCACGCCGCCTGTGGCGCTGCTGGAGTCGGTCTCGATCACCACATCGCCGCTCAGATTGACGTAGTAACGGTCGTTGCCAGCGCCGCCGATCATGGTGTCGGCTCCGCTCCAGCCGTCCAGCAAGTCGTTGCCAGCGCCGCCGGTCAGAACGTTGTTGGCGCTGTTACCTTTGAGCTGGTCGTCATAGTTGCTGCCGATCAGGTTTTCGATGTTCAGCAAGGTGTCACTGCCCGAACCACCCGTGGTTTGCGGTGCTGTCGTGCTGTACAGCAGCACTGTCACTGCTGCTCCTGCACTGGCGTAGCTCACCGTGTCTACACCGGCTCCGCCATCGATCGTGTTGTCTGTTGCATTGGCCGTGATGGTGTTGTCCAGTGCATTGCCTGTACCTACAGCTGCTGTACCCGTCAGGATCAGGTTTTCGACGTTGGAGCCTAACGTGTAGTTGATGCTGGAAGACACGGTGTCTACACCCCCAATCACGCTGTCGGCGTTGGTTTCGCTGACCACGTCACCCACGTTGTCTACCTCGTAGCGGTCTGAGCCGTCTCCTCCGATCATGGTGTCGGCCCCGGCTGCGCCATCGAGCACGTTGGCGTTGATGTTGCCGGTCAGCACGTTGTTCAGGCTGTTGCCCGTCATGTTCATGGCGCTGTTGGTGTACAGCACACCGTTCTCCACGTTGGCTCCCAGCGTGTAGCCACTTAGCATGCTGTAGACGGTGTCCACGCCGCCTGTGGCGCTGCTGGAGTCGGTCTCGATCACCACATCGCCGCTCAGATTGACGTAGTAACGGTCGTTGCCAGCGCCGCCGATCATGGTGTCGGCTCCGCTCCAGCCGTCCAGCAAGTCGTTGCCAGCGCCGCCGGTCAGAACGTTGTTGGCGCTGTTACCTTTGAGCTGGTCGTCATAGTTGCTGCCGATCAGGTTTTCGATGTTCAGCAAGGTGTCACTGCCCGAACCACCCGTGGTTTGCGGTGCTGTCGTGCTGTACAGCAGCACTGTCACTGCTGCGCTGGCGCTGGCGTAGGTGACGGTGTCTATACCGGCTCCGCCATCCAGCGTGTCATTGCCAAGACCGCCATCCAGTGTGTCGTTGCCTGCAGCACCTGTCAGGCTGTCAGCCCCAGCTGTGCCTGTCAAAGTGAGGTTCCCACTGCCCAGCCGTCCTTCTTTGAAGCCTATCGAGACGAAGTGCTTGGTGGCGGCCAGGGTGTCTGTGCCATAGAGTGCTTTGACGTCGCTGTAGGTCGCCAAGTAGAAGTTGGCATCAAAAGTGGCGAGGTTCAAGGTGCGGTCACCAAAGACAACAACCTCATCATTCAGCAATGAGTCTGTTCCGTCGTTGCCATTGGTTGCATCGGTGTCAACGATGGAGAGGTTGCCTGCGCCGTTGTAGGTCAGGCTGTAGCCCGTCGTTGAACCGCTGTAGGTCACAGTGTCGATGCCTGCACTGCCGTCCAGTGTGTCGTTACCAGCGCCACCGATCAGTCCGTTGGCAGCGCTGTTGCCCGCGATCCAGTTGTCCAACGCATTGCCGGTGCCATTGATCGCAGTGCTGCCTGTCAGGGTCAGTTCATCAATGCCTGCGCCCAGTGCATAGCTGAAGTCGGCTTGCACGGTGTCGATGCCTTGGCCAGCACTTTCGACCACGGTGTCACTGCTGTCCACCACGTAGGTGTCATCACCTGCGCCGCCTTCCAAGGTGTCTGCACCCGCATCGCCAATCAAGGTGTCGTTGCCTTGCATGCCCCGCAGGGAGTCATTGCCAGCTCCGCCGTTGATGCTGTTGTCCGATTCATTACCGCGCACGGTGTCGGCAAAGGCGCTGCCGGTCAGGTTTTCGATGATGGTGTTGGGATTGATGAAGAACTGACCATCAGCCAAGATACTTGCAGCCTTGGCTGCCCCAACCCAACTCCAAGCCCCATCACGCATGTCCACCGTTGCCCCTGCTGCGGCATTGGTCAGCGAGATGGTGTCTGTCCCGGAACCATCCCATATGAAATGGGTGTCGGGATTGCTGGCCGAATAGACAGCCACTGGTGCGTAGGTGTCATTGGTGGCTCGGGCTGATGCGTTGACACCGAACAGGTCTTGAACGCTAGCCAAGTCAAATGGGCGTACATGAGTCCAATCCCTATGAGCGTTGGTATAGCTCATGACACTGTTCTCCAGATTATCTTCTGCAACCGGCAGGAACGGACCTTCTTGCCCACCCACCGTGGAACCGTTGTAATCCCCAGGATGTTTTAATCCAAGATAATGCCCAATTTCATGCATGGCAAGGCTTTGATCGCTGGCACTATTCGGATTGATTTTCAAGGTTGGACTCGATGAGTCCGGGTAATTGGAGGAGCCTCCACTGACGGTGGTTGTCTTGTCGATGAGGTATGCGCCGACGGTATCTGCTGCGACCAGCTCGAACTTTAGAGCGTGTTATGAACTCGCTCCGGGTGGTCAGAGCAGCGTGAGATCCTCACTC
>ERZ724525.2135-NODE-2135-length-11432-cov-6.153731_pt1 | contig 11432 bp, 9 predicted proteins | sample MGYA00376058_ERZ724525 | MGnify/ENA primary metagenome ERZ724525 (study PRJEB28724, sample SAMN07190888) | wastewater metagenome | isolation source: influent of sewage treatment plant in Hong Hong | place: USA: Christiansburg, Virginia | collected 2016-03-01 ... | reverse complement strand
GGGCGCAAGGGGAAGGGGGCGGATTGAAAAAAAGCGGGCAGCGCCCGGTGGCGACAGCGCGCCGGGCCGGTTCTGGTCCAAGGGCGTGCGCACCACTGCACGCCCGCGCAAGCCAGGCGGTTTCCCACCAGAATTGCGATAAGCCAAAATGGCACGCAAACCGGGATGGGTCAAGCGTTTTACGCGGCGCAAGCCCGCTGGGCAAAAATTATCCAGCCATCTGGCATGGTTCGCCAGCCCCACTTTCCGGCCCCAGTCTTTACCAAGTCCATCGCAGGGTATGACCGTTTATGAATGTACTATTCGTCCACCAGAATTTTCCTGGCCAGTTCAAGTTTCTTGCCCCTGCGCTGGCGCAGCAGGGCCACACCGTGGTGGCGCTGACCATGCAGAAAAACCCTCCCAGCCCGTGGCAGGGGGTGCAGGTGCTGTCTTATGGGGCCAAGCGCGGCTCCACGCCCAATATTCATCCCTGGGTGACCGATTTTGAAGCCAAGACGATTCGGGGCGAAGCGTGTTTTCGGGCTGCGCAGCAGCTCAAACAACAGGGCTTTACCCCGGATGTGATCATCGCCCATCCGGGCTGGGGTGAAAGTCTGTTTCTCAAGGAAGTGTGGCCCAAGGCCAAACTGGGGATTTACTGCGAATTTTTCTATCACGCCAAGGGCGCGGATTCGGATTTCGATCCGGAGTTTCCCACGGCAGATGCTGGCGCAGACGCCTGCCGTTTGCGCCTGAAAAATGTGAATAACATCCTGCACTTTGACCTGGCCGATGGGGCGATTTCGCCCACACACTGGCAGGCCAGCACCTTCCCCGAGCCGTTCCGGTCAAAAATCAGCGTGATCCACGACGGCATTGATACCCAGGCGGTGGCACCGGACCCGGACATCAACCTGACACTGAATGGCGCGCTGACGCTGACCAAGGCCGACGAGGTGATTACCTTCGTCAACCGGAACATGGAACCCTACCGGGGTTACCATATTTTCATGCGCGCATTGCCGGAGATTCTGCGCCAGCGGCCCAATGCCCAGATTTTCATTGTAGGGGGCGATGATGTCAGCTACGGCGCACGTCCGCCCGAGGGCAAAAAGTGGAAAGACATTTTTGCCGATGAAGTGCGTGGCCAGATTGACGATGCCAGCTGGGCGCGGGTGCACTATCTGGGCAACCTGCCCTACCAGCATTTTATTCCGGTCTTGCAGCTGTCCACCGTCCATGTCTACCTGACCTATCCGTTTGTGCTCAGCTGGAGCCTGCTGGAAGCGATGAGTGCCGGCTGCAGCATTGTGGCCAGCAATACCCAGCCGCTGCACGAAGCGATTGTGCAGGGCGAGACAGGCCGGCTGGTGGATTTCTTTGATGCACCCGCGCTGGCCAGCGAAGTCTGCCGGCTGCTGGACCAGCCGGAAGAACGTCAGCGGCTGGGCGAAAACGCCCGGCGCTTTGCTCAGGCCAACTATGACCTGAAAACCATCTGTCTGCCGCGTCAGCTGGCCTGGGTGGCGAGTTTGCTGGCCAGTTGAGCGAGAAACGGCTGGCGGGTGTTGTGCCAGCCGTGCATGGCAAACCGCCTTGGTGGCATGCAGGGGGCAACACCCGAGAAGGGGTTGCCCCGTTTTTATCCCGTTTTGCGGATGCCTTACGCTTCTGCCAGCGCCAGTTGCAGGCAGGCGTCGAAGTGTTTGCGCGCGTCGTCGCGACGGTCCAGCGCTTCCAGCAGGCGGGCCAGTTCGGCGTGGCCGGCCAGCGAGGATTCAATCGACAGGCTGGCTTCAAAATAGCTTTGCGCCTTGCCCCATAGCTGGCCAGCACGGGCCAGGCGGCCCAGCATCAGTAACAGCTGCGGGTCGCGGCTGTGGTCGGGCAGCAGTTTTTCGCCCAGGCCCAGGGTTTCCAGCCGACGCGGCTCGCTCAACTGCGGGGCCAGCTCGCCCAGCGCGCTGGCCAGCTCGCTGCTGTAGTCATGGGCCAACTGGTCTTGCAGCAGCAGCGCGGCGGAATCCGCCTGCTCAAGCCGGGCGTATTGCTGGGCGGCAGCCAGCACCAGGGTGGGGTTTTGCCGTTCCTGGCTGGGGATGCGCTGCCACCACTGGCGCAGTTCGTGGCCGTCAATAAACTGGCCCAACTGCTCGCGGTAGGCGGCCAGCCGGTAGCGGCGGGCCTGTTCGGCGCTGAGTGCTTCGGATTTCAGCAGTTTTTCGGTCAGCGTCAGCACCTGTTCCGGGGCATTTTGCTGCTGGCGGATTTTCAGCTCCAGACGCAGGGCGGCGGTCAGGTTGGGCGACAGCGCACGGGCGGCTTCGATGGCGGCCAGCGCATCCACGCTGCGTTTTTCCTCCAGCAGCAGCTCGGCTTCCAGCATGCGCCGCGCCAGCTGCACCGGGCTGCCCAGGCTGTCCATCCGCGCCAGATAGCTGTCGCGGCGGTCGTAGGCGCGCACGGCGTGGGCGGCGCGCGCCGCCAGCAGCAGCGCCACGCCTTGATTTTCTGCGGCTTGTTCGTATTCGCAGGCGCGCAGCGCTTCGCGTTCGGCTTTCTGGTAGCGGCCTTCCGAATAAGCCAGCGAGGCCTGCACCAGTGCATGCCGGGCAATGCGCAGCTTTTTGCGGCGCTGGAAGGCCGCCACTTCATGTGGCAGGTTCAGCGTGGCGGCAAACAGGCGCAGCAGCAGATAGGACACGGCAATGGTGGCCACAATCAGCAGCAGGGTCATGTTCAGCGACAGTTCCACCCGGTAAGGCGGCAGAAACACAATGGCGTAGCCGGTGTTGATCTGGGCAAACAACGACAGTCCGACGGCCAGGGTAAACAGGCCGATGATCCACAGCACAACTTTCATGACTTACTCCTGAGTCCGGCCTTGCAGGGCGCGAACGGCGCGCAGGCTGGCGGTGATGTCGGGCACGCGCACGGACAGTTGGGCGGTTTTGATCTCGTTCAGCGTGGCCAGCCAGGTGTGAGTGGCACTGGACTGGGTGTCAAAGTAGTGCTGCACATAGCGCTCGCTGGCGGCCAGATCGGCGCGGAACGGGCCATCCTGGTGCTGCAGCACGGCAATCCGTGCGCCCAGCAGGTGCAGTTTGAGGTTTTCGCGCAGGAAGAACGCCTGCTCGGGCGACAGCAGCAGCGCTTCCGGCTTGTCCATGCGCCGCACGCGGATCAGTTGGCCAATGTCGTCCAGCAATTGCTCGCCCAGACGTTGCCAGGCCGGCACTGCGCTGGCGGTGTGGCTGCTTGCGGCGGGGGCCGGGCTGCTGCGGGTGTGGTCGATGGTCAGCGGCAGGCTGTCGGCGCTGGCAGCCAGGCGGTCCAGCTTGACGGTCAGCCCGACCACGTCCACCGCCGGTGCGGCTTTCAGCAGGCCCAGGTCTTGGCCCAGCGCCTTGCGCAGCGGAATGAATTGCGGTTTGTCCAGCTTGGCCAGCCGGGCGTCGATGGCTTCCAGCGTGGCCAGCGCCGCGCTGATGTTGCCGGCCAGTTGCAACTGCTGGCCAGCCAGGTTCAGCGCGTGTTCGATTTCAGCCAGCATCCAGTCTTCACGGTTGCGGCTGAGTTCCTGGTACATGCTGTTCAAGGCCGCAGACTGCCCGGAAAACTCGCCCACCCTGGCGTCGAGTTCGGCCAGTTTGGCGCTGTTGTCACGGGCGGTCTTGTCGGCGCGTTCAGCCTGGCTGCGCACTTCCTTGCTGAGACCGCTGGCGCTGCTGGCTTTTTGCGCCAGTTCCTGGCTCAGGGTATCCAGGGTGTGGCGGGTGTCCAGCCACTGCCAGCCAGTGGCAAGCAGGGCGGCCAGCGCCAGCAGCAGCGGAATATTCAGCTTGCGGGCCGGGCGGGTGGGAGGCGTGTACGGCGAGCTTGTAGTCATGGGTGGGTTTCAAACCATTCGCAAAGGGCGGCCACGGTGGCGTCGTTGTCCGCAGCGGTAATCAGGCAGTGGGGCGCGCCACACTGGGCCAGGCGGTCGGCAATGCGCGGGTGCGGCACGACATAGAGCAGCGATTGTAACGTTGCCCGGCGCGACTCGCCAGCCAACATAAATAACCAGTCTACGGCTTCGGTGCTGGTCAGGACCAGCGCGGCGAGCCCTGGCCCGGCCACGGCAGCATCAAAACTGTGCCAGTCTGGCTGTGCCGGCTGGCGCAGGTAGATGTCCAGCGTCTGCACCGTGGCACCGCGTTCGGTCAGCACATTGGCCAGCCACTGCGAACGTCCGCCGCTGCCCTTGACCAGCACCATATGCTGACCCGCCAGCGGGGCGGCCAGTTCCGGCAGCGCGGCTAAAGCTTCAGCGTCACTGCGTTCGCTGGGGTGCAGCACCGGGCGGCCACAGCGCTGGCTGAGCCGTTTGGCGCTGGCCGCGCCCACGGTGGTCAGCGCCACGCGGGCCGGCAGCCGGTCGATCAGATACGGCCAGAGTAAATCAATGGCGGTGGGCGACACAAAAATCACCCGGTCGGTGGCGCGTACTGCCTCGGCGGCCTGGCGTAGTGCAGCGGTGTCGGCGGGGACAATATCCATCACCGGCAGGCCAATCGGCACCGCACCGGCGTGCGCCAGCCGGGCCATCAGCGCGCCAGCCTGGCCCGCCGGGCGGGTGACCACAATCCGGCGGCCTGCCAGCGGCTGGGTCAGCGCGGCGCTCATTGGCCCAGCGCGGCGATGATGTCTCCCGCGCCCTGGTCGAGCAACTGTCTGGCCACTGCCCGGCCCAGTGCGTCGGCGTAGCGGCGCGGTGCTTCGGCGCGGGCGGTCAGAAAAGTGCGGCCATCCACGCTGGCGACAAAACCATTCAGCACCAGCATCTCGCCGCGCTGAATGGCGTAGCCGCCCAGCGGCACCTGGCAGGAGCCATTCAGCGCCCGGCTCATCGCCCGTTCGGCGCGCACGCAGGCGGCAGTGACGGCATCGTTCAGCGGCGCCAGCAGCGCAGCCAGCTCGGCGCGGCCTTCCAGGATTTCAATCCCCAGCGCCCCCTGGCCCACCGCCGGCAGGCTTTCCTGCGGGGCCAGCTCGATGCGGATGCGCTGGTGCAGGCCCAGGCGCTTGAGGCCGGCGGCGGCCAGGATGATGGCGTCAAATTCGCCGTCGTCCAGCTTGCGCAGCCGGGTTTGCACATTGCCGCGCAGCGGGCGGATGGTCAGATGCGGGTAGCGTGCGCGCAACTGGCTTTCCCGGCGCAGGCTGGAGGTGCCCACCACGGCACCATCGGGCAGATCGGCCAGCGCAGCGTAGCGGTTGGAGACAAACGCATCGCGCGGGTCTTCGCGGGTGCAGATGGCCGCCAGTTCGAAACCGTCGGGCAGATTCATCGGCACGTCCTTCATCGAATGCACCGCCAGATCGGCACGGCCTTCTTCCAGCGCCACTTCAAGTTCTTTAACGAACAGCCCTTTGCCACCAATTTTCGATAATGTCTTGTCCAGAATCTGATCGCCCTGGGTGGTCATGCCCAGGATGCTCACCTGTGTCCCCGGATACAGCGCTTCGAGCCGGGCCTTGATGTGTTCGGCCTGCCACATGGCCAGCGCACTCTCCCGGCTGGCAATGACAAGTTGCTTCATAATGGTTTCCTAAGGTAATTTGACAGAATTTTAACCGCTTCGCTTGTGAACACGGTATTCCGCCATGATGAACGAAACTGAAAAAGACTTGCCGCTGCGCCACGATCTGGCGCGACTGGACCGCCTGCTTGCCGAGATCGTCCGTGAACAAGAGGGCGAAGCGGTCTATCACGAAATGCGCACCATCCCGGTCGAGGCGCACGACCGCGTCGGCACGCCGGAATTGTCGCGCCGGCTGGCCGAACTGTCGCCCGCCGCCGCCGCCGCGCTGGTGCGCGCCTGTGGTTTTTATGCACAGCTTACCAATCTGGCTGAAGACCTGCATCACAACCGCCGCCGCCGTGCCCACCGCGCCGCCGGCTCCGCCCCGCAGCAAAGCAGCCTGGCGCTGGCGATTCAGCGGCTGAAACACGCCGCCGTGCCCTTTGCCGCGCTGGTCGATTTTTTTGAACATGCGCAAATTTCCCCGGTGCTGACCGCCCACCCCACCGAAGTGCAGCGTCAGAGCGTGCTGGACGCGCACAAGGCCATTCGCAAGTTTCTCACCAAGCTGGCCGACCCATCGCTGGGCCGCGAAGACCGCGAAGAAGTAGAAGCCAAGCTCAAGCGGGTGATTCTGGCGCTGTGGCAAACCTCGGAAATCCGCCCGTTCAAGCTCACCGTCAAGGACGAAATCGAAAACGGCGTGGCCTACCATCCCACCACGTTCTTTACCGCGCTGCCCAAGCTGTACGCCAGCCTGGAGGCGTCGATTCAGCGCGAGTGGGGGCAGGAACTGGTATTGCCCAATTTCTTCCGCATTGGCAGCTGGATTGGCGGCGACCGTGACGGCAACCCGTTTGTCACCGCCGATGTCACCCTGTACGCCGCCCAGCGTCAGGCCGAAGTGGCGTTTGCCTGGTATGGCCGCGAACTCGACCAGCTGTATCGCGAGCTGTCGCTGTCGGCACGGCGGGTGAAGGTCAGCGAGGCGCTGGGCCAGCTCACCGCCCACAGCCCTGACCACGCCGAAAGCCGCCAGGAAGAACCCTACCGCCTGGCGCTGGCCACCCTGCAAGGCCGGCTGAGTGCCACCGCCCAGGCGCTGGAAGTGCCATTTGATGGGCGCTTTGCCCACGCCGGCCTGAGCGCCTACCCCTCGCCGACCGATCTGGTGCATGACCTGCAGTTGATCAGCGATTCACTGTGCAGCCACGGCAGCCAGAGCCTGGCCGCTGGCCGCCTGCGCGACCTGATTCGCGCGGTGGAAGTGTTTGGCTTTTCGCTGATGCCGCTGGACATGCGCCAGTTCTCCGGCATTTTTGAATCGGTGGTGGCCGAGCTGTTTGCCCAGGCCGGCGCGGGCGACTATCTGGCCGCCGACGAAGCGGGCCGCCAGGCCATGCTGCTGGCCGAACTGCAATCCGCGCGCCTGCTGTATTCGCCGTTTGTCGAATACAGCGAGCAAACCGGCAAGGAGCTGGCGCTGTTCCGCGCCGCCGCGCAGATTCAGGCCCGCTTTGGCAAGAAAGCCCTGCCCAACTGCATCATTTCCAACTGCGCCAGTGCCAGCGACCTGCTGGAAGTGGCGTTGCTGCTGAAAGAAGCCGGCCTGCTGCGCGTGGTGGACGGCGAGCCGGCCTCCACCGTCAATATCATTCCGCTGTTTGAAACCGTGGCCGACCTGGACGCCAGCGCCGGGGTGATGAGCGAACTGTTTGCCCTGCCGTGGTACCGCACCCTGCTTAACAGCCGCAAGGACACCCAGGAAGTGATGCTGGGCTACTCGGACAGCAACAAGGATGGCGGTTACTTCACCAGCCAGTGGGAGCTGTACCAGGCCGAGCGTCGCTTGGTGAAGGTGTTCGATGCTGCGGGCGTGCGCATGCGCCTGTTCCACGGTCGCGGCGGCTCGGTGGGCCGTGGCGGTGGCCCGTCTTACGAAGCCATCATGGCGCAGCCGGCAGGCTCGGTGGCCGGGCAGATCCGCATCACCGAACAGGGTGAAGTGATTGGCGCCAAATACTCCGACCCGGAAATCGGCCTGCGCAACCTCGAAGCGCTGCTGGCCGCCACGCTGGAAGCCAGCCTGACCACAGTGCGTGACACCCCGCCAGCGGATGAAGCGATTCTGGGCGAGCTGTCCAGCCGTGCCTTCCACGCCTACCGCTCGCTGGTGGAAACGCCGGGCTTTATCCAGTATTTCCTGGAAGCCACGCCGATCAATGAAATTGCCAAGCTCAATATCGGCAGCCGCCCGGCCTCGCGCAAGAGCCTGACCAGCATCAAAGATTTGCGCGCCATCCCCTGGGTGTTTTCCTGGGCGCAGGCGCGGGTGATGCTGCCGGGCTGGTATGGCGTGGGCAGCGCGGTGGCCGCCTATCTGGAAGAACACGGCCAGGCTGGCCGCGAGCGCCTGCAGGCGCTGTATCGTCACTCGGCGTTTTTCCAGGTGGCGCTGTCAAACATGGAACAAGTGCTGGCCAAGAGCGACCTGCAGATTGCCGCCGGCTACGCCGCGCTGGTGTCTGACCAAAGCCTGGCCAAGCATATCTTTGGCCTGATTGAAGCCGAATGGCTGCGCACCCGCGAGGCGTTTTTCACCATCACCGGGCAAGACACCCTGCTGGCGGATAACCCATCGCTGGCGCGCAGCCTGGCCAACCGCCTGCCGTTCATGGACGCGCTGAACATCCTGCAGATCGAGCTGATCCGCCGCCTGCGCCAGACGCCAGACGCACCGGAACTGCTGTACACCGCGCATCAAACCATCAACGGCATTGCTGCCGGGCTGCGCAATAGCGGTTGAAGCGTCAGGGTGCGCCGCTTGCCTCTGGTGAGTGGTGCGTCACCCGTTTGGGGGTGACGCACCCTGACCGCACGCTCAGTCGCATGGCCCACCCCGCCATATTTATCGTGACAGCACGTTCAGTTGCATGGCAACATGCCATGCAAATAGCGAAAACGTTAACCCTTACCCACGCTGCTCACGAACAGGCCTCCATGAAACAACTCCTCTGCACCTTCACTGGCGCTGCTTTTTTATGCGTCAGCACCGGCTGTGCTACCTCATCCAAAGATCTCAGCTCGTCGTATGTCTCACCCATCCAGTACCAAGCCTATGACTGTGGTCAACTAGCGGCAGAATCCCAGCGCATACAGGCGCGAGTCACCGAATTGGGTGGGCGTCTGGATCAAGCCGCCACCAACGACAAAATACTGATGGGCGTCACGCTGGTGTTATTCTGGCCGGCAGCATTTGCGTTGGGTGGCACCAAGCAGCAAGAAGCCGAGTATTCCCGCATCAAAGGTGAGCTGGAAGCCGTGGATCAAGCTGTGATCGCAAAAAAATGTCAGGCAGTTGGACGCCAGGCGACGCAAGAGATTAACGCAGGAAGTTAAATATGCTCAAAATCACTATTGAGTAACAATCCCCCTGCTTTGCCAGGGGATTGTTACTCTTGTTGTGCTTGCTTTTTGAGTCTGTCCTAGAATGCAGCTTCGTTGTTCTCAATCATTTCGCGTTTGGCATAATTATGTGTCGAAGGGCGCTGTTCGCAGTCAATATAATTTACGGAAAATTTTTTAAAGGAGAGTGCTGAGCGTGGGCGATCATTCACACAATGACCAACCTATATCAGTGCCATCGGAAGACCGCTTTGGCGTCGACCCTTTTGCTGCCGCATTGGCTAAAAGTATTCTCAAAATTAAATCCCCAACCGGTTCCGTGATCGCATTGAACGGGCCTTGGGGGTCTGGCAAGAGCAGTGCATTGAACCTTATTCGGTACCATCTTGAGGAGGCCAGGAAAGAAGGTGACATTGCGATCATCGATTTCACCTGTTGGTGGTTTCGGGGTGAAGAGGCTCTTGCGTTGGCCTTTTTCCGAGAGCTGTATGCCGGTCTGTCACCGACATTGGGAGAGAAGCTTAAAAAGTCTCTCCCGGGGCCCGACTGCTGAAGGCTGGGGCGGTTTTGGGTGGTGCAGCAGATCTAGCCGGGGCTGGTGGCGCAGGCAGTGTGGCTGGTGGGGCGATGGAATGGCTCGGTGGTCTGATCCAACAAGAAGAGGGTGTAGAGAAGCTGCACGCAGACCTTTCGAAGGCGTTAGAGGAACAGTCTCGGCGCTTCCTGGTTGTAATCGACGATATTGATCGGCTCTCGCCAGATGAGGCGCTGCTGATTTTCCGGTTGGTAAAGTCGGTTGGCCGCTTACCAAATGTCATGTACCTGTTGGTATATGACCGGCAACTGGCTGAGAAGATTGTTAGTGAGCGGTTTCCTTCGGAAGGGCCACATTACTTGGAGAAGATCGTCCAAGCGGCATTCGAGCTACCAGAGCCGATGACCACGGACATCCATCGACAGCTTCTGGAGCAGATTGGAACCATCTGTGGTGACCTGCCGGAGGCGCAATTACTCCGGTTCATGAATATCTTTTATGAAGGGGTTGCACCTGAAATGCGCACCCCACGGGACATCGCACGATTCACGAATTCGCTGTCCATAACTTGGCCAGCGGTGGCGGGTGAAGTCGATACAGCGGACTTTATTGCGTTGGAAGTTCTGAGGCTATTGCATCCAGAAACTTATCGCGTAGTCCACCAGAACAAGGATCGCCTGTGTCGCTTGGAAGGTAGTGGGCGCGATAACCGGGAGGCGCGAGCAAAGGAGTATGAAGATTTGCTGCTGCGTTCGTTTGTAGGCGTTCAGCGCGATCGGCTTCGCAACATCCTCATGAGATTGTTTCCGGCGCTTGAGAGCGTTTGGGCAAACATGGGCTACAGTGAAGGCTTTGGACGTCAATGGGCCGCTGAACGACGCGTCTGTTCAGCATCTCATTTCGATGCGTATTTTCGCTTCGCCGTAGGTGCGGAAGTGCTTGCTGCGGCAGAGCTGGATGCCCTGATTGCCAGGGCCTATGACTCAGCATTCATTGCGGCTGAAATGCGAAGTGCAGCCATGCTTGTACGGCCAGCGGGCGGAACGAAGGCTGCTGTGATACTTGATGAGATCAACCTGCATGCCGAGAAGATTGACAAGGCACATGTCCAGCCGCTACTGACCGGACTCTTCGCGGTGGCTGATGAGATCAATATCGAAGCAGACCGCGGTGGAGCCTTTGGCATGGCAAGCAATGAACTGCGCTTGCATTGGCTGCTGCGTAGCCTTACCAGAGACCGTTTTACGCTGGAGCAAAGGTCTGCGATCTACGTGGCCGCATGCCAGACAGCTTCGTTGGGGTGGTTGGCTAATTTTGCTAATTCGGCTTGGACAGATTACCACCCCCGCGAGGAGCAGGAGCCAGAGCCTGAAGAAAAGTGTCTAACAACTGCTGCCGATGCAGAGGCGCTGCGTGAACTGCTTAAAAATCGGATCTTGGATGCATCGAAAAATGCCTCGTTACTTCTCAAGTGCCAAAACCTAGCATACCTGCTGTACCGTTGGCGTGAATTGGCCAATGACGACGGTGTGGCGGTCAAACAGTGGGCCGCTGCTCAGATAGCGACCGACGAGGGGGTTAAGCAACTCGCCATTGCATTCACTTCATACGGCTGGAGTCAGGGGCTCGGTGATTTTGTGGCAAAGCGGACGACTCGGGTGCAAGTGAAGGGTCTGGACCGCCTGATGAATGTGGTGCAGTTTCGGCAGCGAGTGGAGGAGGTGGCAGCCGGAGGAATGTCTCCAGATGTATCTGAGTTCCTGAAGGCTTGGCAGGTGCTGGAGCAAGGAACAGACGACTAAATGTCCTAAGTTTTGATGGATCGGATCAATCCTGAAGCGGCTTGGTTCAGATGTCTACTGCTTACAGATAAATTCTAGGGAGTCACACGCCAGACGCACCGGAACTGCTGTACACCGCGCATCAAACCATCAACGGCATTG
>ERZ724525.2134-NODE-2134-length-11438-cov-3.853554_pt1 | contig 11438 bp, 9 predicted proteins | sample MGYA00376058_ERZ724525 | MGnify/ENA primary metagenome ERZ724525 (study PRJEB28724, sample SAMN07190888) | wastewater metagenome | isolation source: influent of sewage treatment plant in Hong Hong | place: USA: Christiansburg, Virginia | collected 2016-03-01 ... | reverse complement strand
TGGTTTCCTTAATGATTCCATTATACTAGGTTAGTCCCCGCTTTGCATTAGAAAATATTTCACTTAGAGAGTTTTGAAAGAGCCTCAATAAATATAATGATTTTAGACAGAAAAATCTCCATAGCAGGCTAGCGCAGCTGCACTCTTCCCCCCTTGCCAGCCATTATAAGAAAGATGTGATGAGCTTGTACCAGCTGCTATCGCTTATTCATGTTTATTTTACCGGTTCGATATGGATAGTCGTATCCGCTTTAAGTTCATTCTTCAGCTTCTGCTCAAGCTTTGTAGAAAGCTCATGAGCATCTTCTATATCGGTTTTCTTGTCAAGTCTTGCATGCAGAGTTATCTCAAGATGTTCTTCATATCTATGTATATGTATATGATGAATATCCTTGAGTTCTGGGCTGGCCTCAGTCGCTATTTTATGATCCTTTTAATCAAATCATCGCCAGTCTTCTCGCCCATAAGAGAATCGGAAGCATCGTGAGCAATATCATAGGCTGCATAGAGAATCAATGCCGATACCCCGATACCTAAAACTCCATCAACCCACCAAAAGTATTTCTCTAGTACCGCTCCTATTACGATTATTAAGGAAGCAAGTGCGTCGCTCCTATGATGCCAGCCATCTGCAAGGAGTGACTTGCTATCCGTTTTCTTTCTAGCCCAAATCGAGAATCGCGCTAGCCCTTCCTTTATTACAACAGAAATTGCAAATACAACAAGGCCAACGGTACTGAAGCTTGTGCTTCTCTGCGCTATCAACTGCCGAATGGAATCTTTAAGAAAGTTTATACCAACAACTGCCAAAAGTGTAGCAATTATTATAGTAGCAATGATTTCCGCTCTTCCATGGCCAAAAGGATGCTCTTTGTCTTCTGGGCGGCTAGAGATCCAAAAACTAAATATCACTACTACGTAGGTAAGAGTATCTGATAGTGTATGCCATGCATTAGCGGTCATCGCCACGCTAGATGAAGCTGTTCCAACCCATATCTTGAGCCCGAAAAGAAGCGTATAAAAGCCCGATCAACTCTACTCGATAAGAGAAACCTGATCCATTTAATATTGTATGTATATGTCATCGATCTTTCAAAATCAAGCGCAGAATTGTAAAAGCATAATAGGATTCTTAGAGTCTAGAGCACTGACAGATTATTCAGATTATCCCTTTACGGCTCCCATTGTTAGGCCTTGTACTACATATTTTTGGAAAATCATGGTCAGAATAATTGCAGGAGCCATAATTGCCACAGCAGCAGCCATTACTGCGCCCCAATCTACTTCTGCATAGGAGACAAAGTTGTATATTGCAAGTGGCAGTGTTTTTGTCTTCTCCATGCTCAAAACTTGCGCAAACATAAAGTTGTTCCAAGAAAATATAAATGAAAGCGTGATAGAAGTAACGATTCCTGGAGCCGCTATAGGCAGCACCACCGCAAGAAAAGCTCGCTGCCGGGTTGCGCCATCCACCATCGCCGACTCTTCGATCTCAAGTGGAATTGTTTCAAAATAGCTCTCCATTATCCAAACAATAATAGGAAGAGTTATCAGCATGTGGGATAAGATGAGAGCAACATAGCTGTCCATGAGCTTTAATCTGGAGAAAATTATATACCAGGGCATCAAGAAAGATATTCCAGGCATGAGTCGCGCAATGAGTATGAAAATCGAAAGCTTTTTCTGACTAAACCTAGCAATCGAGTAGGCAGCTGGCAAGCCCATAAGAAGAGAAAAGAATACCGAGGAAATCCCGATAATTGATGAATTTATAAAATACTTCAAAAAATTTTGTTCGTTAAAAACGCGCTTGTAGTTTTGGAATGTCGGACTGAATATCAATTTTGGCGGCCATGCTACAATGTCTACTTGAGTCTTGAACGATGAAGTGAGCATCCATACGAAAGGGAATAGCAGTGGAACAATTATCGCAACAACTAGAATAAAAAATAAAATCTTTCTAATAAATGATTTCCTCATTCAAGTCCTCATTCCATTATTAAAGTTCCAAAGATTTCCGCATCCGAACAATCAAGAGGCTCATAGCAAGTACCAATAAAAATAGAATTATCAGAACGACCGAAGCTTGTCCCATTCTAAAATATTCAAAACTATACTTGAACGCCATGATATTGAGTGTCTCAGAAGCATAGCCTGGCCCTCCGCCCGTCATCGCGTAGATGATATCGAAGGTTTTTAGGGCATCGATTGTTCGAAGAATAATAGCCGTCAAAAGAGTGGGCATTACCATTGGCAAAGTTATGCGCCAGAATATCTGCCATTCCGTAGCTCCATCGACTCGTGCAGATTCATAGGGCTCATTCGATAGGCTTGCGAGCCCCGAGAGCATAATAAGAGCTATCATTGGTGTCCATTGCCAAATATCGACTAATGCCAGCGATGGAATGACAGTCGAGGCAGATCCTGTCCATGCTAGCTTGGGCAGACCTAGCTGAGTGAGTATAAAGTTCATAAGCCCGATAGTTGGATCATAAAATAGGTTCCATGCAATACCAATAGCAACAGGAGTACTGACGAGGGGCAGTAGCATGATAAGCTTTGTAAAACCCTTTGCCTTGAATTCTCGGTTTAGGATGAGAGCAATAATCATTCCAAACACTGTCTCTACAGAGACGGCCAGGGCTGTAAAGGAAAAAGTTCTGCCAAGAGCCTTGATAAATCGAGGCTCTTGCAGAACTCTTTTATAGGAGCGCAAAAAAACGAAAGAAAGCGGCATCCCTGAGGTCAGATTCCAGTTCGTAAAGCTCATAAAAAAAGTATAGAGTACAGGAAATAGCATCATTACTATGATGAAAACCACAGCGGGAAGCGGGAAGATTATATGGAGATTCTTCTCTATGAAGCTTCCTTTATTTCGCTTTGAAACCATGCTTTCTTAACCTCGGAGACTAGAATAATAACTTTACCAGAAAACCGCTTTTGATTGCTCGTCAATAAACACCATATTCTCCAGTGTCTTCAAGAAGAGCATTTACGGCAGCCGCTTTTTCTTTTGCCATCGCTTCGAGCTTGGGCGATGTGCCAGCTGTGTTTATAGATTCGATTATGACTTCGCCTATTAGGTCACGGGCCTCGCCGACTGCACTCATATATGGACGATCATATGGGATACCGTATTTTGCGGCGTAATCTTGTGTGGCTATCAGGCTGGGATGAATCTTAGCTCTGACCTCTTGATCCTTCCACACGGAACTGCGAGCCATAGTTATATTTGCCATCATGCCCCGCTTTGCAAGCTCTTTGCTTGTCGCCCATTTGATGAAGTCATTGGCTAACTCTTTGTTTTTCGATTGCTTGGCTATACTCATCCCCCAAGAGACAACAATAAATGGTGTATTGCCTTTCGGACCAGCTGGGAAGTTGGCAATACCTACATTCTCTGCAGGCACTTGGCTCTTGGAAGGATCTACAATCTGGCCATAGAAAACAGAGGCATCGGTCCACAATGCAATCTTACCAGCCTGGAAAAGCGGCATAATGTTTTCCCAGGACATGTTGGTTACACCGGCAGGCCCATAATTCGCCAGCATCCTTCCATAAAAACGTATAGCCTCCAAAGCTTCTTTGCTGTCGAAAACTGCTTTGCCTTTATCGAGATATGCTCCGCCATAGTTATAGACATAGCTCGAAAGCTGAGTCACTGCTGCGGCACCCTTTCCTCTAGACGCAAAACCTACAATATCTCCAGAATGAAGTTTTTTAGCCGCTGCCTCTAGTTCGGTAAAATTGGTAGGAACGGAAATGCCAGCTTTCTTGAGCAGATCTATGCGGTAGTAAAGTACCTCCCATTCGGTGACTAGAGGAACGATGTAAGCTTTGTTGCCAAATGAGGCAACATCCATCGCGTTTTTCGGATAATCCGAGAAATCATATCCAGTGAGTGGTTCGTACCAACCGTTCTTGTAGAACATCTTTCCTTCCTGCAGAGGTCTCGTCATAAAGACATCTACTGTGGAAGACTTGGTCGCAAATTCTGTGGTCAGTTTAGTCGTGAGCTGACTCTCTTGAAGGCTTTCCACATTGACCTTAACTCCCGTTGCTTTTTCATATTCGGGAATGGCCGCTTTGAGTAGATCGCCATAGGGGTGGTTTGCAAGTAAGACTCGGATTTCCTTTTGCTGAGCACTTGCACTAAAAAGAGCGAGCAAAACCACCAAGACAAACATAAATTTTCTTTTCATCACAACCTCCTCCATAGAAATGTAAATAGATTTTCTAATGATCCGCCTTTCAATTGAGTATCGATTCAAGTTAGGCGGATTTAGCAGCTTTTATACTATGAACCAAAAGAGCTTTTTGTCAACACATGAAGATATTTTTTTTTCAAATGAATGGAAAATTTCGCCAATCCTCTATACTCATCGGAGCATATAATATAAAATAAGAAAACTTGTTGGTATTTTTATGGAAAGATCCACTGCGCCGAGCTGTCTATATCTAATTCATTCGCTCTCAAACTCACTGAGCGAGCGCGATAAGCGCATCGCGGATTATATTCTGAATGATCCAGCCAAGGCGGTGCATTTCAGTATCGAAGAATTGGCAGAAGCTGCCCACGTTTCCGTCTCGACGCTTGTGCGCTTTGTAAAGAAACTTGGCTTTAGAGGTTATCAGCAATTCAGAATAACCTTGGCTTCGGAAGCGCTCGCACCGGAGGCAAGGATTTACGAAACCATAGTCGATAGCGGAGAAGATCCCGTTCATCTGGCTTTCGATTCTGCTTCGAAAGCACTCGAAATCACTGCATCGATGATTGATACCCAAGCTTTGAATGAATTGGCTTCGCGCATTATTAGAGCTAACTGCGTCTACCTTTTCGGTCTAGGAGGATCCTTGATAGTTGCAAAAGATGCATTGCATAAGCTTGTTCGCACGGGAATCCGTTGCATAGGCGCTGAGGATTATCATGTGCAGCTCATGATAGGTTCACAGATGAACCAGCAGGATACGGCAATCCTAATATCGCATACCGGAGCCAATAAAGACGCTATCGGACTTGCCGAGACAATCAAGGCTACAGGAGCTTTTCTATGTGTGATCACCACTTATCCACGGTCTGCCCTTTCTAGGATGGCTGACATGCGCTTTATATCGGCATCCTCTGGGTCTCAGGCCATATCGGAAGCTTTCTCTGCCAGAATCGCGCAGCTCGCTTTAATAGATTCGCTCTATATTGCAATAATGAAGCAGCTGGGAGAAGAAGGCATAAAGAATGTAGAAAAAATGCGCGCTACCATCGCAAAGCGGCGTATCTGACCATAGGGGCGCATCTAATTATAGGGGAGATAGGGGAGGATGTATGAAAGCCGACATAGGCCTAGTTGGACTCGCGGTGATGGGCGAAAATCTCGTGCTCAACATGGAAAGCCGCGGATTTACAGTAGCAGTCTACAACCGAACAATTGAAAAAGTAGATTCTTTCCTCCATGGCAGGGGAGCAGCAAAGCGAATCCTTGGTGCTCATTCTCCAAAAGAGTTTGTAGAAATGCTCAAGAAACCCAGAATTGTAATGCTAATGGTACGAGCAGGGACTGCTGTAGATGAAATGATCGCACAGCTGGTACCCTTCTTGGAGCCTGGAGACATCATCGTCGATGGAGGAAACTCAAATTATGAGGATACGATGAGGCGCGTTTCCGATTTAGAATCAAAAGGCTTCTTATTTGTGGGTACTGGAGTTTCAGGAGGTGAAGAGGGAGCTCTTAGTGGTCCTTCGATCATGCCAGGAGGCTCCGAAGCAGCTTGGCCTCATATTAAGCCAATTTTTCAAGCCATTGCTGCAAAGGTAGATGATGGAAGCCCTTGCTGCGAATGGGTTGGACCGAGCGGAGCTGGGCACTTCGTCAAAATGGTCCATAATGGCATAGAATATGGAGACATGCAACTCATCTCAGAAGTTTACCAAATCATGCGAGATAGACTAAGCATGAGCCCAGACGAAATGGCGATGGTCTGCGATAAATGGAACGAGGGAGAGCTCGATAGTTATCTCATTTCCATTACAAGCGATATTCTTCGATTTAAGGATGAAGACGGGAGTCCTCTAATAGAAAAAATCCTCGATGCAGCTGGACAAAAGGGAACGGGAAAGTGGGCGGGAATCAACGCTCTCAATTTTAGTGTACCGCTTACATTGATTGTCGAAGCCGTATTTGCTCGTTGTATCTCTGCTATGAAGGATGAGCGGCTTAGGGCGGTCAAAGTGCTAGGAAAACCAATTGGCACAGAATTCTCTGGCTCGCAAGAAAAAACCATTGAAGACTTGGGCGCCGCACTCTATGCAGCGAAAATAATCTCATATGCTCAAGGCTTTATGCTGATGCGCGAGGCTTCGGCGGCCTATAATTGGAAGCTAAACTATGGCTCTATTGCTCTAATGTGGAGAGGTGGTTGCATAATCCGTTCGCGATTCCTTGGCAGAATCAAAGAAGCTTTCGATGCCGATCCCGAGCTGAGCAACCTGGCTTTTGCTCCCTTCTTTGCTGAGCAGCTTCTCAAGAATGAAAAAGCAATGAGAAATGTGGTAGCAGAAGCTGTAGTTGGAGGAATACCCGTGCCAGCTCTATCTTCTGCCCTTGCATGGTTCGATGCTCTAAGAACCGAGAGACTGCCTGCAAACCTCATCCAAGCACAGCGAGATTATTTTGGTGCACACACTTATGAACGAATAGATAAACCTCGTGGCCAGTTCTTTCATACAAATTGGACAGGCCATGGAGGCTCTACCTCTGCGAGCACATATATAGTTTGATATTCATAGATATCTGACATAATTACCATGATATGAGGAGATTGAAAGCATGAATCCAATCAGATTGCTTCCAGAAGAGAAAGCGAAACTAGACCTTCTATCCTTGGGAGGTCTTGTCATGAGAATGGATCCTGGCATTGTGCCTTTTGCCTTTGCTGAGCATTACGATGTCCATGTTTCGGGAGGAGAATATAATGTAGCCGCTAATCTAGCGCGATGCTTTGGAAAGAGAACCGCAATCGTAAGTGCTATAGTCGATAACCCCTTGGGCGAAAAGGTTGCTGCAGAAGTTCGGAAAATGAATGTCCTAGGCAAGTATAAGCATTTCAAATCCGATGGAGTGCGAGGCCCAAACATGGCTCTCGTATGGTCAGATCGGGGACAGGGAGTCCGTCCACCCCTAGTATTCTACAACCGCGCCAATGAAGCGGCAGCATTACTAAAACCAGGCGATTTCGATTTTGCAGCAATCTTTGACGAAGGCGTCAGATGGTTCCATTCTGGAGGCATCTTCGCAGCTTTGTCCGATTCAACACCTAAGCTAATTATCGAAGCCATGAAAATAGCCCATGATCACGGAGCAATAGTATCTTTCGACCTCAATTATCGGGCAAAGCTTTGGGCTGCAGCGAATACTGGCGAAAAGCCTTCGGATGTGTTCGGCAGAATTGTCGAACATGTCGATGTCCTTTTAGGTAATGAGGAAGATCTACAGATGGGACTTGGCTTGCCAGGCCCAGACATCCATTCTGCGTCGAAACTCGATCCTTCTTCCTTCCTCAAAACCATCGAGCAGGTTCACCAAAGATGGCCCAATATCAAGGCCGTTGCAACAACATTGCGTGATGTCAAATCGACTAATAGACATCTTTGGAGCGCAGTGCTCTGGATAGAAGGGGCTCATTGGGTTGCTCCTACGATGGAGCTCGATATCTATGATCGAGTTGGTGGAGGAGATGGATTTGCTTCTGGCCTTATCTATGGACTGCTCGACGGGGCTGATCCAGAAGAGGCTCTTCGACTAGGATGGGCGCATGGTGCGCTTTTGACTACTTATCCTGGCGATACCACGATGGCAAGTCTTGAGCAAGTGAAAGCGCTTGCACAAGGCGGTTCAGCACGCATCCAGAGATAAAAGAAATACAATAGGAATTAATAGCAACTATGAAGGCAATGGTATTGAAAGAATACAAATACTTGGAAATAGAAGATATTCCAATTCCACATATCGAAGCCGCCGATGAACTGCTCGTTCGAGTAAAGGCTACGGCAATCTGTGGTTCCGATATTCATGGTTTCGATGGTTCAACAGGAAGGCGAAAGCCTCCGTTAGTGATGGGACATGAAGCTTCCGGCGTAGTTGAATCAGTGGGATCTGAAGTCAAGTCGCTTAAAATAGGTGATAGAGTAACCTTTGATTCGACGGTGTGGTGTGGCGAATGCTACTTTTGCAGACAAGGACAGGTGAATTTGTGCGACAAAAGGCGTGTACTCGGAGTATCTTGTGATGAATACCGAAAAGATGGAACTTTTGCAGAATATGTTATTGTTCCGGAAAGAATTGTGTATAAATTGCCAGACAATGTAGCATTTGAGGAAGCCGCACTCACCGAGCCCGTCAGCGTTGCCATGCACGCATTCGATATCACAGGCATGAAACCAGGAGAAAACGCAGCAGTTATTGGCTCTGGGCTTATCGGGCTACTGCTCATTCAGATAATCCGCGCATATTCGCCACACCTGATAATAGCCTTCGATACGGATGAAAAGCGAAGGAAAGCAGCCATAGAAGCAGGCGCTGACATAGCGCTCGACCCCCAAGATCCAGAATCTCATAAAACGGTGCTTTCAATGACAAATAATAGAGGTGTCGATAGAGCGTTTGAGGCAGTGGGAGCAAGCGCTGCCATTGGTACCGCCATAGAAAGCGTGAGAAAGGGAGGTTCGGTGACGCTAATAGGCAATATCAGCAACAAGGCGGAAATTCCCTTGCAGTCGGTTGTCACACGGCAAATTGCATTGCTTGGTTCTTGCGCGATTTCGGGTGAGTATCCAGTTTCGCTTGCATTGATGGCGAATCGAACTATCGATGTGAGACAAGTAATAAGCGCGATTGCTCCTCTCGAAGAAGGCCCGTTGTGGTTTGAGCGGCTATATAAGCGGGAGCCGGGGCTTCTCAAGGTCGTGTTGACTCCTTGATGGATGAATGTGTCAATCGATCTATCGATTGCTGCGCCATTTCTTTTGTTTGTTTTTGGCAAATCTCATAAAGTATTCTCAGATATAAGGTTTCCTCATAGATAGGAGATAAGCATGCAGAATAAAGTTCGATTTGGAATGATTGGATATGGAAAAGTTGCAGCGCTCCATGCACAGGCACTCGCAACCATACAGCATGGAGAACTTGTATCTGTTTGTGGTCATAGACAAGAAAAGCGAGATTCTTTTGCCTATCGATGGGGGTTGAATTCCCGAAATAGCGTGAAAGAGATGGTCAAAGAAGATGCCATTCAAGCTGTCTTGATTACAACACCCCACCCCCAGCATTATTCGGACGCGTTATTAGCGCTTAAAGCAGGATGCCATGTGCTTGTCGAAAAACCTCTTACTCTATCAGTAGCCGAAGCCGAGACACTGATCAGCGAAGCAAATAAGCGAAATCTGCTTCTCAGTGTTATTGCACAGCGGCGCTGGTATCCATCTTGTCAGCGAATTCGCCATGCAATAGACGAAGGAAATCTCGGGATACCAGCCTTAGGTCAGCTCACTATTCTCGGCTGGCGAGACGAAGCCTATTATCGATCCGATCCATGGCGAGGATCCTGGGAACATGAAGGCGGAGGTGTGATCGTTAATCAGGCTCCTCATCAATTCGATCTCCTGTGCTGGTATATGGGAGAAGTAGCAGAAGTCTACGGTAGATGGTCGAATATCAATCATCCTTACATAGAGGTCGATGATTCGGCAGTAGCGACGGTTCTCTTTAAGTCTGGGGGTCTTGCATCGATTTTTATATCTAACTCACAAAAGCCAGGAATCTATGCGAAAGTCCATATTCATGGAAGTTCAGGGGCTTCTGCTGGGGTTCAAACCGATGGTGGAGCAATGTTCATTGCTGGACGCAGCGCCGTGCTAGAAGCGCCATATAACGATATTTGGACCATTCCTGGACAAGAAGCTCTTAGGACGGAGTGGCAAAAAGAGGATGAAGAATTTTTTTCTAGCATCGATGCCACATGGTATTTTTTTGCACAGCAGGAAGAAAATTTTGCTCGCGCGATTTTGGAGGGGCAAGCTCCCTCGGTGACTGGCTCAGATGGCCTCCAGGTCGCGCGCATCATCGAAGGAATTTATAGATCTAACAGAGAAGGCATACCAATTCGGTACTGAACACTTCCTTTCAAAGATTTTATCCAGACTTTATTTATGTTTTGAGCTCGAAATTTATATCGATAGGATTTAAATGGATCAAGAATCCATCGATTAAAAAGGCCAAACAGCATCTCCATCACCAAACTGTCGATACTCGATCGCTTCTTGTATTGCAGACTCTGAGATTTCGTCCTCTCCATCTATGTCGGCTATGGTACGAGCAAGCCTAAGAATACTGTGACCAGCACGGGCAGAAAGGTTATAATTGGCCATTCCCGATAGAAATGCTTTTTCGGCCGATCCTTCAACATGACACATCTCATTTATGATCCCAGCAGGAATATGGGCATTGTTGCGGGCAAGAATTTGTTTTGTGTCCGAAAAAGTTATGCATCTTGAATATCCTATACTATCCATTTCTTTCTTATTCGTTCCATCATCGTTTATTCTTTTGAGCCGAATGCTTTGAAGATCGCGTGCAAATAAAACTTTATCGCGAAGCGAATCTACATCGACTGCTTGAGACTCAATAAGGCGCGAAGCTTTCGGAGGCAAAATCGCGATTCGCATATCTATTCTATCTAAGAGAGGTCCTCCGAGCTTTTTCCAATATCGCCTAATCTCTTCAGGAGAGCATATGCAGGTTTTTCCAGGCATGCCCAAATTGCCACAAGGACAAGGATTTGCTGCCATAATAAGCTGAAAATCCGAAGGAAAACGAAGCACTCGACCTGCTCGCACGATATCAACATAGCCACGTTCAACGGGCTCGCGGAGCCCCTGTAAAACATCTCGCCTAAATTCAGGACACTCGTCGAGAAAAAGCACTCCATGATGAGCCAGACTAACTTCTCCTGGCCTCAGGGGTTTTGCACCTCCCAATATTCCTTCAAGACTGGCAGAATGGTGCGGTGATCTAAATGGTGGCCTCTTTCCCAAGCAGGTCTGGAGGCTCCCCCAAAGAGAATAAATAGAAGCTGTATCTAGAGCTTCATGCTCTGAAAGATCTGGAAGGATCGAAGGAAATCGACGAGCAGCCATGGTCTTTCCGGCACCTGGTGGTCCGGCGAGAAACATGTTATGTCCTCCCGCCGCAGCAATGACAAGTGCACGCATCAATCTCTCATCACCGCGAAAATCGCTGTATGCTTCCTTGCTTTCATTCAAATCGAGCCAAAAAGAAGAAGATTGCTGCAAAATATCTTCTTCCTGGCCTTGTAGTGCATGTCCTTGCGGGGTTTTTCCTTTTCCAATTTCGATAAGAATTCTTGCGGATTCTGCAAGATGACGGATG
>ERZ724525.2129-NODE-2129-length-11445-cov-5.160492_pt1 | contig 11445 bp, 6 predicted proteins | sample MGYA00376058_ERZ724525 | MGnify/ENA primary metagenome ERZ724525 (study PRJEB28724, sample SAMN07190888) | wastewater metagenome | isolation source: influent of sewage treatment plant in Hong Hong | place: USA: Christiansburg, Virginia | collected 2016-03-01 ... | reverse complement strand
ACAATGACTCAGATACAACAAATACAATTTACAAATAAGCGTACAATGCTTTGTTTACAGTGGTTACAGCCCGTTGTAAATAAAGGGAATATTGTAACATTAAATAGTAAATCGTTTAGTGATAGTAATGAGTATTCAAACATACGATCGTGTAATAAAAAGCTTCGCTGATAATGTATCAGCAAGGAGGTATAACCCGATCGAGTGTAAAAACTGATCGGGTTTTTTTATGCCAAATAAAATTGGCACAACAATTTGAAAATTAAAAGGAGGATAAATTATGACAACATCAAACAAATTCTTAATCAAAACAATGATTAAATGTTTTGGCGAAACAAAAACAATTAAGCTGTTAAACCAATTACAAAGCAAAAGTGTGAACAAGAAAGCAAAACGTTACAAGTCAAGTATGCAAATACACACCAATGTTTCACAATAAAAATGTTTGAGCTAGGCAAACAAATTTAAAAAATACCTAGCAACATATAGGAGCATTCCAATTGGTTGGATACCTCGTCTGGAACGAGGAGGCTGCAGGTTCGAGTCCTGTCTCCTATACGAAAATGGTTTGTAGCTCAACTGGAAAAGAGCTTTCGGTATTTACCCGAAAGGTTGTGAGTTCAAGTCTCACCAAGCCAACAAAAGGATGAATAGCTTAATGGTAGAGCGGTAGCTTGTTAAGCTGATGGTTGAAAGTTCGAGCCTTTCTTCATCCTCAAACAAAATGGAGAGTTGACCGAGATGGTAAGGTACTGGTATGCTAAACCAAGGTTGAGGTAACACTCAAGTAAGTTCGATTCTTACACCCTCCGCAAAAAGTTGTACTGGCAGAAATGGCTTTATGTACTTGATTGCAAATCAAGGGAAGAAGGTTCGAGTCCTTCGTACAACTCTTTTCACTTCTCCTTTAGAAGAGGGCTAGGGTTAGGTTATGGTGCTTTGGCAGAATGGGTTTATGCACTGGTTTGAAACGCCAGACATCAAGGTTCAATTCCTTGGGGCACCACAAATGCAGGTTTGATTGTAATGGTAACAACATGGATTCCAAACCCATGGACGGAGGTTCGAATCCTTCAACCTGTGCAAATTTTTAAAGTAAAAACAATATATGTTTTTGTAGTAAAATGGTTGGCTTGAATAAAAAAAGAATAAAAATTAAAACAAATTTTATGTTACTTATAGCATTCGCTATTTTACTTGTAAGGCTTGTTATTGCATTGTCACCAGCATTGCAGCAGCTGTTACAAATTTTATGGCAACAAACAAAACAATTATTGAGAAAGAAAAAGACAGTAGGGCTTTTTGATGACTACTTTATTGAAGCAAAAGCTTTTTATTTCTATCAATTTAAGCAATTGCCCTCATTTGCATTTATAGGCAATGTGGACAGTGCTGCGATATTCAAATTGATCGATGCTGGAAAATATGGTAAAGTGAAAAACGTCTATCAACGCAATTTCTATAACCATCAGCAAGAAAGGATGGAGTTCAGTAAAACACTTTTCGTTCTGGAAAATTTTATGATGGTAAAACTAGGAGATGATTGGGTGGAAATACTTCATCACAATAAAGACTATGATAGAGCAAAAAAAATGATGAACGACTTTAAGGAGATTAAAGCTCCACAAAAAGAAGATGATTATGAAATAAATATTATTTCTATGAGTGGAGGTTCATTAGATCTTAAAACATTGGCTATACAACCAACCAATCTTGATTTGAATCTTTATTACAACGATGATTTTATAGCAGTAGATGCAACAATAAAAGAGCGATTGTCAAAAGAAAATGATAAAGGGATTGTGTTATTACATGGGTTACCTGGAACTGGCAAAACAACTTATTTAAGGCATTTAATAGGTAGCATGAATAAGAAAGTAATGTTCGTATCGCCTAGTATAGCAGGTAATTTAATGAATCCTGAGTTTATGGATTTGTTGATTGATAATCCAAATAGTGTATTGGTTATTGAAGATGCAGAAAACGTAATTATGGATAGAAGATTCACTAGCCAAAGTAGCGTAAGTAATTTGTTAAACATTAGCGATGGCTTATTGAGCGACTGCTTAAACGTACAAATTATTTGCACATTTAATAGTGAGTTAAGTTTTGTAGATACTGCATTACTACGTAAAGGTAGACTGATAGCAAAATATGAATTTGGGAAACTACATGTTAGTAAAGCAAAAGCATTAAGCAAACACTTGGGATTACAACAAGAAATAAATAAACCAATGACATTGGCAGAAATAACCAATCCAGATGATAACCATTGTGAACCAAAAAGAACAAATGTGATTGGCTTTAGACGAATGGAAGAACTTATTGAAAACTAACCGCTATGCTGTTGCATAGCAGTTATAAAAAAAACAAAAATGCAACAGCAACTATGGAGGCGTTTTAACGGTTCCGTCATTAAGCAAAAAATTAGTGAAGAAGTTAGAGAAACTTTAATAAAAGAACACGAGGCTGGCAATTACATGAAAGTGTGTATTGGTACCGATAGTCAAGTAAAAGGGAAACGAATTGAGTTTGCAACAGTAATTGTTTTTGTAAGAGAAGGGAAAGGAGGCTTCATGTATATAAACAATGAAACAGTGCATAAAAAAATGGCTGTTAAACAAAGGATGTTAGAAGAGGTTTCTAGAAGCATTGAAGTGGCTTACCATTTGTGTGAATTGTTTATTGCTTTTAATGTAGATATGGAAATACATGCAGATATTAATACCAATCCCAACTTTAAAAGTAATGATGCTTTAAAAGATGCAATGGGTTATATAATGGGTATGGGCTTTGCTTTCAAAGCCAAGCCTGTAGCATTTGCAAGTTCACAATGTGCCGATAGAATGGTGCATTAAAATGTAAATAATTAAAATAATTTATGATGGAAACATCATTTAAAAGCTTGCTTAACAGCAAGACAGGTATAGTTTTTTGATGTATTCAAACCAGACTAAAGTGTTTTAACTAAGTAGTGCAAACGTAATAACGTTTTGTATGCTGTTGAAACTTCAAGCTATGCCTGCCAAACGTTGAGACTCTCAAAAAGTAACAACACCAAACATGGGTTCGATTCCCATTCCAAATTCAGATTGGAAATACTCAAGGTAGAGTACTACGCCGCTAACGTAGCATGAAAGAAGTTCATCACTTCTTAAAAAATGATGAAAGGGAACAAAAGCTGGTGTTGTGTAATCTGGTTCTTGATGCATTTTGATAAACTTAATGTAACAACAAAACCAATTGCGTTAGCACTTTGTAAACAGTAAACTCTTATGTACTTGCTATGGCTTATGAAGCAATCAATTGGTAGTAAAAAAAACAATTGAAACCAACTAACCTATACCAAAAGCATTTGATTAAACAGTTATCCGTGATAGTGGAATGATTGTATGGCACTGGCTTTTATTATTAAATAAAAAATTTAAAACTCTCTATAAGAGAGATTAGGAGGAGTTATGAAAAGAGTAAATATTAATGCTTATCAAGTAGGATTGATCTTTAAAAATGGCGTTTACCAAAGAATGTTGCAAGAAGGTAACTATTGGTTATGGAACGAAAGTGTAATGGTGTTTGATTTAACCAAAGCTTTTATAGCACCAATTGAATTGAACATTTTATTGCAAGATGTTGCATTGGCTAATGCTTTGCATGTAGTAGAGGTAACTGATAGTGAAATTGTGTTACAATATGAAAACGGATTGTTGAAAAGCGTATTAATTGCAGGTCGTTATGCTTATTGGAAAGGGTTAATTAACTACAATTTTATTAAAGCCGATATTGGTAAAATTGAAATTGACGAAGCTTTCGATCGTGCAACTTTAACCAACAAATTGGTTTCTGAATATGTACGCAACTATACAGTTGAAAACTACGAAAAAGCATTGTTGTTTGTTGATGGTCAGTTTAAGCAAATTATAGATGCTGGCGTTTACTACTGGTGGAAAAACAATATTGCTGTAACTATTGGGAAAGTAGACATGCGTCAGCAGCAAATAGAAATCAATGGACAAGAAATTTTGACTAAAGATAAAGCTGCTTTACGCATCAATGCTTTTGCACAGTACAAAGTTGTAGATATTGAAAAAGCTTTGTTGCAAAATAAAGACTACGACAAACAGTTATATGTTATTTTTCAATTGGCATTACGTGAATACGTTGCTACTATTGGCTTTGATGAATTGTTAGAAAAGAAAGACAATATTGCAGTAGTAGTTTTAGAACGTATAAAAAGCAATGCCATTGTATTGGGTGTAGAAGTTGTAGGCTTTGGAATTAGAGATATTGTATTACCAGGCGATATTAGAGATATTATGAACCAGGTATTGGTGGCAGAGAAAAAAGCACAAGCCAACATTATTATGCGGAGAGAAGAAACTGCAAGTACCAGAAGTTTGTTAAACACTGCTAAATTAATGGAAGAAAATGCGATGTTGTGGAAGTTGAAAGAGATGGAATATGTAGAGAAGATTGCAGATAAAATAAGCAACATTAGCGTAAACGGAAATGGCGATTTAATAGGACAATTGAAACAAATTTTTGTGCCACAGACTAGAGAATAAGTAAAAAGGGGTAGGTTTTAAGTAATTTTACTGGTGGTGAATTTTTTTTTAAACCATCGCTAGTAAAATAATGAAAAGCTGTTGCGTCTTTTATAAATACTTCAACTTTTAAATAAGTTACCAATAATAATGCTAATTTCTAGCTTGAGTAAAATGCTGCCAAATGATAAGAACCATGAATGGTGCAACGCCAATGCAGGATTTATAAACGACGCCAGTAATGAACAACTATTGGTTACATAAAAGGAAAATAAAAAACTAACCACAAAGTACACAAGGTTAAGAAGTACAAGGTTCAAAAAACACTGTGCCCATTGTGGTTAAAACAAAAACAAAATGAGCAAGTTAAAAATAACAGCTAAAGAATTAAGGGCAATTGGTTATCCAGAAAGCCCAGTAATACCTATTGCAATGAATGTGATGGAAAAAGAATACAAACATCATACAAAAGAGCAGGCTTTTGAAATTTTGAAAGCTGTATTAGCGTCGCCAATTGAATATAAGAACGACGCTGTGCTTGGTGCAATTGTAGAAAAATTATTGCCAAAAGAAGAGTTGAGTGAGCCAGAAATTTCATTGAATAACACGGGTGTTCATTTTAATACTTTTGGTGCAGAGCATATTGAGCAAGGTGCATTTCACCAAATGTATACAGCTGTTAAATTGCCTGTTGCAGTTGCAGGGGCATTAATGCCAGATGCACACCATGGTTATGGTTTGCCAATTGGTGGTGTATTGGCAACAAACAATGCAGTTATACCTTATGGTGTGGGTGTTGATATTGGTTGTAGAATGTGTTTATCAATTTTTGATATTGACGCAAAGGAGCTGACCAACAGAGAACAGTTTTTTGCAAGAGAAATAAATGAAGCTACTTTATTTGGAAGTGGAGCTCAATTTATGCAAGCAGAAAATCATGAAGTGATGGAGCATGAAGCATTCCAATCTACTCCTTTACTAAAAGGGTTACATGGAAGAGCTTGGAAACAATTGGGAACTTCCGGTAGCGGAAATCACTTTGTTGAATTTGGTGAAATTACAGTAGCAACTAAAGATGAAATTTTAGGTGTTGAACCTGGAATTTATGTTGGGTTACTTTCTCATTCAGGCTCAAGGGCATTGGGTGCAAGAGTTGCAGAACATTACACCAAAATTGCCATTGGCAAAAGAAGATTGCCACACGATGCTAAAAATTTAGCATGGCTAGATTTGAATGAAGCAGAAGGACAAGAGTATTGGATTGCTATGAATTTAGCAGGTGATTATGCAAGTGCTTGTCACCACATTATTCATGCAAAAATTGCAAAACAGTTGGGCAGAAAACCAATGAGAATGGTGGAGAACCATCACAATTTTGCTTGGAAAGAAATGCTAGATGGACACGAAGTAATTGTACATAGAAAAGGAGCAACACCAGCAGGTAAAAATGTATTGGGAATTATTCCAGGATCTATGACTGCCAATGGATACATTGTAAAAGGCAAAGGTGAAGTTGCATCAATCAATTCTGCATCGCATGGAGCAGGAAGACAAATGAGTAGGAGTAAAGCTATAGCTAACATTTCTAAGAATGCATTACATGCCGAATTGGAAAAACATGGTGTAAAATTGTTAGGAGGTGGTTTAGATGAAGCTCCATTTGCTTATAAAGATATTGAGTTGGTAATGCAAGCCCAAACTGCATTGGTTGATGTGGTTGGAAAGTTTGTTCCTAAAATTGTAAAAATGGACGGAACTGCTCCAAAGCCTTGGAGGAAAACGACCAATAGATTAGAAGGAGAATAATAGAAAGCCGTTACATTGTAACGGCTTTCTATTATTCAAATATGGATGAATCATCTATCTGCATTACCTTGTGTGTACTTTAGTTAATACAATACAATTGTACAATGAAAAAAATAATATTAATTCTTTCGCTTTTTTGTAGCCTTAACTCATTTGCTCAAAGCTTTATTGATTTAAATACTTCTTTTATTGAATTGTATAAAAAAGGAGATTATACTGCTGCATTGTCTATTGGTATTAAGGCTGTAGAACAAGCCAAAAAAGAATTTGGTACTTCACACATAAACTATGCAATTGCAGTACACAATGTTGCAGAAACGTATTACAAACTAAAAAAATTCAATGATGCATTGCCCTATTATCAACTTGCAATAAATAGTTATACTGCTGCTACAAAAGAAGAAAATATTAAAGATATAGCATTGTGCAATAACAATATTGGAACAATTTTTTTAGTGAATAAACTATACGATTCCGCAGCCTATTATTTAGAAAAATCCTATACTTTTTTTATTGAACACATTGATGAAAACTATATTAGTGCAATTGGTGTAATGAACAATTTAGGAGATTTGTATTTGCCACTTGAACAGTTTGAAAATTGCAAAAAGGCATTCATTAAAATTTTACCAGCAATGGAAAAAAAGGAAGGTTTTTTTAGTACAAATTATCGAACAACATATGCAAATTTAATGTATTGTTTACAGCAAGCTAAAGATTATGAAAACTTAAAAATATGGGCTACAAAATTATTGCCAGCAACAACAAAGAAATATGGTAAAATTTCGGCAGAATATGCTGAAATTAATTATCAGTTAGGAAATGCTTATAGTAAATTAAAGCAATTTGATTCTAGTGTTTATTTTTATAAAGAAGCTTACAAGGCTTATATAATTGTTGAAAATACTAAACCAACCAATAACATAGGGTTTACTGCCAACAATATTGGGTTGGCATATATGGAGTTGAAACAATACGATTCAAGTGCTACATACTTGGAAGTTTCGTTTGATTATTTTGTAAAACATGCAAAAGATGAATATGACAATGCAGCACAAATAATGGAAAATCTAGAAGAGTTGTATATGCCCATCAATGAAACTAATAAAATGGTGATGGTGTATCAACGTTGGCTTCCAGTAGTTGAGGCAAAGCATGGAATTTTTGAAGATAATTATTTTACAGTAGTCAATAAAATTTCTAAAATAGCATCCGAACCAAACCAATTACAAAACCTACAAAAGCAACTTGTAAATCTTATAGAAAAGTTTGAAGTTCAAAAGAAAATTACAGACAATATTTGGTATGCTGAATATGTTTATCTACTAGCAAAATGTTATAGAAACTTAGAGAAAAATGAAATATCTATTACAACTTATAATAAAGCTATTGCATTGTACAATGCTTTATCTAAAGGCGTTGTTAATAAAAATATTTCCATTTGTAACAATGATTTAGGTATTATTTATTTGAATATGCAGAAATACGATTTGTCGGCAAATTTCTTTCAAAAAGCATTTGACTATTTTATAAAGAATAACAATTCAGAAACAGATTATAAAAATTTAGTTGTAATTGGTGATAATTTGGTAACTGTATTTAACTCTAACAATAGAAATTTAGGAATAAAGAAAGTTTGTGAACAAATGTTGCCAATTATTGAATTGGAAGAAACTGAAGTATCTGAAAATTATAGTTTATTCTTATATAATTTATGTTCTGCATTAAGGTTCGTACATGATTATATTGGCATGGAAAAAAGAGTACAAGAGTTGCTCACCATTCGATCTAAATTAAATGGAGAAAATTCTTTAGAGTTTGCCGAAGCCTTAGATTATTCTGGCTTATGCCAAGTAGAATTAAACAATTTTGTGAAAGCCGAATCTGAATTAAATCGATCTTTCAAAATAAAAAAAGCTTTAGGTAATAAAGCCAACAAATCAATTGTACTCACATACATCGCATTGGGAAATTTAAAAAGTGGAATGGGCAATTACAATGCAGCATATCAATATTATGGAAATGCTGCAAAAATTTACGAACAAGCAAATGATACCGAAAATTTTGATTATATAACAATACTTCAAAGTTGGGGATACACTTATATTGAAGGCTCTCGTTATGCCGACGCAAAAGAGATGTTGCTTAAAGTGTTAAAACTACAATCGAAGTTTGAAGGTGAAAATTTTTCACGAAATGCAGCTGTATTGGTTTCTATTGCCAATGCTGAATTTCAATTAAATGAGTTGAGTGCAGCACAAGAACATACACAAAAAGCAATGTTTATTGCCAATCAAAATAAAGGGCTGTTGACCGATGTAATTGCAACTGCCAAAAGCATATTTGCTTTGTTAGAACACAAAATGGGCAATAGTATTAAAGGGGTTGAGCTAATGCAAGAATCTGTTGACTTAAACAAACAATTGTATGGGGAATCTAGCAGTCGTGTTGCATTAACATATACTACGTTTTCTCTAATTTATCAGGAAATCGGACGATATGCCGATGCTGAATTGGTACTTCAAAAAGCAATGGCAATTCAGAAAAAAATCTTTGGAACAAAACATCCCGAATATGCAATGAGTTTAATGAATTTGGCAATGGTAAAAACCATGCAAGGTGGCAATGAAATGGCCATAGATTTATTGAAAGAAAGCATGAACATTTATATAAGTAAAGGCCTTGCAGGTACTAGTAATTTTATTAAAATATTAAGCAACCTTACGTTTATAGTTGATAAACTTGGGTTGTATGCAGAAGCTAAAAAATTACAGTTACAAACATTGGGAATTTTAGATGAAAGAAAAGATACATCGTCTTATATACGCTACATGATAATGAACAATTTGTCTACAACTTGTATTAGATTAAACGAGTTCAATGAGTCAGTTCAATATAGTAAAAAGGCACTTTCTTTAATAGAAAAATCGCAAGGAAAAAAATCAATTGAGTATATTAAATCTAGCAACAACTTAATTTTAGGGTATAGAAAATTGGGCAATATTGCTGTAGCAAAAGAATTAACCAAAGAACAACTTGTTTTATGCAAAGAGGTTTTAGGCAATGACGCTGAGTTGTTGGCTACAATATATTTTAATGAAGCCATTTTTGCCAATGAAGAAAATAATTATAAAGCAAGTGCTGGATATCTTGAAAAAACTACTCAAATTTTATTCAATAATTTTAAGCAAAATTTTTATACCTTAAGTGAAAAAGAGAAGCTTGCTTGGTGGCAAGAAAAAGATTACATATTTGCATTTTACCCATCTTTATTAATTAAATATCCAGAAGCATCTAACGAAATAGTTGAGAGTTATGTAAATACTCAATTGCAAATAAAAGGCTTTGTACTTTCAGATGCAACTGTAGCCTTGCGTAGAGCAAGAACCAATGGAGATAAGGAATTGGTTAAATTGATTGATGATTGGCAATCGGCAAGAACACTGTTGTCTAAACAATTGTCGTTGCCGATAGTAGAAAGGTATTATAATGTAGATAGTATAGCAAAAATTGTAAACAACTCAGAAAAAATCATCAATCAAAAAGCAGCAGGTGTAATTAGCATTCAAGAAAACAATGTAGTAAATTGTAAAGTCATACAGGCTAGTTTAAAAGTTGGTGAAGCAGCCATTGAGTTTGTTCGATTTCCGTTTTATCGTTTTTCAACTTATACTGATACAGTAAGATATGCTGCAATTATTATTCAAAAAAATCAGCCTCCAAAATTTGTTTCCATTGGTACCGAAGATCAAATTAAATGGTGTTTAACAGGAGGTAAAAATAATACTAAAGAAACAAGGGTAAATTCTTTGTACAGAAGTTCAATTAATAAGAGTGGATCTGCTGAAACCTTTGCTGGTGATAGTTTGTACAGTATTATTTGGAAGCCGTTGATGCCCTATTTAAACAACATTAATTCTATTGCATATTCACCAGATGGACTGTTGCATAAAGTTGCATTCAATGCTTTGCCAATGGTTCCGAAAGAAAAATTATTAATAGATGAGTTTCGTTTGAATCAATATTCTAGTGTTAGACAAGTGGCTGCAAAGTCTACTCAAGTAGCTGTATACAATTCAATGTTTTTATTGGCCAATCCAGATTTTAATACACTCACTCAAACTAAAAACAACAATGGTGCTGGTGTACAGTTTAATGCAACAACAGGCAATGCCGAATGGGTTGCTTTGCCTGGAACAATTAAAGAAATGGATGCCATTCAAAAAATATGTGAAGTACGGAATGTAGCATTTACAAATGTTTCAGCTACACAAGCAACTGAAGAAAAGTTTAAATCTTTAAGTAATCATTCACCCTCAATACTTCACCTTGCTACACATGGGTTCTTTTTACCAGATCCAAAAGATAAACCAAATTCAGTAGGTGAAAATAGTTATGCCTTAGCGGATGACCCATTGTTAAGAAGTGGAATTATAATGGCTGGTGCAAACAAGGCTTGGAGTGGGGAACAAATTCCATTGGGTGTTGAAGACGGTATTGCAACTGCTTATGAAATTGCACAACTTGATTTAAGTAAAACACAATTGGTTACATTAAGTGCATGTGAAACTGCTTTAGGAGATTTGCAAGGAACTGAAGGAGTATTTGGTTTGCAGAGAGCTTTTAAAATTGCAGGTGTTAAAAATTTAATTGTTAGTTTATGGCAAGTGCCAGATAAAGAAACTGCTGAGTTAATGACTTTGTTTTACAGCAACCTATTTGTGCCCAATGCCAATGTTAGAGAAGCGTTTAATAAAGCACAAAGAGAAATGAGAAGTAAATATCCACCATTTTCTTGGGCTGCATTTGTATTGGTAGAATAGTTAATTCTATTAACGGGTACTAAAATTTGGGGTGTAGTAAAAAAACAACCTATAGGTTTTGTTGGCATTGTATTGATAGCCTGATTCTTTTTGTTGAAACAAATACATGTAGCCAGCATCAAAGCTCAATGTTTTGCTGATTTTTTGTTTAATACCCAAAAAAAGCCTGTTTTGATCAAATGTATTGTACACTATTTTTTCGCCAAACTGTAAACAAATTTCATCTGAAATTAGCAATGACGGAAGTTGCTTGTTTTTAAAAATTGGAATTGTAA
>ERZ724525.2128-NODE-2128-length-11446-cov-5.262312_pt1 | contig 11446 bp, 9 predicted proteins | sample MGYA00376058_ERZ724525 | MGnify/ENA primary metagenome ERZ724525 (study PRJEB28724, sample SAMN07190888) | wastewater metagenome | isolation source: influent of sewage treatment plant in Hong Hong | place: USA: Christiansburg, Virginia | collected 2016-03-01 ... | reverse complement strand
TGGACAAGATTCTATTGGTGATGCCTGGATAGCTGTTTTGTTCCTGAAGTAAAGTCTTAATGCCCATTCTACTGGCAACCCGCAAAATAGGTCCACTGGCATACCCACCGACTCCGATGGCGATGTCAGGTTTAAAGTCTTTTACAATACTCCTTGCTTTGCGCATGCTTCTTAAAAGTTTGATCGGAAACATTAGATTTTTCGATGTCAGTCTTCTTTGAAAACCGGCTATCGGCAAACCCTCTATTTTATATCCCGCTTGTGGAACTTTGTCCATCTCCATTTTACCTTCTGCCCCTACAAATAATATTTCAACATTCTTATTCAATGCCACCAATGCATCAGCAATAGCAATAGCCGGATATATATGTCCGCCAGTTCCTCCTCCGCTTATGATGACTTTATTCATTTAAGCAGTTTGTAATTCGTTATTAACTTGAACTGCACTTGCTGCCTCCTCTCTTGATTCAATATATCTGCTTACACTCAGAATGATTCCAAATGATATACATGTAAAAATTAAACTTGTACCACCCAATGAAATTATCGGCAAGGTGACACCCGTATCAGGAATTAGCCCTACGTTGACCATAATATTGGCATATGCCTGAATGACAATGTTAATACAGAGACCTATGGCTAGCATGGCCCCGAATGTCTTCGGCGATTTTTTCACCAGCCGAATACACCTATATAACATTAACAGATAAATACCCATGACACCTGCTGCTCCCAACAATCCAAATTCTTCACAAATAATAGCATAGATAAAATCTGCATGGGCATATGGAAGGAAATTCCTTTGCATACTATTGCCGGGTCCTGTACCTATGATGCCTCCATTTGCAATAGCGATATGGGCTTGCTTGGACTGGAAAGACTCTTCGTCACCCATAAAAGTGGAGATTCTTTCTGACCATGTATGCGCCCTCGTGGCAGTCGGCAGGTAGTAACCAATAATGAAAACGATGAGAAACATTGTCGTTCCAATGGCAAATATGCTTCCAATATATTTTAATGGGATACGACCCACGAACATCACTATGATAGAAGTAGCAAACAATAATGCCGCTGTACTAAGATTATTTGGCAAAATTAAAATGCAAACCAACAGTGTCGGTATGAGCAATGACCAAAATACGCTAATATCGTTTTTGATTTTAGTTTGAGACCCAGAAATCGTCCTGGCCAGATATACCATGAGGGCCAATTTGGCTATATCAGCAGGTTGGATTGTAAGGCCAACAAAAGGTAGTGGCAACCATCGCTTTGCACCATTTACTTCAATTCCAAAAAATAGAACCAAAACTAAAAGCATAATTGAAATAAATAAAAATGGCAAAGCGATGGCTGAGTACTTTGAATATTTTGCCAGATGGCACAAATACGCAAGGACCACTCCTACTATTAAAAAGGCTAATTGTTTGAACAGGAAGTATTCGTTATTGGCCCCATGACTATTGCCAATCTGTGAATAACCTCCGGTGGTACTGTAAACTGCAAGTAAGCTGCCTAGAGCGAGCAAGACCAACACGATCCACAAGATCGGGTCGCCTTTGAAATTCGTACTAAACCATTCCTTCATCTTCATTCTGTAGTTGTAGTTTTCCTAAAGACCAATTTTTGATACCAGACCATAGTCCTCAGCCCAAAAGTTTATAATAATTTTTTAATAGCCTTCTTAAATTGTTCCCCTCTGTCTTCGTAATTCTTGAACAGATCGAAACTTGAACATGCGGGAGACAACAATACCACATCACCTGATGTAGCTGCCTTCTGCGCCTTCAAAACTGCTTCCTGAGCAGATCCTGCCTCATCATATCCTTCTACCTCGTGACCGAACATGTCGATCAATTTTTGATTTTCTAAGCCCATGCATATCATCCACCTCACTTTATTTCTGACCAATTCACTCAGAATTGAATAGTCATTTCCTTTATCAATGCCTCCAACTATCCATACTGTAGGCTTTTTCATTGCATCTAGTGCATACCAAACAGAATCGATATTGGTCGCTTTACTATCATTGATATAATCCACACCATCCACATTCGCCACAAATTCAAGTCTGTGTGCTAATCCCTGGAAGGTTGAGATACCACTCTCGACTGCTCTTTTCTTCAATCCAATTGACTCTAATGCCTCGATAGCTTGAGCAATATTAGATTGATTGTGTCTACCTCTTAGATTGCACTCACTGATATCGTAAGTAATTCCTTTATTGCTGGTAAATGTCTCTTCATTGATCTCCGCAGTTGAAGTGTAAATGACCTGAGCATTCGTCTGAATCTTTCCAAAATATTTCATCGATTCCTGATCATCTTTATTGAGGATAAGCAGATCCTCGGAACTTTGATTTTCTGTAATTCTAAACTTAGCTAATGCATACTTGCTCATATCATAATCATACCTGTCTAAATGATCAGGTGTGATATTAGTAATGATGGCAACTTTTGGATTAAAATGTACAATTTGGTCCAATTGAAAACTACTTAATTCGCATACATAGTAAGGAGATTTTGATGTAGCCAGCGTTCGAGCGAAACTATAACCAATATTTCCAACTAATTTTACATCCTGATCATCTTGCTCCATGACATGATATATCAGTGAAGAAAGTGTCGTTTTTCCATTGCTTCCGGTGATTCCTATGATCTGACCGTCACCGATATTTCTCCATGCGAATTCGATCTCTGAAATAACCTCTTTACCTGAAATACTAAAATCAGTCACAACCTTACTATCAGAAGGTACGCCTGGACTAACCACCATGAAATCAAAGGTATCAGCCAGATTCTCACTATGACCACCTTCTTCGAATGCAATGCCGGATCTTTTCAATTCTTCCCTAAATGGGCTAATTATTGGACCGGCATCACTAACCATTACCTCATAGCCAAGGCTAAGCCCAAGTAAGGCTGCCCCTACTCCGCTTTCTTTTCCTCCTATGATAATAATTGATGCCATAATAAATTTTAATTACCTGATTTTTAATGTAAGTATTGTCATTACTGCCAGTACGATGGATACAATCCAAAATCTGGTTACGATTTTGGCCTCGTGATAGCCTTGTTTTTGGAAATGGTGGTGAATAGGCGCCATCAAAAAGATACGCTTTCCTTCACCATATTTTTTCTTAGTATATTTGAAATAATATCTCTGAATTATTACTGAAAGATTTTCTACTACAAAGATTCCACACAACACAGGTAGTAATAACTCTTTGCGCAGTACAATAGCCAGAGCAGCTATAATACCTCCGAGTGTCAAACTCCCTGTATCACCCATGAATACTTTAGCAGGAAATGAATTGTGCCATAGAAACCCAGTACAAGCTCCTATAAAGCATGCACTGAAAATCACCAACTCTGATGAATTTGGAATAAAGAAAATATTGAGATATTCTGCAAATACTGAGTTGCCGGACAAATAAGCAAATACTGCCAACACTGCTCCAATCGTAGCCGAAACGCCCGTGGCAAGTCCATCTATACCATCTGTAAGATTCGCAGCATTACTGATGGCTGTAATAATGAATACTACCGAGGTGACAAACACGATCCATAATAAAGTCTGACTATTCATATTAAAGAAGTCAAACAGCTTTCCGTAGTCAAGTTGATTATTTTTAAAGAATGGTACGTTTGTAATTGCAGCTTTCGCATGAACCATTTCTACCATTTGACCTTTCATGTTTGGATCCTCAACCTCCACCGTTTTCACTACCTTATAACCTCCTGCAAGCGCTTCCTGTGGTGTCATTCTGATGGTAACATCATTGCTGATCAGCATTGTAAAGGCGACTATTAGTCCAAGACCAATTTGACCAATTACTTTAAAAATACCCTTGAGACCATCCTTGTCCTTTTTGACCACCTTGATATAGTCATCAATATAACCGATGCTTGCCATCCAAAGCGTGCTGATGAGCATTAGGATAACATATACATTGTCCAATCGGGCTACTAATAAGCATGGAACGACGATGGCAAGAACGATGATCACCCCACCCATAGTTGGAGTACCTTCTTTTTCTTTTTGGCCTGCGAGACCAAGATCCCTAACGGATTCTCCGATTTGTTTTTTTCTAAGGTGGTTGATTATCTTTTTTCCAAAAACAATAGAGATGAATAGAGACAATACAATAGCAAGACCTGCGCGGAAAGTGATAAACCTGAATACTCCGGCTCCCGGTATATTCAAGTCTTTGTACAGATATTCAAATAAATAATACAGCATAATGCTCTTGTAACTTAGTCATAGTGCGCCTTCGCAGACGTACTTTATTTTAAGGTTTCTTGTGTGGGTTATTCTCAGTAATGTAAATTGGTGTTTCTTAGTCTATTAGATAAAAAGGTGAACAGGTGGCAAAAATGCATGTGCTAACACTAGAACCGATGTGGTAGCCATCTCAAATCTGACCAACCTGTCCATTCCAACCTTTTTTAAAAAATAGAACCTACTTCTTGTGGCAATACTTTAATTGCCTATTATATCTTCAATGACCTTCCGGTCGTCAAAATCATGTTTTACACCGTTTATCTCCTGGTAAGTCTCATGGCCTTTGCCTGCTACCAGAACGATGTCTCCTTTTTTTGCCAGCCTGAATGCTGTGTGGATGGCCTGTTTCCTGTCGTTTATGATCAGTACTTTCTCTCTATCATCCGCCGCAACTCCACTTTGCATGGCATCTGTAATGGATACAGGATCTTCTTTTCTTGGATTATCATCCGTAAAAATTGCCTCTTTGCTCCATTTAGCAGCCAAACCACCCATCACAGGCCTTTTCGCCCCGTCTCTATTGCCGCCGCAACCAACCACTGATATCAGAGAAGCTTGCTTCGTAACCATTGCATGAATAGTTTTCAAAACCTTTTCCAATGCATCTGGTGTGTGAGCGTAATCTACTATGTACAAGACACCTCTATTGATATCTCTAATGGTTTCGAATCTTCCTCTTGCTCCAGCCAGTGCGCTTAGCCCTGTAAGTATTTCTGTTTTAGAAAAACCAAGCAAGGAAGCTACCCCATAAGCGCAGACCACATTATATGCATTGAATTCACCGATAAGGCGAAGGTGCACATGAACCTGATCTATCTCCATCTCCAGTCCTTCAAGTGTATTTTCAAAGATCTTTCCTTTGAAGTCCGCACTTTTGCGGATACTGTAAGTGTATTGCTTTGCTTTTGTATTCTGAAGCATCACCATTCCTCTCTTATCATCTATATTAACCAGAGCAAAGCTCTCTCCTCTAAGACCATCAAAAAATGACTTTTTGGCTGCAATATATTCATCAAAAGTGTTGTGATAATCAAGATGATCATGAGACATATTGGTAAATACGCCACCTTCAAATCTCAATCCACTGATCCTCTGCTGATGTGCAGCATGGGAGCTAACCTCCATGAACACATAATCGCAGCCGCCATCCGCCATCTTTGCCAGCAGCTCGTTCAGAGATACGGGATCAGGAGTCGTGTGCGTGGAAGGAATTACTTCAGTTCCAATTATATTTTCAACAGTAGATATTAAGCCTGCCCTGATTCCCATCAGGCTAAAAAGCTGGTGCAACAATGTCACTGTGGTCGTCTTACCATTGGTACCGGTGATACCGACAAGTTTAACCTTTTCAGATGGAGCACCATAATAAGCTGAGGCTATTAGACCTGCTGCTTTAGCACTATCTGAGACCTTGATCAGATCAACGCTCTCTTCATTGTAGTTAGCTGCTTTTTGAACAACTACCGCTATGGCGCCTGCTTTGATTGCTGAATCGATGTATTCATGTCCATCCTGGGTACTACCTTCGATGGCTATGAAAACATAATTCGCTTTAACCGTTCTTGAGTCTATGGCAATACCGCTGACGGTCATGTTACCATTGGAGCCATTGAAAGGTATGTTGGCGAGGTCGAATAAGGTGGATAAGTTCATGATGACTTATTGCAACTTAATAAATACTTTCTGCCCCGATACCTTTGTACCGGGTGGTATATTTTGTGCGGATACTCTACCGTATCCACTTACTTCTGCTATGAGGCCCTGCGATTCCAGAGCGAATAAAGCGTCTCTCAATCCCATCCCTTTTACATCCGGCACCTGGCCTTTTTGATCTATGTAACCTACCAGATTAACTTCTGCATCAGCTCTTTTTGTGATCACTAGATCAGTAGCTTTACCTTCAGTATACACAGGCACTCCCAATCTATTGAACACGCTAACAAAATCATTTCTATTGCCTCTTGCATCCTGAGGAAGTTGAGATGAAAATGCCGTTGCATTTTTACCAGGAGATGAAATATTGAAGAAATGAGGATCGAATGAAAGTACTTTGTCGGCGATTGATTTAAAGACCGGAAGAGCAACTTCTGATCCATGATAACCATGATCTCTAGGCTCCGTAATCGATACGCAAATGGAGTAAATAGGATTCTCTGCCGGAAAATATCCAATAAATGAAGCTCTGTATCTGCCTCTCTTTACACCACCATAATCTAGACTAGCCGTGCCCGTCTTGCCAGCGAAGGAGTAAAGATCATTTTTAAATTTCTTAGCCGTTCCTCTCAACACCACACCCTCTAAAAGTTCTTTTGCAAGGCGTATTGTAGTATCATTTGCAATCTTTTCCTCTAATACTTTTGGAAGGAAAGATTTTATTTCTTCACCATGAGACCATACACTTGACACCAAGTAAGGTTGCATCATTTTGCCGTCATTCGCAACTGCATTATAAAATGTAAGCATTTGGAGTGGCGTCAACTGTGTTTCATAACCGTGTGCCATCCAAGCCAGTGATGTGCGACTCCAAAGTTGTTTTAGATTATAAGGTGTCTTTATTAAAGGTTTTCCCTCACCAGCCAAATCAATACCTGTCAATTTATCCAGGTGAAACTGCTTTATTCTATTAATATATTGAAATACATCATTTCTGTTTTGACCATAACTTGCTACCACTGCTTTAGAGATACCTATGTTCGATGACTTTTCAAATGCTTCTCTCAAGGTGAGTGTCGCATGTCCATGTCCCTCAGAATCCTTCATCTCTCTGCCACTCACCATTGCCTTGCCATAGTTGACATCAACTTTATAATCAAGGTCTAACTTTTTGTCTTCCAGAATGGCCATCATTGAGGCTAGTTTAAAAGTAGAACCCGGCTCTGTACTGGCCCCTACAGCATAGTTGTAACTTTCCTGATATTTATCTCCATCTTTTTTCAAATTTGCCATTGCTTTTATTGCTCCGGTTTTTACTTCCATGACGATGACTGAGCCGTAACTTGCATTATGATATTCCAGAGCTTCCTGTAATGCACTTCTTGCGATGTCCTGCATTTGAACATTAAGAGTTGTTCTAACGTCATTTCCGTTACGTGGCTCTATTTCAGTAAGATCGTTTATTGGAACCCACCTGTTTTTGGCAATGTATTGAACCATTCTTTTCCCGGCCTCTCCTTTGAGATCCTCATTGTATTTACCTTCGATACCAATCGGCATTGTATTGTCTCTGATATAACCGACAGTTCGCAAAGCCATATCCCCGTAGGGTCTAACTCTCTGAGGTTTCACCTCGAAGATGGCACCGGATTTGTTTCTTCCTAATCTAAACAATGGAAAATTTTTAACCATCTTCATTTTAGAGTGCGAAATCCCTTTTGCTAAACACAGATAGCGTTCATTTTGCGATCTCTTCTTCAGTATCCAGCTTTTAACTTCGTATTGACTCAGATTTGGATTAAGATATTTTGAAATGTAGAAAGCAAGAGAATCAATATTTTTTGCAAAAATGTCTCCTTCCTTCTTCATAAAATGCTTATCCTTCTCCTTCATTTCTTTTACATACTGTCTGGAAGCTGTAGGATCGAAATACACGTCATAGAAAGGCATTGAAGTGGCAAGTAGCTCACCATTGTCAGCCAAAATATTTCCACGATCCGCATTAATATCTATTGCTTTGATATGCCATTCACGGCCAAGGTCTCTGTAGTATTTGCCTTTGACAACACTAATATTGATCACCTGAGCGATGGTCAATACCGCTAAAGCTCCGAACACAATCAATACAATGTTTGAATTGCGTACTACCTCATTTTTATTGTCAATAGGGGCCTTCATTAATGCTCGTTAACGACGATTTGGACAGGTTTTTTTCCTCTTAATCCCAATTCCTGATCGATCAATTTTTGTTGAACGGAAGAATAGATACTGCTTTGTACGAGATCACTCTTCAAGGAAAGGTATTCCCAGTTCAGTTCTTTAATTTCGTTTTTCAGTGAGATTATTCGGCTGACTTTATTTTCAGCACTGTGAGAATTGGCTATGTAAAATAAGCCAAGTAAAGAAAGGAAACAAATGAAGGGAATGTTCCTTTTAAGCATGTCCAAACCAAAATCGTCGAGCCAATTTCGATTTTCTTTAATAATTTTTTTCATCGTTTGTAGTTTCTAGTTTTGAGACCTTAGTCCCTAAAGCAGAAAAGCCTGCTTTAAAAAATATAAAAAAATGTTTTCTTAGTCCTTTGTGTCCCGGTACTTTGTGACTTCCACTATCTTCAGGTAAAATTTACTCTTCAGACTTTCTCGCTACTCTAAGTTTAGCACTACGTGCTCTGCTATTGATCTTTAATTCCGCTTGCGAAGCTTCTATTGGCTTTTTTGTTACGATCGTAAACGGTCTGTAAATATTACCGTAATCATCTTTTTCCAACTCACCCTCTACGTTGCCTGTTTTAAAAAAGTTCTTTACTATCCTATCTTCCAACGAATGAAAGCTAATGACAGCTAGTGTTCCGTTCTCTTTTAAAATATCGTAGGCATCATTAAGCATTTCCTCCAGGGCCGTTAGTTCATCATTCACTTCGATTCTAAGTGCCTGAAAAACCTGAGCCAGATATTTGGCTCTATTGCCTTTTATCACAGATTCTATACAGTGAATAAATTCCTCAATGGTTTTGATCTTCATTTTGAGCCGCCCTTCGCAAATACACTTTACTAGTGTTTTTGTATTTCGGACTTCACCAAGATTTTGAAAAAGATCAGTAAGTTCGTCTTCGCTATAAGTCATTACAACATCAGCAGCTGTGAGCTTTTGAGCCTGATTCATCCTCATATCCAGGTCACCCTGAAATCTGAATGAAAACCCTCTTTCGCCTTTGTCAAACTGGTGTGAAGAAACTCCGATATCCGCTAAAATGCCATCGACCTGAGTAACTCCTTCCACTCTTAACATTCTCTTTAGGTGTCTAAAATTGCTATGGATGAAGATCATTCTTTCATCTTCCGACACATTCTGAACTGCTTCCAGATCCTGATCCAGCACATATATGCGGCCATTTTCATCAAGCTTCTCCAGAATTGCCCTACTATGTCCTCCACCACCAAAAGTAACATCAACATATATACCCGAAGGATTTATGTTTAATGCTTCAATGGTTTCCTCCAAGAGCACCGGAAGATGATAAACATCCATATCTATTCTTGTTCTACTGAGAATTCGTCCCGATTGCCTAAAAGTCGATCAGACAATTGCGCAAAATTATCCGGTTCCATATCAGCCCACTCATAATAAGTAGCCTTGTCCCAGATTTCGACACGATCCATGTAACCAAACAGAACAACTTCCTTTGTGATACCCGCGAATTCCAGAAGAGGCTTTGGTAGAAGAATGCGCTCAGCTGAATCTGTAGCTACATCTCTAAGTCCTCTAAAAAAATAACGGATAAAGTTTCGTTCCTCTGTTACGAAAGAGTTGAGGTTATTTACCTTATCTACTATTCTATCCCAAACTTTCTCGGGATATAACATTAAACATTTTTCAAAACCACGGTTGACAAAAAACTTATACGGCGGGTTTCCACCCACGTTTCGAAGCAAAGCAGAAGGTAGTTTAATCCTTCCTTTATCATCGACGCTACATTCGTATTCTCCGTAAAGTTGGTGCATCAATTAGGTTCTAACAAATCATTTACTGTTCTAATGCCTCAAAAATATACCTTCCTCCCACTTTATTCCACATATTCCCCCAAATATTTTCAAATATTATACAAATTATTGTTTTTCATATATGAATATCAACAAGAAGATGCTACAATGTCACTATTTTGATTACACATTAACATATTTTAATTATATCTATATCAAAGATAGTGTAAAACAGTGATCTAAGTATGAAGTTTAATTATAAGATTACGATATAGTTAAATCATAAAGGTAGTGGTAAATTGTGGGAGTTTAACAATTAAAGCCCTATAAAGAACCGAAATCCAGTTGGTTAAAAGCCAGAAAATATAGAATTTGTTAAGAATTGAGCATCAAGAGCACAATAGCAGAGCAACATGAGTAAGAAATCAATATTAAGGGGACAATGAGAAGCAAAATATTGAAAAAGCAAGCTATAAGAAAGCGATCAGCTTCAACTAAATTATTAAATGACTATTTATATATATCTGATTGATAATATATTACAAGCATTAATTTGCTTTTAATAACTTTTTATTCTTTGAAAAAGGGTAATAGTAGGCTCTTATTAGCCACCATCTAAAGATGGAGACAATTGAACGCGAAGCATGATGTTTATAGCTAGAATTGAAGAACTCTTAATATATAGAGTAAATTCAACTGAATATTATTCCATTGCCTTTGACTTTAGCCATAGGTTAAAAAATCTGAAATTGATATGATTCTTAAAATCAACTATAAAAAAGCCAAGTGACAGCCGAAACCACTTCTTTCCCCCATTTTGTTTCTGTATGACGACCTTTTGGATCGATGGTAAGTTTGACGTCGATCACTTTTTGAAAGAAATCTTGAGCTTCTAGATTATGCTTCAATCGGCGCATAGAAGGAAGCATGGATGCGCTTTCCTTACCACCTGCATATAAATAAATCTTAGTGTGAAAGGGTGTGAAAAATCTGAGAGTCTCAATATGCGAATTCTGAATGATCCATAATGAAGGACTGAAGATCATTAATTTTCCGAAAATATCAGGGAACATTATTCCGGCATAGATAGAAATAAGCCCCCCCATGGACGAACCGCCAATTCCGGTATTTTCCCTTTGCGGCAACGTTCTGTATTTACTGTCAATATAAGGCTTGACACAATTCACTATATCGCGAAGATACTTTTGACCATCGGCCTTTCCGACCCGTGTCCCATTTATCGGTGTAAATTCCTTTATTCGTTCCTGACCACCGTGATCTATAGCAACAACAATAACATTATTTTTACCGCCTGCAGATAATTGGGCAATCTTTTGGTCAAGGCTCCAATTCCCAAAAGGGGCTGATTTATCCCAAAGATTTTGTCCATCATTTAAATATAAGACCTTATATCTTTTATCCGGATTAATGTAATAATTATAAGGCAATAATACTTGAATTGCTCTTCTGGAAGGTAGGGATGGAAATCAAGAATCATTGACTTTTTCTATAATTGGAAGCAAACGATT
>ERZ724525.2126-NODE-2126-length-11454-cov-13.306343_pt1 | contig 11454 bp, 4 predicted proteins | sample MGYA00376058_ERZ724525 | MGnify/ENA primary metagenome ERZ724525 (study PRJEB28724, sample SAMN07190888) | wastewater metagenome | isolation source: influent of sewage treatment plant in Hong Hong | place: USA: Christiansburg, Virginia | collected 2016-03-01 ... | reverse complement strand
GCATTGCCGGAGAGGTCGCCCACGACACAATTGAGCTGGGCGACAGCGACGGTAAGAGGGGTTTTCATGGGGCGACACTATACCGTGAAGCCACCGCAAGCCGCGCAACCGGCGGTGATCCGGCCCGCGCTTGTGTCAGTATCGGGCTTGCCCCCCAGCCCTGCACCGCCATGCCAAGCTTCCGACTCCATCCGGCGATTGCCGAAATCCCCGCCGACCAGTGGGATGCCCTCACCGGCGGTCAGCCGGCCCTCGCCCACGCCTTCCTCGCCACCCTCGAGGAATCGGGCTGCGTCGCGACAGCTACCGGCTGGGCACCCCGCCACGCGGCCCTGTGGGACGGCAACACACTGCTGGCCGCCATGCCGCTGTACCTGAAGAGCCACTCCTACGGCGAGTACGTCTTCGACTGGGCCTGGGCCGATGCCTACCAGCGCCACGGGCTCAACTACTACCCCAAGTGGCTGACCGCCGTGCCCTTCACGCCGGTACCCGGCCCGCGCCTGCTCGGGCGGGACGCAAGCAGCCGGCGCGTGCTGATCAAGCACGTGCTGGACGAAGTGGGCCAATCCGGCGCCTCGTCGCTGCACATCCTGTTCCCCACCGACGAGGAAGCCGGCTGGCTGCAGGACGCCGGGCTGGAAGTGCGTCACGGCGTGCAGTTCCACTGGCACAACGCCGGCTACCGGGATTTTGACGATTTCCTTTCCCGCCTCGCCCAGCCCAAGCGCAAGAAAATTCGCCAGGAGCGGCGCAAGGTGCTGGACGCCGGAGTGAGCTTTCGCATCCTGCGCGGCGCGGAAATCGGTGAGGTGGAATGGACCTTCTTCCACGCCTGCTACAGCCGCACCTACGCCGAGCACCGCTCGACGCCCTATCTGTCGCGGGAGTTCTTCGTGGAGTACGGCCACCGGGCCGGGAATGCCACGGTGCTGATGATCGCCGAACGGGCTGGCACACCGGTGGCGGCGAGCTTCTTTCTGCGCGACGCCGATGCACTGTACGGGCGCTACTGGGGCGCCGCCGACTTCATCCCGTGCCTGCATTTCGAGGCCTGCTACTACCAGGCCATCGATTACGCCATCCGCGAAGGCCTGAGCCGCTTCGAAGGCGGCGCCCAGGGGGAACACAAGCTGTCCCGCGGGCTGGAACCGGTACGCACCTGTTCCGCCCACTGGATCGCCGATCCGCGCTTCCGCGACGCGGTAGCCCGCTTCCTGGCCCAGGAGCGCGGCGGCGTGGAAGCCTACCTGGATGAGTTATCGGAGAGGCTGCCCTTCCGGACTGGCGACTAGATCGCCGCCACCCGCCGCGGCGACTCCTCGCGAATCGGCAGATTCACCAGCGCCGCCAGGCTCGCCAGCACGATGTCGGCGTACCACATCCAGTCGTAGTTACCGAGATTCACCAGCGCCAGACCACCCAGCCAGGCACCGAAGAAGCCACCGATCTGGTGCGACAGCAGCGTCAGACCAAACAGCGTCGCCAGATAGCGCAGGCCGAACAGCTTGCCGACCAACCCGGCCGTCGGCGGCACCGTGGCCAGCCAGGTCAGACCCAAGCCGATGGAGAAGGCATAGAAGGTCCATTCCGTCTTCGGTGCCACCAGGTAAATGCCCACCAGCACAGCCCGGGATCCGTACATGAGCGCCAGGATCCACTTCATCCGGTAATGCTGCCCCAGCGCTCCGGCGCCCAGACTGCCGACAATGTTGGCCAGCCCGATCAGCGCCAGCGACACCGCCGACACATTGGCCGGCAGGCCGCACAGATCTACCGCCCCCGGCAAATGGGTGACCAGGAAAGCGATGTGAAAGCCACAGGTGAAGAAGCCCGCGTGCAGGCACCAGTAACTGCGGTCCTTCAGGGCCACCTTGAGCTGCTGCTTGAGACCCAGGTCGGCCCCCGCGGCGGAAACCGGATGCTCGACCTTCTTGCGCAGCGGCCACGACAGGGGAATGGTCGCCAGGGTGATCGCCGCGAGGCTGAACAGGGCCGTCATCCAGCCGAAGCCGGCGATCAGAAACTGGGACAGGGGCGCGAACAGGAATTGCCCGAAGGAGCCGCCGGCATTGATGAAGCCGGACGCAAAGGCGCGCTTCTGTGGCGGCAGGCGCTGGGCCATGGCGCCGATCAGGATCGAGAAACTACCCGCCCCGGCTCCGCCAGCCACCAGCACGCCAAGGCACATGGTCAGGCCGAACTCGGTGCTCACGAAGGGCGTCAGCACCAAGCCGAGCACCAGCATGGCGGCACCGGTGAACAGCGAGCCACCCGGGCCGTAACGATCCGCCACCGCACCGAAGATCGGCTGCGAGGCACCCCACATGAACTGCCCGATGGCCAGCGCAAAGCTGATGCTGGCAATGCCGAGCCCGGTGGACGTGTTGATCGGCGAGATGTACAGCCCGAGGGACTGGCGCACCCCCATGGTGATCATCAGGATCGCCGAGGCGATCAGCACCATCGGCCAGTAGGAAGCCGGTGGCGGCGAGTGGAGCGGGGAGGCTTGGCTCATGATGCGTCAGCACGAATGCAGGCGTTGTCTGGCCGGCCAGCATCGCCCGAAATCCCCGCCCGGGTCAATCAGGATTTACGTGCACGTAAAGTAGTGAGGGCAGCAGGGAAATCGTAGGCCGCCAGTTCCCGTTCAAAACGCGGCCAGTCGGCACCGAGCGCAAGCTTCACCAGATCGCCCAGTTCGCGCACCACCCGCGTCGCCGCCACGTTGTCCTCGGCGAGGAGCGCGTCCAGGCGGGCCAGAGCCTCCATCACCTCTGCCGTTTGCGGCCCGACCCCGCCGGCAGCGTGCCCCCCGACAGCGTTCTCCTCGGCATGCGGCAAGGCCAGAATGGCCGTCACGGTGGCGCTCTGGGCCTCGTCCATGCGGTCGATCAGCGCCTCAATGCTGGCGCACTCCTGTTCGTCGCGAATGGCGACTTCGAGTTCAGCCGCCAACGCCTGCACCCCCGGCACACCGATCATGCCGGCCACGCCTTTCAGCGAATGGGCCAGCCGCCGGGCTTCCGCCATGTTGCCTGCTCGCAGTTCGGCGCGCACATGGTCGGCATCCCTGCCATGGCCATCTGCATATTTGCGCAGCAGGCGCAGGTAATTGGGAATGCGCCCGCGCAGGTTTTTCAGCCCGTAGGCCACATCCAGCCCAGGCACCTGCTCAAGGCGGGCACGCATGTCCGGTGCCGGCGTCGCAGCACCGGCACCGCCCTGCACGCCGGGACGCGGCAGCCATTGCAGAAGCTTGGCATAGAGCATGGGCGGATCGACAGGCTTGGGCAGATGATCGTTCATGCCGGCGTCGAGGCAGCGCTGCCGGTCTTCACCGAAGGCATTGGCGGTCATGGCGACAATCGGCACCTGGCTCCCCAGCTTGCGGATCGCCAGCGTAGCCTCGACGCCATCCATCACCGGCATCTGCATGTCCATCAGGATCAGCGCGTAGGCGCCAGCCCGCACCTTGTCGACAGCCATCGCCCCGTTGTCGGCCAGGTCCACCTGCAAACCCACGTTTTCCAGCAGGGACATGGCTACTTCCTGGTTGATCCGGCTGTCTTCAACCAGGAGCACCCGGGCCCCGCGGTAATGGCGGGCCAGCGTGGCCTCGTCCGGCTGCTCGCCGGCGGCGCCGGACACATCCCTGACTCCCCGCGCAAGACCGGCCTGGATCACGTCGTGCAGGCTAGACATCGTCACCGGCTTGGTAAGCACAGCCACCGCCCCCAGCCGCATGGCAGCCTCCCGCTGGGCCGGATCGTCGCCCAGGGTCAACAAAATGCAGCGCGGAGGACTGTCCAGGTTCAAGTCTGCCAAATGATGGGCCGTCTGGAAACCGTCCATATCGGGCATTTGCCCGTCAAGGAGCGCCACTTCAAAGGCATCGCCATCCCGCTCTGCCGCCGCCAGCACGGCCAGCGCCGCCTGACCCGACTCGCAGGTGACGACCCGGGCCCCCAGTGCCGTCAACATCGCGGCCAGGGCATCGCGGGACTCGCGCAGATCGTCCACCACCAGCACGCGGATCGACAGCATCCGCGTTGCGGCCGACACGGCCCGATCGCTCTTGCCGAGCCGGGCAGTAAGCCAGAAGTTGCTGCCGTGCCCCGGTTCGCTTTCGACACCGGCCTGACCGCCCATCAGACGGGCCAGATGGCCGGTAATCGCCAGGCCCAGGCCGGTGCCGCCAAAGCGCCGGGTGGTCGAACCGTCAGCCTGCTCGAAAGGCTTGAAAAGTCGCCCCATCACGTCAGGCTCGATGCCGATGCCGCTATCGCTGACATCGAAACGGATCTGCACGGACTCGGCACTTTCGTCATCAGAACGGGCCCGCAGCAAAATCACGCCGGCATCGGTGAACTTCACCGCATTGCCCAGATAATTGACCAGCATCTGGCCGAGGCGTGTCGGATCGCCGCGCAGCAGGGTCGGCACCCCGCCCATGTCCACCACCAGCTCCAGTCCCTTCTGATGCGCCCGATCGGCCACCAGTGCGCAGGCCTTGCGCACCACGTCCTCGAGGTTGAACTCGGCTTCGTCGAGACTCAGCTTGCCGGCTTCAATTTTTGAAATATCGAGGATGTCGTTGATGATCGACAGCAGGTGATCCGCCGCGTCGCCCACCTTCTGCAGGCGCATCTGGGCCTCGGCGCCCTCCACACTGCGTCGCAACAGGTGGGTCAGACCGATGATGGCGTTCATCGGCGTGCGGATTTCATGACTCATGTTGGCCAGGAAGGCACTCTTGGCCCGGTTGGCCGCGTCGGAGGCCTCCCGCGCCGCCTCCAGCTCCGCAGAGCGCTGGGACAGGATCAGATTGGTCTCTTCGAGCTGGCGGGTGCGCTCGGCCACCAGTTGCTCCAGGTGATCCCGGTGACTGGCCAGTTCTTCCTCCACCTGCTTGCGCCCGGTGATGTCCTCCTGAACGCTCAGATAGTGGGAGATGTGCCCGTCAGGCTGGACGATCGGCAAGACCCGCGCAAACTCGACCCGGAGCGTCCCGTCCCGACGCCGGTTGATGAACTCGCCCTCCCACGACTGACCTGCGCCCAGAGCCACCCACAGGGCCCGGTAGGTTTCAGGCGGCATTTCGCCCGACTTGAGAAAGCCGGCCCGCTGCCCGATCACCTCGCCAAGCGTATAACCGGCGCCATCCAGGAAGGCACGATTGACGTATTCGATGCGTCCCTTCAGGTTGGTGATGATCACGCTCGCCGGACTCTGCTCAACGGCCAGCGACAACTTGAGCAGTTCTTCCGCGGCATGCCGCCTGTCGCTCGTATCCCGCCAGATCCCGGCCAGATAACTGCGTCCGCGAATGTCCAGGGAACGATAGCTCAATTCCACATCCAGCACGCTGCCGTCGGCCCGCCGATGGCGGCTGTCGAAGGTAACCGCCTCGCAGCTAACCCTTATATCGTTGACCTGACGGACGATCTCCTCAGGGCTGACGTCGGCCTGGATGTCCTGCAAACTCAGGCCGGCAAAGGTTTCGCGGGAATATCCCAGCCCGCGGCAGGCCGCATCGTTGAACTCGACGAAACGCAGGGTTTGCGTGTCGAGCAGCACAATGCCATCCACCGCCTGGTTAACGATGGCGCTGAAAATTTCCTCGCGTTCGCGCAGGGCCTCTTCATCACGACGCAACTCGGTGATGTCCCGGGAAATGCCGAACACGCCGATCACCGCACCACCCGCCTCCTGCAGAGGCCCGCGGGTGGTGAGGAAGGTACGCACCCCCTCCACCGTGGTCACGGACTCGACGCAGGTACTCACCTTGCCGGAGGCCATCACCTCCCGCTCGACGCTACGCAGCGTGACCACCTCATCGGCGGGGAACAGCACGGAATCGTCCTGATCCAGCACCTGCTCCTCGTATTTACCGGTGATACGGACAGCCGCCCGGTTGAAGAAAAGGTAATGCCCCTGCACATCCTTCGCGAAAATCGCGTCGGTCGAGCCATCGGCAATCGCATCGAGGAGCTGAAGCGCCCGCAACTGCTTGCCCTGGGCTTCTTCACGCAAGCGGGTCCGCTGCAATTCGTGCCGCTGCACAAGCAGCACCGCGGCCCCGCCCGTGGAAAACAGGGCAAAGCCCACCGCCAGGGCAATCCACAAGACCTGCCGGCGCGCGCCCTCGTACATTTCGTCGGCATCAACCTTGGCGACCAGCGTCCAGTCGGTTCCCGGCACACCACGACCCACACCGACCACCGGCATCCCGCGGTAATCCTGCGCCTCGAATGCCACCCCACGGCGCTCCGGATGTTCAGTGACAATCACCGCCAGCGCATCGCTCCGACTGAGCGGAATGCGCACAGTCATCGACGGCCCCGCCAGGTGACGCAAGGGCGTGATGAGCAGCAGATCGTTTCCGTTGCGCTGGAACAACAAGGTCTCGGCAGTCCGGCTGGGGCCCGGCCAGCCCTGCAGATAAGCGAAGAGAAAGCGGGCCGGGTCCACCTGCAGGACGATAGTCAGCGGCGTACCACCTGCCACGGTTTTCAGCGGCGCGACAAAATCCAGGTGCACCGGAACATCCGACTGCCCCTCCTCCCGATAGAAGTTGGTATCCGCCTCGCCCCCCTCACGGAGGACCCGCCGGACCGTGTCGCGTAAAACCGGTGCCGGAATGAAATCGCCCCCCGAGGACAGAACCACGTCGCCACGACCGTTGAGGACAGCCACCCGCGCATAGCCATAGGCACTGCGCAGGGCCTCGAGGCGCTCCAGCATGCTCGCCCGCAGGGCCGGATCCTTCTGTCGGAGCCACTGTTCATACACCGCTCCGAATCCCGTATCGCCGGCGATGGCGCGCACATCGGCGCGACGCTCCTCCAGCCACATCGACACCTGCCCCACCTTCAGGTCGGCCACTGCCTCCAGACGACGGGATTCCTGGACCTCCCGGTCCCGCAGGGTCAGCACGGCGCTCCCGTAGCCGACCGCGACGAGTGCCAGGGCAAACAGGGAAAAAGGCAACAGACGCGATCCGACACCCTCCCGGCGCAACTGGGACAGGATCGACAGCGGCGGCCCCTCGTCTGCCGCTTTTTTCGCAAAACGATGCAGCACACCCCACAACAGCAAGGAGGTGACCGCCACGAAAAACCAGCCCTTGAGAGTACTGGCGGTCACGACGAGTTCCGGGTCAGACCACAACAGACTCACCAGCCGGTCGGAAAACAGGATCCATGCCGACCCGAATGCCGCATACAGAAAAACCATGCGGGCGATACGCCGGTTCATGAGGCCGCCGCCTCTGCCGCTTCGTCCCCGTAACGGCTGGCGATATCGGCGAACTGCGGCAAATCTGCAAGAAATGCATCCACCACGTCCGGATCGAAGTGTGTTCCCCGCCCGGCGCAGATCATCTCCCGGGCGCCGTCCAGAGACACCGGATCCTTGTAAACACGGCGGGAGATCAGTGCATCGAAAACATCGGCGAGGGCCATCAAACGGGCTGCAATGGGGATTGCTTCGCCCGCCAGCCGGTCCGGGTAACCACTGCCGTCCCAGCGTTCGTGGTGGTGCCGGGCGATTTCCTTGGCGATGGCCAAAAACGGTACCGGCCGCTCGGCATCCTCTTCGGCGTGCTCGATGGCCTCGGCACCCAGCCGGGCGTGGGTCTGCATGATCGTCCACTCTTCCGGCGTGAGCTTGCCCGGCTTGAGCAGGATGTAATCGGGAATGCCCACCTTGCCGATATCGTGGAGCGGCGCCGACTTGACGATCAGATCGATGGTGTGAGGCGTCAGCGTGGCAGCATGACGCGGGTCGAGGGCCAGGCGCCGGGCCAGCACATTCATGTAGGCCTGGGTGCGGCGCAGGTGATTGCCGGTTTCCGGGTCGCGGATTTCTGCCAGTCGGGCCAGGGCCCGGATGCTCACTTCCTGGATGAGCAGGTTCTCGCCCATCCGGCGCGCGATTTCCGCTTCGAGAAAAGTATTCTGGTCGCGCAGGCCGTCGCGCGCCTTTTTCAGCTCCAGCTGGGTATGCACCCGCGCCAGCACGATAGTCGGACGCAGGGGCTTGCTGATGTAATCGACGGCCCCCAGCTCCAACCCCTTTTCCTCCTCGCGCACCCCGTCGAGGGCCGTCACGAAGATCACCGGAATGTCGCGGGTTCGCGGATCGGCCCGCAGGGCTTCGAAAACGGCATAGCCGTCCATCCCGGGCATCATCACATCCAGCAGGATCAGGTCCGGCATCGGGCTGGAGCAGGCCACCTGCAGGGCTCGCATGCCGCTCTGCGCACCGCGCACCCGGTAGAGGGGCTGCAGCAGTTCGCCGAGCACCTCAAGGTTTTCCGGGACGTCATCAACGATCAGGATCGTGGACCGGGTGTTGCCAGGGTCAGGGGCAAGGGTATCGGTGATCACGTGAAACGCGCCAAATGGATGAATTGGAGGGCCCCAAAAGGCCCGAACCACACGCGGTCTCAAATCCCGGTGCGTTGTATTCTGCTTATCGACTTCCGGCGCGGCTTCTTTAGCCAGACCCGCGCACCACCGTGACATGTCTGACGGCTCCGTCCCGGGGCACGCAGGCGCACGCTAAACTGCAGGCCTCCTGCCCGACCGGAAACCCTGCGCCCGCACCATGCTGCCTGCCCTCGCCCGCCTGCTGCCGTTTCTCGCCTGGCGTCGCCAGCTTGACGCCGCCGGCCTGCGCGCCGACCTTCTGGCCGGCTTCTCGGTGGCCCTGGTGGCGATTCCCCAGGCCCTCGCCTACGCCCAGCTCGCCGGCCTGCCGCCCTACGTGGGCCTCTACGCGTCCCTGCTGCCCTGCATTGTCGGCGCCCTGTTCGGCTCATCCGGGCAGCTCAACACCGGCCCGGTGGCGCTGACCAGCCTGCTCACCGCCACCTCCCTCGCCCCGCTGGCCCTGCCGGGGTCCGAAACCTACCTGCTGCTGGCCGTCCAGCTGGCCATGCTGGCCGGCATCCTGCAGGTGGCCTTCGGTGCCCTGCGCCTGGCCCATTTTGCCGACCTGCTGTCCCATCCAGTACTCCACGGCTTCATCAATGCCTGTTCGCTGCTCATCTGCGCGGCCCAGTTGCCAACGCTTCTCGGTCTGTCCAGCGCCGGCCAGCGGCCCTTTTTCGAGGCCGTCGTCGACCTGCTCGTCGCCCTGCCCGACGTCCACACGCCATCCGCCGTCCTCGGTCTGACCGCGGTGGCGGCCCTCATGGCCCTGCGCCGCTTCCTGCCGCGCTGGCCGGGGGTGCTGATCGTCGTGGCGGGACTCACCCTGGTGGCCTGGCTCAGCGGCTTCGAGGACCGCGGCGGACGCGTCGTTGGCACCCTGCCGACGGAAATCCTCGCCTTCGCCCTGCCCCGCGCCGACTGGGGCCAGATCACCGACCTGCTGCCCTCGGCCTTCGTGCTGGCGCTGGTGAGCTTTCTGGAAGCCATGTCGAGCTGCAAGGTGGCTTCGGCGCGCACCGGCCAGCGCTGGGACGGCAACCAGGAACTGATCGGCCAGGGGCTCGCCAAACTCACCGCGTCGGTGTGCCAGGCCTACCCGGTGAGCGGCTCCTTCGGCCGCTCGGCCTTCCTCCTCACCCATGGCGCCCGCACCGGGCTGGCCTCGGTGGTCGGCGCACTGATGGTGCTGGCCGCGCTGTTCGCCATCCCCGACCTGATCACCCACATTCCGCGCCCGGTGCTGGCAGCGGTCATCCTCGTCACCCTCGCCGCGCTGCTCTCACCCAAGGCCCTGACCGAAGCCTGGCACACCAGCCGCGACGACGGTCTGGCCGGAACGGTGAGCTTCGTCGCCACCCTGGCCTTCGCCCCGCACATCGAGATCGGCATCCTGTCCGGCCTCATCCTGTCGCTGGCACTGCTCATCTACCGCAGCATGAAGCCGCGCGTCGCCGTGCTCGGCCGCCACCCGGACGGCACCTGGCGCGACGCCGAACGCTTCAAGCTGCCCGAGCCCCACCCGCAGCTGACCATCCTGCGCTTCGACGGCCCGCTGCACTTCGTCAACGCCGCCACCTTCGAAGACGCCGCCCTCGCCGCCGAGCGGGACCACCCGCAACTCAAGGTGCTGTTGCTGTCCTGCGCCGGCATCAACGACATGGACGCCAGCGGCGTCGAGACCCTGCGCCGCATCCAGCGCCAGATGAAGGACAGCGGCCACACCCTGGCCTGCTGCGGCCTCAAGAAACAGGTCATCGACGTGCTGGAGCGCACCGGCCTGTGGGCCACCCTCGCCCCCCACGCCGCCTACCGCACCGAAGACCACGCCCTGCAGCACCTGCTGCCCCCCCTCGCACAGATCAATCCGCCGCCCGCCATGCGCCGCGGCTTCGAGTGGTGAGCGCCAATTTGTTGACTTGAGTCGTTGTTGCGGCCTTTCCAGAAGCAGATACTTTCCCGAAATAGCGATTCCGGCCTTCAGAACAAACGATAAGGGAGCAACACATGACACCCACCTCGGTCCGCGACATCCGCAATCTCAGTCTGCTCGGCCAGTCCGGCAGCGGCAAGACGACCCTCCTCGAAAAGCTCCTCGTCACCGCTGGCACCATCGGCGCCCCCGGCTCGGTCGAAAAGGGCGACACCGTCAGCGACTACGACCCGCAGGAAAAAACCCTTGGCCACTCCCTCAACAGCGCCCTCGCCCACCTCGAATGGGCCGAGCACTGGGTCAACATCCTCGACACCCCGGGCCTGCCCGACTTCCTCGGCCGCGCGCTGGCCACCCTGCCGGCCGTCGAAACCGCCGTCGTCGTCATCAACGCCACGGCCGGCGTCGAAACCGTCACCCGCAAGGTCATGGAAGCCGCCGCCGGCCAGTGCCGCATGATCGTCGTCAATCGCATCGACGCCCCGGGCGTGGACTTTGCCGCCCTGATGGAACGCATCAGCGCCAGCTTCGGCAAGGAATGCCTGCCCATCAACCTGCCCACCGCCGGCGGCGCCGGTGTCATCGACTGCTTCTTCAAGCCCGACTACGACGCCGTGCCGGCTTTCTCGAGCGTGCGTGAAGCCCACGACCGCATCGTCGACCAGGTCGTCGAAGTGGATGAAGAACTGATGGCGCTCTACCTCGAACAAGGCGAATCCCTGCAGCCGGAACAGCTCCACGACCCCTTCGAGCAATCCCTGCGCGAAGGCCACCTGATTCCCGTGTGCTTCACCTCGGCCCGCAGCGGCGCCGGCATCACCGAACTGCTCGACATCCTGGGCCGCCTGCTGCCCGACCCGACCGAAGGCAATCCGCCCGCCTTCCTGAAGGGCGAAGGCCCCGCCGCCGTCTCGGTCAATTGCACCACCGATGCCGACCAGCACGTCATTGCCCACGTCTTCCAGGTCAGCAACGATCCCTTCCGCGGCAAGCTCGGCCTGTTCCGCATTCACCAGGGCACCGTCACACCCAACACCCAGCTCTTCATCGGCGACGCCCGCAAGCCTTTCAAGGTCGGCCACC
>ERZ724525.2123-NODE-2123-length-11471-cov-4.615277_pt1 | contig 11471 bp, 9 predicted proteins | sample MGYA00376058_ERZ724525 | MGnify/ENA primary metagenome ERZ724525 (study PRJEB28724, sample SAMN07190888) | wastewater metagenome | isolation source: influent of sewage treatment plant in Hong Hong | place: USA: Christiansburg, Virginia | collected 2016-03-01 ... | reverse complement strand
CGTAAGTCAACTGACGGCTTGCTGCCTCGCAATCGTCAATCATGATGGGCTTGCGCGCGTCATAAGCACTGTGGTGAATGAAAACGGTCATCAACCCACTGCCTGAGCGTTCAACATCGACCAGCTCGTAATTCAAACCCGCTAAAGTTTGGGTAATTAATTGTTCTAATGTCATAAAATAATTTGCTTCAAAAAAGTGAAATCCACTTTTTCTTTGTTGGAGGCTTTAACCAACATCATGTTAAAACCACATAAAATCCACGTTAAACTTTAAATAAATGAGGCCTTGCATATGCAACAACCATAAAAAATGGGCTCCACTCGTGGCGCCCATCTTTGACTGTGCAGCCGAATAAACGCGATATACCGCATTTATTTGTGGTCAACTGCACATTAACCTATTAAATCATTCGATATTATACTCAATTTTTCCTTGTTTTTCAATTACTTTTAAGTATTTCATCGATATTTCGAGTCAAATAATAAACACAATGTTCAATCGGTGTTGCTGGAGAAAATCCACGCCACTCTTGATGGGAATAAAGCGCACCTATTTTTTCAATGGCTTTTTGTGAGCGAACATTACTTGTAGCAATATGAAACACAACACGCTCAACCCCAGTGAAGCCAAATGCGTGGTTTAACAAAACAGCCTTAATTTCTTGATTGGCCGCTCCGCCCCAATATGCGTGCGTCAAAAAAGTATAGCCAATTGCCACGCTGCCAGCCTCTTCATTCACATCGTAAAATCGAGTCGTGCCAATCACCTCTTGCGTTCGCCGATCCAAGATGAGCAATGCACATCCGTCACCGATCATGGCATCGAAAAAATCGATAAAAATATTTTTCTGATGCCGCTTGCTTGGATGGTATTCCCAAATCAAAGGGTCGGAAGCGGCTGCAAACAATGCATCAAAATCATCTTGATGCACAACCCGCAGCATAAAATGCTCTGACATCAATTGGTCAGGTTGCTTGAAAAAAACAGTCACATGCCCCCCAATAAAACATAAACACCAACTGACGTATCAAATTATTCGCCGGCGTTGCCGTTATTGCCACCTCGACGACCACCTGCACCATTGCGACGACCACCATACAAACCTGAGCGCGCAGCAACACTTTGACGAGGCTGATCTGTTGATACAGTCCCGCGAGGAGCAGCCTTTCCACGTGACGATGGACGACCAGAAGCAGATGCCGCCCTCGGATTTTGTTCGACAGGATTTGCTGTGCGCCCCCCTCGGCGGCCATCGGCCATTTCATTTGGTGCGCGACCACCCTGACCACCTTGCACACGTCCAGCGCCCGCAGCACGTGGCTTTTGCATGCCCACGCCCCCGCGATTGGGTGTACGGGCTGCTGCTCCACGGGCATGATTGGGACGTCCACCCACACTACCACGTCCAGTCAAACCGACCTCCTTGACCACCTCAACCCCAAAAGCACTCATTAAATGGGCATTTTCAGGCACAATTTCAACCTTACGGCGATTGTCTTGACCACTTTGCTCACCATAACCACGACCACCACGCGAGTGCTTAACGGCCGTTTCAACCTGCGCATTTAAACCCAACTCACGCATCAACTGCACAACCTGTGGACGCTGCCACTCTTCAAAACGCCCACGTTTAAGCAAACTTGGTAAAATAACAGGGCCAAAGCGCACGCGAATCAGACGACTCACAGTCAAACCAATCGCCTCAAACATACGTCGCACCTCGCGGTTACGCCCCTCACTGATGACCACACGCACCCAGCGATTTGCACCATCACCACCCAATTGATCAACAGTAGAAAACTTCGCCAAACCATCGTCCAGCTGAATCCCTTTTTTCAACGTTTCAATATGTGCTTTGGTCACTTCACCCAACACACGAACCGCATACTCACGTTCTTGCTCATAACGGGGGTGCATCATTCGATTGGCAATGTCACCCGATGTGGTCAAAATCAATAAACCTTCAGTGTTAAAATCCAAACGCCCAACAGCCAACCATTTGCCTTTACGGGTAAACGGCAGCTTATCAAATACCGTTGGTCGACCTTCTGGGTCAGAATGACTGACAATCTCACCCGCAGGCTTGTGATAAATCACAATGCGAGGCACCGTCGGAATCAAACTCTTGCGCTGCAAAAGCTTACCATTCACCTTCACTTGATCTTCATCTACAATTCGTTGCCCCACGTGTGCAGGCAAACCATTGACCGACACTCGCCCAGAAACAATCAGCTCTTCCATGTCTCGGCGTGAACCCACACCAGCATCAGCGAGCACTTTTTGTAATTTAACTGAACCCTCAGCCACATCGATGTCAGCCGCATCATCATCCAAACGCACTTCGCGTGATGCACCTTCTTGCGCATGTCGATCCTTACCTTTAGAACGAACACCTGCACGAAACAAGCGCTGTCCCACGCGCTCACGCGGTGCCGACTTACTGGGTTCCGGTTTATCCTGCCAACCCCATTGAGCGGGCAAACTGTCATCTGTCTCTAGAAAAGTGTGCGCCACATTGTTTTCCCGTACAGTTTTTTGCACGACCTCTTGAGTCACACGGGTTTTTTTAGAGGGGTGATCATCCTCACGGCGCTTACGCAAACCATGAGGTCCGCGCAAAAGGGTGCTTTTTTTCTTTGGCGCATTACTCGCCGTTTCCACATCAGGTGACAGGTTAGACGGACTGTTTTTGTTTTGGCTCATGGTGCTCTACTTTAAGATGGAGGAATTGGATCATCAGGCAGTAATTCTGCCAGCGGACTCAAAAAATTATTTTCTATTGGATTTGACTAAAATGGGGTACATTCAAATAAGGATCTTGAGCATGATCAAGTGGGCAAATCATTGGCATCTTGTGCCAATGCATCGTTTATGGGTTCATCACGATTTAAAAAATCTTCATCCGAATCAGTCTCAACATCTGCCTGTTGAGTATCATTATGCGCCCACTCAAGTGACTCAACATTGACCTCCACAACACCGGCTTCGGCATGGGCAGCCGCGTGCGACTCAATGATCTGAGTCAATTGCTTAACCCCATCCAAAGACAATTGAGGCTCATCAAGCCCTTCATCCGATTGCACCAATGAAGGTAAACCGTGTAACCCTTGCAAACCCAAGTCGTCTAAAAACTGCTTGGTTGTGGCCAAAAGTGCAGGCCGCCCAGGCACCTCTCTATGACCAACCACATCAATCCAGCCGCGCTCTTCAAGTTTTTTAATGATTTCTGATGATACGGTCACACCACGGATGTCCTCAATGTCACCGCGAGTCACAGGCTGCCGATAAGCAATAATGGCCAAAGTCTCAAGCACTGCCCGTGAATATGCAGCAGGCCTCTCCGCGCGCATGCGATCTAAAAAAGGTGCCAAGTCAGGCGCACTTTGGAAGCGCCATCCTGTTGACACCTGAATCAGGTTAACTGCACGCGGACGCCACTCTTCCGCAATCTCTTCGAGCAAAACCCGCATTTGTTCATTGCTTAAATCACTGTCCAGTGAGTGCTTGATGTGCGCCAGAGACATCGGCGCATCGTGACATAAAATCAGCGCCTCAATGATGCGTTTTAATTCAGAAAGTGTCATGGAAACCATTGTATATGGACGACCAAGCGACCATGCGCTTAAGTTCGGGCATTTTGACGGCAATTGCATTGCACGCCACTCAAATGTGACAAAACCAAGCATTGCTTGGTCATTACTATATTTAAAAAAAGAAATATATGAGAATATAATATTGGCGTTTTTATTGTGCTGCCAACTGTCTGGTGACCATATTAGTGGTTGCGGGGGCAGGATTTGAACCTACGACCTTCGGGTTATGAGCCCGACGAGCTACCATGCTGCTCCACCCCGCGCCAGAAAAACTAAGAGGTATGATTGGCGGAAGCGGTGAGATTCGAACTCACGGTGGACGTAAATCCACGACAGTTTTCAAGACTGTAGCATTAAACCGCTCTGCCACGCTTCCCCTACCAAGAACGATAGTATACCCAGATCAAAGATTTTACGCAAGCACTTTCTTCAAATAATAATAAGTTTTTTTAAACTTTATTTTCTTCCCTTCTTTTTCCCCAATAAAAAATGGCCGATTAATGAAATCGACCATTTTTTATTGGGGAAACAACCCAGCTATAAAAAAAACAGGGCGCTTACACTTTCTTAAACAACACTGAACCATTCGTGCCGCCAAAACCAAATGAATTGCTGATGGCCACGTCAATCTTCAAGTCCCGCGCAGTATTTGCACAATAATCCAAATCACACCCCTCACCTGGTGTAAACAAGTTAATTGTTGGCGGGGATTTTTGATTCAGGATGGCCAAAATTGAAAACACAGCCTCAACACCGCCTGCACCACCCAACAAATGCCCAGTCATCGACTTGGTCGAGTTCACCACCACTTGATTGGCATGATCGCCCAAAGCACGCTTCACTGCAATGGTTTCAGCAACATCACCCAGCGGTGTTGATGTACCGTGCGCATTAATGTAGTCCACCTCTTGTGGATTCACGCCCGCATCACGCATCGCATTGCGCATGGCACGCATGGCACCATCGCCATCAGCGCATGGCGCCGTCATATGATTGGCATCTGCACTCATGCCATAGCCCGCGACTTCTGCATAGATTTTTGCACCACGTGCTTTGGCATGCTCATACTCTTCAAGCACCAACACACCTGCACCTTCACCCAGCACAAAACCATCACGGTCTTTATCCCAAGGACGTGAAGCGGTTGTTGGGTCGTCATTTCGGCTAGAAAGCGCGCGCATGTTACCAAAACCCGCCATGGCCAAAGCAGATACCGTACCTTCTGCACCACCAGCCACCATGACATCCGCATCACCATATTGAATCATGCGTGCAGCATCGCCGATGCTGTGCGTGCCTGTTGTGCATGCCGTTACAATTGCGACATTTGGCCCTTTTAAGCCGTACATAATTGACAAATGGCCTGAAATCATATTGATGATTGAACCAGGAATCATGAACGGCGACACACGGCGTGCACCTTTATTGAATAAATTGCCACAATTTTCTTCAATCATCGGCAAGCCACCAATGCCTGAACCAATCGACACACCGATGCGCTCAGCATTTTCTTCTGTCACAACAATACCTGAGTCACGAAAAGCCTGAACACCCGCTGCCAAGCCATAATGAATAAACGCATCCATGGTACGCAACTCTTTTGCGCCAATGTATTCCGCAGGATCAAAGTTTTTAACCTCACCTGCAATTTGACAACTCAACGCACTCGCATCAAATTTAGTGACTCGAGTAATGCCTGATTGCCCTGCAAGTAAATTACCCCATGCGGTGCTAACGTCATTACCGACAGGAGAAACAATTCCCAAACCTGTGACCACCACTCTACGCTTACTCATAAAATTCCCCATTCGAAAAACCTGCCTATTTTTTTTTTCTAAAATAGCGGCTATGCGCTACTGCATCTTAAAGGCCCTCTGAAAAAACAAAGAGACCCACATTAAAGGTCTCTTTGTTTTTATTCATTCAGCCAGAACAAAATAACTGCCAATCAATTATTTACCGACATTTGCCGAAACGTAATCAATTGCTTGTTGAACTGTAGTGATTTTTTCTGCGTCTTCATCAGGGATTTCGCATTCAAATTCGTCTTCCAAAGCCATAACCAATTCCACTGTATCCAAAGAGTCTGCACCCAAGTCGTTGGTGAAAGATGATTCGTTTTTGATGTCGGCTTCATTCACACCCAATTGCTCTGCAACAATTTTACGGACGCGTTGTTCAATGTTTTCCATGCTTAATCTCCATTCATAAAAATAAATCGTGTGTGATTTATGGTCGCTATTGTAACAGGGTTTATTCAGTGCATTGCAAGTTTTATGTTTTAAATGTACGGCACGATCGTGCTGTTCTGCGGCCAATCTACGATCCATCAAGAAAGTAAATGCACATGATATCCTGTTTTTAGACTGCCAATATATCTGAAATTCGTATCAACTCAGCATCAATTTCATGGTTTTTTTTAACCGCATCTGACAAAGGTGTAAAAACGACTTGCCCACCGCGCATTCCAGCCATAACCCCTGACCGCCCTGCCATTAACCCCTCCACCGCAGCCACCCCCAGCCGGCTTGCAAGCACCCGATCCGAACAACTCGGTGCACCGCCCCTCTGCAAATGCCCAAGCACAGTCACACGCATGTCGTAAGCTGGATAATGTTCGCGCACACGCTTGACAATTTCAAACACCCCGCCCTCCTCACCTTCAGAAACAACGATGATCGATGATGATTTACCCGCTTGATAACCACGGTCAAGAGAAGCGAAAAGTCGATTCAGATCCAAATGCTCCTCAGGAATTAAAATATCCTGAGCGCCCGCACCGATACCACCATTTAAAGCCAAAAAGCCAGAATCACGCCCCATCACCTCAACAAAAAACAAGCGATTGTGTGAAGTCGCGGTGTCACGAATTTTATCAATGGCATCCACCACTGTATTCAGCGCCGTATCGTAACCAATCGTTGTGTCAGTGCCAAAAATATCGTTATCAATCGTACCTGGCAAACCAATCACAGGCACGTTGAATTCGTCAGAAAACAGCATGGCACCCGTAAACGTGCCATCTCCACCAATGACGATCAAGGCGTCCAAACCATTGGACTTAAAATTGTCATACGCCTTGGCACGTCCATCTGCCGCATAAAATGCTTTACAGCGAGCCGTCCTCAACACAGTCCCCCCACGGTGAATGATGTTTTTTACATCCCGTGCACCCATCTCGCTCATTTGATTATCAATTAAACCTTGATAACCCATTTCAATCCCCATGGCTGAAATACCATGATAAGCGCATGCCCGAACAACCGCGCGAATCGCCGCATTCATACCTGGCGCATCCCCACCAGATGTCATCAAACCAATTTTTTTCATTGAAATAGTCATACGCACTTACAAAATAAAAAACGTAGCAAAACTACACTTAAAGAGATTAAAAATTCATTAACCCCTACATCATATCCTCGTATTCAGAGCACTTCAAGTAAATCACACAAGCCCAATACCAATTCTTTATATTTCACCATAGATAAAAAAATGACCGCAAAACAAAAGCGTGGCACTTAAAAGATAAATCTTAAAAATAAATATAAAACAAAAAAAATCCCTGCCAATTAAAAAATATCCCTATCAATTAAAAGGTCATTTAGCGTATGATTTAACCATGAAGTGAAAATGGTTAATAAAACAACAAGGAGTTATCATGAGTGACATGTGGAACTATGTGCCCGCCGAACTGCGTTATGTGGTTTATGCGTTATTGGTATTTGCAGGATCAACCACGTACGGGATTATTCGACTTTTAACCAGAAAAAAATAAACTTCCCTCCTTTTCTTTAGCGCTTGAATGAAAATATTTATTCCAAATCGCTATTTCTTAGCCGAGAAAATGAATGTGAATGTCGCACGCAATGGTTAGACCTGCATCCATGCCTTTTTCAATAAAAAACCCGCCAAGCTTCTTTTAGCTTGGCGGGTTTTTTGTACAACCACATAACATGATGTGCTGGTGCCGGGAGAGGACTCGAATTTTAAGCATAAGCAACTGATTTAATGTGATTTTTTTTCACATCACTAACCAATATATCCGTTTTTGTATCCGTTTTGAGGATGCGTTGGGATAGACTAACTCAAAATTATTTTCATGTCGCCTCATAGTGAATTATAACATTGCAAAGTTATTTATGCCATTTAACAATGTAACCCCTTAGGAGGAGAAATATTAAAAACTGCACCCGCTATTATCGAAGCGCTTCATTAATCTGTTGTTCCACCGTACGATTCTGCGCGTCTTCTTTTTGCGGTCGAACCATCACAAAAATCCGTTTGCCATCACTGCCTTTAGCCCATTGTAATCCTACCGCTTCTTTTTCACGGCTGTCGTCATTGGTCACCAAATGCCCACCCTTGTATTCAATCACAGCAATTGCGCCATTGTCCAATTCACAGACAAAATCAGGGTAAAACAAACCTGAGGCCACGGTGAAATGAAACGAGGTCTTGCTTTGTTGCGGGATATTGCGCACCCAATATTTCACTTTCGGGTGCATATCAATCAAACGGGCGCATACGAACTCCTCTGATTCTTTGCCGTCTTTGGTTTTTTCACGCAAATCATCAATCTGCGCATAAAAATGCTTACTGAACTCAAAACCACCCCGATACGGCGTGCGTACTGGATAGACACCCGTTTTAAACTCAAATTGATTCCACGGCGCGGGTTCAGGCGCAACCGTCATTTGGCAGAATAAATCCGTTTGAAACGCCTCAGCTCGGGCTACCGCAAACAATCGATTGATTTCATCACGCACCGCTTGCGCCAATTGAAACTGAGTTCTAAACAATGCGGTTAAAGTCAATTTGCGCTCATGCAATAGATATGACACCAATTTGAGCAAATAGGCGCGCAATTGCGTTTGCGTTAAGCCCTTTTGCCGCACTTGCTTATCCAACCAAACCACCAAATCATGCTCGGTTAAAGTGGTGCTCATTGCATCAAATGCCAGTTGTTCAGTGGAAAAATGCTTGTACGTCATGTTCTCGCCCGCCACATTCATATCAATTTCATACGAATTGGCGACTTCGCGCACATGAAACGACAGATTAAGCGGATATTTCAATAAATCCAGCTCAACCGCATTTTCAATCACCTCTTTTTCAACCACTTGCCATTCATCCTCAATAAACAGGCACAATTGAGGAATCAACGCAAATTGTTTATCCCAATTTTCAGGAGCTTTGGCGGCTTGTCGCTCAGCGCGGGCGTACTGAAATGCCTCTTGCACCGCATCTTGCTTCTTCGCGGGGGCACTTTGCACCACAAATTGTTCAATCTGTTTAAAGACTTCTTCGCTCGTCCCCTTTTTGATTAAAAGGGTTGCGCCTTGGCTGGTTTCCACCACGCGCAACGCTTGCTTTACCTCATCAGAGAAATACTGTGTATCAGGCACATGGGGCACAGACACCGCCGATTCAGGCACAATCGGAGCAACGCCACTTTGTTCTTGGTCAACAGGCAAGCGCCCTTGCTCAGTCGCGGCAATCGCAAAATCAGCCTCCCAGCGATTAAAGCCCATATTTTCCACCATGCGGTCTTTGAGGGCAGCGGCGGCTTGTGCCACGCTATCGGCAATTACATGCGCGTAGGCTTTGTTCAGCGTTTCGATGGGGCGGCTTTGCGCATACGGCATTCGCAATACACGCCCTAAAATTTGCTCGACGTCGGTCGCTGAATTCATGTTTTGCAATGAGGCCAACACATACGCAAATGAGCAATCCCACCCCTCTTTGAGTGCCTCAACGGTAATCACCACACGAATATCACAACTAGGCGCAAATAAATTCACATCATTGAGTTCTTTGGTTGAGCCTGTTGATACGGCTATTTGCGCCTCAGGTACATGCATTTCATTCATCAAATGCGCCTTCACCACCTCCACCGTGGCCTCGCCATTCTTGGGTTCGGCTTGCACCAATAAAATCGGGCGAATGTATTGTGGGTCTTTTTGCGCATCCAGCTCAAGTTTTCCCCGTTGCAACCACGCATCACGCAAACACGCTTGCCAGCCGTCGGGGTGCTCGGTCAACACAATTGGCAACTTAATCATTTGCGCCACTTTGAGTTCAGCGGCTGACACTGAATACAGCACATTATTGTTGCGCGGCGTTGCGGTCAACTCAACCAAACAGACTGGATTTAAGCGGGCAAACGTCTCAAACGATAATTTCGTGCGGTTCTTGTGCGCCTCATCCAACACAATAATCGGACGGTGCAAATGAAACCAATTCGCCAGCGAATGCTTCACCCGCCCTATATCCGTTGCGGTTAAATGCGGTTGCGCCAGTAAGGTGGCCTCGTCTACCAACTCCATGCCGTTGGTCTGTTGTGGCGTTAAACTACTAAAGTGCGGGCTTAATTCCTCATAAAACGCATACACATTGCGCTTTTCTGTCTTACTCACGTTAAAGGCTTGGGTTGTTGTCACAATAATCAAACATGATTTACCCACATCATGCGGATTAATCGTTTGCAAGCTGTCCAAGTCACACACCTTAATGCGGTCACCATAACGTTGCATCACCGCTTGACGGTACGGGTGCTGTACATCCGCCAAGGCTTTGAGGGTTTGTTGTCGAATCATATCCGAGGGCACAAGCCACAGCACCACGGGCGCATCTGTGTTCGCGTAGAAATTGGCCGCCACCGCCACGCTGTGCGCCGCAATTAATGTTTTACCGCCGCCAGTTGGAACGCGCAAACACACGCAAGGCACATCATTGCCCGTGTCCACAAAGCGGTCAACATACCGCACCTTCTCATGGTCAAACGCCTGTGGGTCATTCACCGCCCGCTCGAACGCGTCTTTAGAGCCACGCACCCGTGCATCGATAAAAAACTGTTCCAGTGCGTTTAAAGCCTGTGCTTGATATTGTTTTAATGCCAAAGCCATAAAAATCCCTTAATCGGTCAAACTCACCGTAGGATGGGCACTGCCCACCATTCTCAAAATACATTGCCTTGCAAAAATTGGTGGGCAATGCCCACCCTACAAAAACCTACACGCGGTCATGCAACTCATACGGTATTTGTTTGAACTCAATCTGGTTATCCGTCAAACGCGCCGCGCCCAGACGAGACGCTTCACCGAAAATCACTTTTTGCCCAACGTGCGGATGCACATCCAGCAAATGCGCCAAAACCCCTGAGGTCAACACATTACCGCCATTCGGGCGGCGGTCGCCCAAAATCCCGTTATACAGTAAATAATAAGCCACCCCATCTTTTTCACCGATAAATGGCGTGTTGTTCTTCGGTTTCGCGCCTGTCGCCGCCTTGGTCTCTAGCCACCAAATATAGGCCGCCAAGTCTTTAAACCGCACCTCAGGCGTAATGTGCCCATCTTCATCAAACACGGGCGCACCTAAGGTATAAAAGCTAAAACCACCGCCACCTTGCCACTCAAGCGCCTTAGAAATGCCGCCCTGTTCACCCTCAATCACTTTTTGTAAACGTGGGACGCAATGCGTCTGCGCATGTTCACCCATTTCAATGCCAATGTAACGGCGGTTCATTTTATGGGCGACGGCGGCGGTTGTGCCTGAACCTAAAAAACTATCAAGAATGAGGTCGCCTTTGTTTGATGCTATATGTAAAATTCGTTGAATTAATAATTCTGGCTTTGGTGTTCCAAATGCTGTAGTAAAAATTGATTTTTGCTCAGTCATCGAAAGCTGGGTACTGCCAGCTTCAGCTGCGCTCCATACACTTCTCGGCACAACAGCCGAGGCATTTTCAAGAAACATTTTTAAGCGTGGGGACTTTGAAGTACCTAATTTACCCTAATAAAGTAAATTCTCTTCTTCATTTTTCATGTGAGTATCCTCCCCATAACGCCATGTTAAATTATCAGGAGGAAAAACCA
>ERZ724525.2121-NODE-2121-length-11475-cov-4.197023_pt1 | contig 11475 bp, 10 predicted proteins | sample MGYA00376058_ERZ724525 | MGnify/ENA primary metagenome ERZ724525 (study PRJEB28724, sample SAMN07190888) | wastewater metagenome | isolation source: influent of sewage treatment plant in Hong Hong | place: USA: Christiansburg, Virginia | collected 2016-03-01 ... | reverse complement strand
GGCTGGACGATGCCGGGCTGGCGCGCAAGCAGGCGCTGCTGGAAACAGCGTTGCACCGTTACCGCAGCGCAGGCGGCAGCAACGAACCGCTGGCCGTACTCGCCGAATTTGGCGGCTTCGAGATCGCGATGATGGTTGGCGCCATGCTCGGCGCTGCCGAAGCCAAAATGACCCTGTTGATCGACGGATTTATTGTCAGCTCTGCGGCGTTGACCGCAACCAAGCTGTTCCCGGCCGTTCTCGATTACTGTGTCTTCTGCCACCGCTCAGCCGAGCCGGGGCATCAGGCGCAGTTGCAGGCGATGCAGGCCGAACCGCTGCTCGACCTCGGCCTGCGCCTCGGCGAAGGCACCGGGGCGGCGCTGGCTTATCCGTTGGTCTGCGCTGCGCTTGGCTTTCTCAATGAAATGGCCAGTTTCGAATCCGCCGGCGTTTCGGACAAGGCTTGATGCTTAAGCGTGAGCTGGAATATTTCTTCGGTGCCATCCGCTTCTTTACCCGCTTGCCCGTCCCTGGCTGGGTCGGGCATTCGGCGGAGGCGCTGAACCACTCGGCGCGCTACTTCCCCGCCGTCGGCCTGTTCGTCGGCGGCATCGGCGTCCTGGTTTATCTCGGCGCCGCCCTGCTCTGGCCAAAGTCGGTGGCGGTCCTGCTGTCGATGGCCGCCACTATCTACGCCACCGGCGCCTTCCATGAAGACGGCCTTTCGGACACCGTCGATGGCCTTGGCGGTGGCTGGGAAAAGTTGCGCATTCTCGAAATCATGAAGGACTCACGGGTTGGCAGCTACGGCGTGGTCGCCATGGTGCTCGCCCTACTCGGCAAATTCACCTTGCTCTCGGCACTGGATGACGCGCTGATTCCCTTTGCCCTGCTCGCCGGCCATGCGCTCTCCCGCTTTTGTGCGACGCTGCTGCTGACCACCATGGATTATGTCCGTGAAGATCTGCTGGCCAAGGCCAAACCGCTGGCTACCCGTCTGGCGCCTGGCGCCTTGCTGGTCGCTGGGCTCTTTGCTGCACTCCCGCTGGCTCTTTTGCCGCTTAACAATGCAATGACCGGCATGCTCCTCGCTGCACTTGCCACGTTCTGGTTTGCTCGATTATTCAAGCGCTGGCTGGGCGGCTATACCGGCGACTGCCTGGGCGCGACACAACAACTCAGTGAGATTGCCTTCTATCTGGGCTTGCTGGCCCATTGGTCCAATTAGCCCCCGCCGAGGTGAGCATGGAAAAGCCAGACGCCCCGTCCTGCGCAAAAAACCGCGAACCGATTCTTGAAGTGTTGCGTGATCATTTCCATGATCGCCGTCAGGTACTGGAAATCGGCAGTGGCACCGGCCAGCACGCCATTTACTTCGCCGAGCGCCTGCCGCATCTGCTCTGGCAAACCTCGGATCGCGCCGAAAACCTGCTCGGAATCAGCGCCTGGCTAAATGAAGCGGCGCATCCAAACACGCCAGCGCCGCTCGCTTTCAATATTCTCGATAGCTGGCCGGAAGGACGCTTCGACGCCATCTTCAGCGCCAACACCCTGCATATCATGCCTTGGCTAGCGGTCGAACGATTCTTTGCCGGTTTGCCGGAGATACTCACCGAACAGGCCAAAGTCGCCATCTACGGGCCGTTCAACTACGGTGGCCAATTTACCAGCGAGAGCAATGCCGAGTTTGACCGCAATCTAAAGGAGAATGCCCCGCATCAGGGGATTCGGGATTTTGAGAAGGTTAATGCGCTGGCTGTGAAAGCGGGCTTGAGCCTGGTTGAGGACAGGGCCATGCCTTCGAATAATCGGTGTGTTGTTTGGCAGAGGGGTTGGATTAAGCGGCGAAGATCAGCCAGGAGCGGACGATCAGAAGTCCATATTCAGAGTGCGGTCGATCACAATTATTTTTCCCGCCCGGTGAAGCCGTCTAAAGCGTCTGGCATATTGGAGTTGTTATACTGGCTGCAACGATTCCAAGTGACTGAATAGCATGAATTTAGAGCAATATTTCCAGCATCAGCAATATCAATTGTTAGGGGTTACGAAACCCGCTAGGCACATTGTTCCGGTCTCGTACCGATGACACACTACGAACTCATTACCACACTGGTCGCCGTCCTCGCGACCGTGCTTTCATTCATTTCGTTGGCACGGACGCGAAAGTTCAATGATCTGCAGAGGCAGCTTACCGAGCTATCTACCGACCTCGCTCAAAGGCATCTGGCTCGTCTTGTAACCGACGAGCTTCTCATGGGGCAGCCCCGCTTTGCTGTTCGTGAAGTTTCGATGAGCGGTCTCGGGGACCCTCGTTCGCCTCTATATCGGGTCAAAGTCAAATTTCGCGTGGAAAACATCGGTGAACCGGTCCTTGAGTCCAGCGGTGTCAATCTTGTGGTCCTAAAGGATGGAGCCTACATCGCCAATGCACGAGCAAGACTTGAACGCACCGAACTCAGAGATCAACCCTTTGACGTGGTCGGAGAGCACACTATCACCTTGACACCACCCGTTGACCTCACGGGTAGTTTTCTACACATCAGATATGTCGACAGTATGGGAAGGGATAAGATCGCTCAGTTTCAAGTCTTTCTTGAGGGCCCCCCCAGTGTTCTTCCTTCACACGTCTTCTTCAATTTCCATCAACTCAGCACACTCGTCCCGGCGACAGCATGGCACTTCAAGCCTGACAACTAAATCTACATTCCTGAGCGTCCGCTTTTCCAAATTGGCTACTTCCGCTTAAGGCACAACCCAGCCATTCAGAACAAATTCCCAATCCCTTTTCCCCCTTCAAGGCCCCCCAAATGCGTTCCTTCCTGCTTCTACTCCATCTCTCCGGTGTAATCATCTGGGTTGGCGGCATGTTTTTCGCGCATTTCTGCCTGCGGCCGGTGGCGGTGGCGCAGTTGCAGCCGCCGCTGCGTTTGCCGCTGTTAGCGGCGGTGCTGGGGCGATTTTTCAAGGTGGTTGCCGCCGGCGTTATCATCATTTTGCTCTCGGGTTTCGCTACGCTGGCAGCGACGGGATTTGCCCAAGCGCCGTTGCATTGGCATGTGATGGCTGGTCTTGGCTTGTTGATGTCGGCAATTTTCGGGGTCATCTATTTTCTGTATTTCCCGCGACTGAGCGCTGGCGTGGCGATGCAGGATTGGCCTTTGGCGGGGGCGGCGATGAACCGGATTCGGGTGCTGGTCATGAGCAATTTATTCCTTGGTGCATTGACCATCGTGGTGGCTACGCTAGGCAGTCATCTCGTTCGTTGATGGCTCCATTTCCGGGCGCAGTTGGCGCATGATTCTTCATCTGATCCGTCATCCCAAGCCCTTGGTCGGGCCAGGCATCTGTTACGGTCGACTCGATATTTCGGCCGAAAATATTGCGGCTGTCGCGGATGATCTACGGGCTAATCTGCCGAGCGGTCTGCCCTTGTGGAGCAGTCCGTTGCAACGTTGCCGGAAGCTGGCAGAGTTGTTGAACCCCAATCTGGTTATTGATGAGCGTCTGATGGAGATGGATTTTGGCGCCTGGGAAGGTCGATCATGGGACGATATTCCACGCCCGGAACTGGATGCCTGGGCGGCGGATGTTGCGGGTTATGCGCCACCGGGCGGGGAGTCGCCATTGGCCTTGCAGCAACGGGCACTCGATTTCGTCGCCGCTCTGAAGGTGCCGGAGGCGGTCATCGTCACTCATGCCGGGGTAATTCGTACTTTGCTCGCGCATTGGCAGGGTTTGCAGCCGGCACGGTGGACGGAACTGGTTTTCGGCTACGGTTCCTGCACGCGGGTGGTTCTCCCCCGGTAAAATGCCGGGCATGGAAACCTTCAATCCTCTGCGTGACGCGGTGCCGCTGGGTGAAATCAAGCGCGTGCTGGTCATCAAGTTACGCCACCATGGCGATGTGCTGGTCAGCTCGCCGGTTTTTTCAGTGCTCAAGGCGCATGCGCCGCAGGCTGAAATTGATGCGCTGGTTTATGCCGATACCGCCGAAATGCTGACCTTGCATCCGGCAATCAGTCAGGTGCACACCATCGACCGCAAGTGGAAGCAATTGGGCGTCATCGGCCAAGCACGGGTTGAACTGGCCTTGTTCAGCGCCTTGCAGGCTCGTCGTTACGATCTGATCATCCATCTCACCGAACACTGGCGTGGCGCGTGGTTGTGTCGTTTGCTCAACCCGCGATGGGCTCTTGGCCCGGCGATCGGCGGGCGTAGCAAGCGCTGGCGGCAGAGCTTTACGCATTTGCAAGCGGCCCCCAAGAATGCGCTGCGCCACATGGTTGAGGGTAATCTCGATGCCTTGCGCCGCATCGGCATTCAGCCGGCGCTGGCCGAGCGGCGTATGGTGCTGGTCCCCGGGCCGGCGGCGGAACAGTGCGTGGCCGGGCATCTCGCCGGTTTTGATTTGCGGGGTGGCGATTTCATCCACATTCATCCGGCCTCGCGCTGGTTTTTCAAATGCTGGCCGGTGGCACAGATGGCAGCGCTGGTTGAGCGCCTGCAGGCTGAGGGCCATGCGGTGGTGCTGACGGCCGCGCCGAGCAGTGATGAAAAAGCAATGCTGGAGGCGATCCAGGCGCGCCTGAGCAAGCCGGCTTTCAGCCTTTCCGGTGTCTTGTCGCTGAAGGAGCTGGCGGCGCTGACTCAGGCCGCCAAGCTGTTCATAGGTGTCGATTCGGCGCCAATGCACATTGCTGCCGCCGTTGGTACGCCGACACTGGCTCTGTTCGGCCCCTCCGGTGACAAGCAGTGGGGGCCGTGGGGCGTGCCGTTCCGGGTGGTGAGCAGCACCCAGCACTCGTGCCGGCCGTGCGGTATTGACGGTTGTGGCGGCGGCAAGGTCAGCGATTGTCTGGTGTCGCTGATGGTCGATGAAGTCCTGAACGCTGCCCACGAATTGCTCGCACCGTGAAAATCGCCATCGTTCGCCAGCGCTACAACCCGTACGGTGGGGCCGAGCGCTTTGTCGAGCGGGCGCTCGCGGCGCTGGCCAGCGAGGGCGCCCAGGTCACGCTGATTACCCGGAGCTGGGACGGCGCGCCGCGCGAAGGTTTTCAGCAGATTACCTGCGACCCGAAATACTCCCGCTTGCTGGGCGGCCGCGCTGCCCGCGACCGTAGCTTTGCTGCTTGTGCCCAGGCAGAAATGGCCAGAGGCGGGTTTGACATCACTCAGTCGCACGAGCGCATTCCCGGCTGCATGATTTTTCGCGCCGGTGACGGCGTGCATGCTGCCTGGTTGGCGCATCGGGCGCGAATTCTGAGTGCGCCGCAAAGGCTGGCTCAGACTTGGTCGCCCTATCATCGCTATGTGCTGGCGGCCGAGCGCGAGATGTTCGGGCACCCGGCGCTGCGCGCAGTCATCTGCAATTCGCAAATGGTTGCCGATGAAATTGGGCGCTATTACGGCGTTGACCGCAACAAATTGCCGGTGATCTACAACGGCGTCGATACCGCGGTGTTTCACCCGGCGCTGGCCGATGAATTCCGCGAAGTGACGCGGGCGCAGGCTGGCATTTCGGCAACGGCGCCGGTCTTGCTGTTTGTCGGCAGCGGTTTCGAGCGCAAGGGGGTGCCGCAGCTATTGCGGGCCTTTGCCGGAATGCAAAACTCGGCCACACATCTGGTCATCGTTGGCGCTGATCGAAAACTCAAGGCCATGCAGGCGCTGGCGGTGCAGCTTGGGATCGCCGGGCGTACGCATTTCACTGGCCCGCTGAAGGAAGTTCGTCCGTGGTACGGGGCTGCCGACGGTTTCGTGCTGCCGACACTCTACGATCCGTGCCCGAATGCGGCGCTGGAGGCGCTGGCTTGTGGCCTGCCGATTGTCACCTCGACCACTTGCGGCGCCCAGGAGTGGGTGCGGGCGGGCGAAAATGGCTGGGTGGTCGATGCGGTCAATCAGGGCGAATTGACTGGCAGACTGGATGACCTCGCTGCCCTCGCCGGTAATGCCGTTGCCCGCCGTGCCGCCCGCGAATGCGCCGAACCGTTGACGCTGCCGGCAATGGCGGACCGCTTGCTCGCCCTCTACCGTTCGCTCAGCGGTCATTAAGGTGGCAGGTATAATCCCGGGCTTCACTTTTTGTTTCAAGGATACCAATGGCCAGTGACATGACCAGCCGCGAGTTGTATGCCCGGTTGTTAACCTATGTCCGTCCCTACTGGAAGGTGTTCGCCATTGCCTTGCTGGCGATGGCCTTGTCGTCGCTGGCCGAACCGGTTTTTCCGGCGATGATGAAGTTTTTGCTCGACGATGGTTTTTCCAAGTCGAGCGGCTGGGATTGGCTGCTTTATCCGATGGCGGTGATGGGCATCTTCCTCGCACGCGCCATTTTTGGTTTTGTTGGTGACTATGCGATGAGCTGGGTCTCCAACAACGTCATCGCCGAACTGCGCGAGGCCATGTTCGCCCGCATGGTGCGCCTGCCAACCCGTTATTACAGCGACAACCTGTCGGGACGCATGATGTCGCGTATTGCCTACGACGTGACTGGGGTGGCTGGCGCAGCAACCAATGCGCTGTCGTCGCTGGTCAAGGATACCTTGTCCATCGTTGGCCTTATGGCCTGGCTACTTTATCTGAACTGGAAGCTGACCCTGATCACCCTCAGTGTCGTGCCCTTTATTGCCTTTGTCGTCCGCTTTTTCAGTAAGCGCTTGCGCAGCGTTGCCAAGGGACAGCAGGAGTCGATGGGCAAGATTACTCAGGTACTGCAGGAAACCATTGAAGGCCACAAGGTAGTCAAGATTTTTGGTGGGCAGAGCTACGAGGAAGAGCGCTTCCACAAGTCGGTACGCGAGCAGCGCCGCTTTGCCATGCGCTCGACCATGGCGACTGCCGCACAAAGCCCGATTGTTCAGTTTTTTGCTGCGCTGGGTGTCGCCATCATCATGGGCGTGGCGCTCAAGCAGGCGGCCAATGACCAAACGACGGTCGGCAGTTTTGTATCCTTCATCACTGCCATGTTGATGGTGATGGCTCCGCTGCGCCGGATTACCGATGTCAATGCACCGATCCAGCGTGGCCTGGCAGCGGCGGAAAGCGTTTTTTCGCTGATCGATGAGGATACCGAAGCCGACAACGGCAAGGAAACGCTGGGCCGTGCGCAAGGCTTGGTCGAATTCGACAACGTCACCTTTACTTACCCCGGCGCCGATCGCCCGGCGCTCAATGCGGTTTCGCTGACCCTGCGCCCCGGTGAATGCGTGGCGCTGGTCGGCCCCTCCGGTAGCGGCAAGACAACCGCTGCCAACCTGTTGCCGCGTTTTTACCAGGTCGATGGCGGGGAAATCCGCGTTGATGGTCATGCCCTGCAAAATATCCGCCTCGATAGCCTGCGCGACAACATCGCGCTGGTCAGTCAGGATGTTGTGCTGTTCAACGACACGCTGGGCGCCAACATCGCCTACGGCGGCAAGCGTCAGGCGACTCTGGAAGAAATCCGTGCCGCCGCCAAGGCTGCGCATGCGCTGGAATTTATTGATGCCCTGCCGGATGGTCTGGATACGATGATCGGCGAAAACGGCGTCAAGCTCTCCGGCGGTCAGCGCCAGCGTCTGGCGATTGCCCGTGCGCTGCTCAAGGATGCGCCGATCCTGATCCTCGACGAAGCGACCTCGGCCCTCGATACTGAATCCGAACGCCATGTTCAGGCCGCACTTGAGGAGTTGATGCGTGGTCGGACCACGCTGGTCATCGCCCATCGCCTGTCCACCATCGAGCGTGCCGACCGTATCGTTGCCCTGGCCCATGGCCAGAAACAGGAGGAGGGTTCGCACGCCGAACTGCTGACCCACGATGGTCTTTATGCACGCTTGTACCGAATGCAGAAAGCCGAAGAGGCGACTGCCTGATGCGCATCCTGCACAGCGAATCATCGACCGGCTGGGGCGGGCAGGAAAATCGCACGCTGAACGAGTTGATCGGCATGCGTGAGCGCGGCCACGAGATGGCGGTGGTCAGCCGGCCCGGTGCGCGCATTCTCGAGCGCGCCAAAGAGGCGGGTTTCGAAACTTTTGCGGTCGACATGCGTGGCGCCCTTGATTTTCCGGCGCTGTTCAAGCTGCGTCGCCTGATGCGCGAGTTTCGTGCCGATATCGTCAATACCCATAGCGGCCGTGACACCCAGCTCGCCGGCATGGCGGCACGCAGCATGGGCAGCCAGCGCCCGCGCATCGTTCGTACCCGGCATCTGGCTTTGACGATTACCTCAAAAATCAGCTATAGCGTGCTGCCCGATCAAGTGGTGACGGTGAGTCGTTTCGTCGGCGAATATCTGGTTGCTGCGGGGGTGCCGCGTACGCAAATTACCGTCGTCCCAACCGGCATCGATGTCGCCCTCTACAGTTCGCCCGAACCGGGACGCTTACGCGAGGAGCTAGGTTTGGGGGCGGAAGCGGTGCTGGTCGGCACCGTGGCCATCCTGCGCAAGAAAAAAGGCCATATCGAAATTATCGAGGCAGCCCGGCGTGTCATCGAACGCTTTCCGAACACCCATTTCGTTTTTGCCGGTGATGGTCCGCAGGCCGATAACCTACGCCGTCGTATCGGTGAGCTGGGCCTTGAAGGGCGGATCCATTTGCTTGGTTTGCGCCGTGACGTGATCAATATCCTCAAGTCGCTTGATCTTTTTGTCCTGCCCACTTATCAGGAAGCCCTGGGTACAGCGTTTATTGAAGCCGGAGCGACTGGTTGCCCGGTGATCGGCACGGCGGTCGACGGTGTTCCCGAGGTGGTTCAAGACGGGGTCAATGGCCTGCTGGTGCCGGCCAAGGATAGTGAGGCACTGGCCGAGGCGTTGCTGACCATGCTGGCCGACCCGGCACGGCGGCACGCGATGGGAAACGAGGGTGCCAGGCTGATGGCAGAATCATTTTCCCGTGCGGCGATGGCTGCCGGCATGGAAAAACTCTACCTGCAATTGCTGGCGGCACGCCCATGAGCGAAGCATCTGGCGCGGTACGCAACATCCTGCTGATTGGCGTTGCCCGCATTGGCGACACCTTGCTGCTGACTCCCGCCATGCGTGCCCTCAAGGCGCTGTATCCGAAGGCGCGCCTGACAGTAATGGCGCACCCGAAACGCCGCGAAGTGCTGGAAAACCTCGATTTCATCGATAGCCTGCAGCCAGTGACCAAAAATACGACCCGACTTAAGGGTTGGTTGCCTGGTCGCCCCTATGACCTGGCTTTTGTTTATGGTCGCGATATTGCGCTGGTGCGCTACGCCTTGCGCGTCGCGCACCGGGTTTATTGCCATGCTGAAAAGGAATTTGCAGCCTTGTCCAGCCAGCATCTGGTCCGGGTTGAGCGACCGCATGGCGTTCATGCCGTGCACGAACGGCTGGCGCTGGTCGAGGCGGCAGGTGCGCTACCCCATAATCTCCGCCTGGCCTACCGGGTGACGGATAGTGAGCGGCAGGTGGCCGAACAATTGCTGGCCCAAAGAGGGGTTTCAGGGCGCCGGCCACGCATTGGCTTGCAGGCTTTCAGTTTTCCGACCAAGGCGCACCGCGACTGGCCACTGGAGAATTTTGAAAGTCTGATTCAGCTTATTCAGACGGTTCATCCCGAGGCGCTTTTCCTGATTCTTGGTGATGCCCAGGCGGCAAAGCTGGCCGGGCCGTTGGCGGACCGTTTTCCAGGGGCTGTTGAGGTGGTCGCCGGGACACAATCCCTGCGCGCCAGCGCGGCCCTGATGAGCTTGCTCGACCTTTATGTCGGGGTCGATACCGGCCCGACGCACATTGCCGGCGCGCTAGGGATTCCGATGCTGGCCATGTATCACCATCTTTACCCCGGACGCAATCTGGCGCCGTTACAGAATCCGGTCTGTCATATCGTCGAGCATCCGGCTACCTTGAGTGGCATGGCGGAAGCCTCTGACGGGATGGCTGCCATTCCGGCCAGCTTGATTGGTGATCTGGCGCTTGCGGCGCTGACCAGTCGTATCGTTGCGGACGCTTGAGAGGCAAGTATGTGTGGCATTCTTGGCTATCTGCGTACTGATTCGGGGGCCGGTCGTTACGATCTGAAGCGTGCCGTCGCGGCTCTGGCACATCGCGGCCCGGATGATGCGGGGGAGTGGAGTGAGGGTGCCGTAGGCCTCGGTTTTGTCCGGCTTGCCATCATCGATCTGTCGCCGGCGGGGCATCAGCCGATGATCAGTCCGGATGGCCGCTACATCATCGTCTTTAACGGTGAAATCTATAATTTTCCCGATCTGCGTAGCGAACTGGAAGCTCAGGGAGAGCAATTTCTCGGGCATTCCGATACCGAGGTGCTGCTCCGCCTGTTCCAACGCATTGGTCTGGAAGCTTGTCTGGCCAAGCTGCGCGGTATGTTCGCCTTTGCCATCTGGGATCGCCAGGAACAGCAACTGGTTATCGTCCGCGACCGCATGGGGGTCAAGCCCCTGGTCTATGCCGAGACGGCCAACGGCGTGGTCTTTGCATCGGAAATCGGCAGCCTCTTCGAGTTGGCTCCAGACTTGTCGCGGCAGGCCGACTACACCGCCATCGATCAGTATCTGACATATCAATACGTTCCTTCGCCCCGCACCGGTTTTGCCTCCATTCGCAAATTGCCGCCAGCGCATGCGATGGTGATTCGCCACGGGCGGGTGGAAAAGATCTTCCGCTATTGGGATATCGACCCGACACAGCGCTGTGCCTTGTCTTTCTCCGATGCCGCCGAACGATTGCGCGAGCTGGTGCTTGAGGCCACCAGAATCCGTCTGGTCTCGGATGTGCCACTCGGGGCCTTTCTCTCCGGCGGTGTCGATTCGAGCATTACGGTTGCCGCCATGGCGCGGCTGAGTTCGAGGCCGGTCAAGACCTATGCCATTGGTTTTGACGATGAACGCCTGAACGAATTGCCCTATGCGCGCCAGGTGGCAGAGCATCTGGGGACCGAGCACCACGAGGAAGTTTGTCGGCCGGATGCCGTCGACTTGTTGCCCAAACTGATTGGTCATCTCGGTGAGCCATTCGCTGACAACTCGATTTTGCCCAGTTATTACGTGGCGCGTTTTGCCCGTCAGGGCGTCAGTGTCGCCCTTACCGGTGATGGCGGTGACGAGGCCTTTGGCGGCTACCGGCGGCATCTGCATATGTTACGTATTGAAACCCTAGAACGTTATGGCTTGCTGCAGCTCTGGGGGGGGCTGCGCCGGGCGACGGTAGCGTTGGAGAACCGTTTAAAGTCGGCTGACCGACAGCGCATCTTCCCGCACACGGTGGCCGATCAGATGCTGGCCCTCTCGGGGGCAGAGCGCTTTCGTCATCTGGTAGCCTATTTCCCGGAGCCGGAAAAAGCCGGTTTGCTGTCGGCGGATTTTGGCCGGGCGGTCGTCGAGGATTCATTGGCTCCGCTCGCTGCTGCATGGCAACGCAGCAAGGCGGGTAAGGATGCTCTCAACCGCTGGCTTTATGTCGACACCATGACCTATATGCCAGACGACATTCTGGCCAAGGTCGATATCGCCAGC
>ERZ724525.2118-NODE-2118-length-11482-cov-5.392229_pt1 | contig 11482 bp, 8 predicted proteins | sample MGYA00376058_ERZ724525 | MGnify/ENA primary metagenome ERZ724525 (study PRJEB28724, sample SAMN07190888) | wastewater metagenome | isolation source: influent of sewage treatment plant in Hong Hong | place: USA: Christiansburg, Virginia | collected 2016-03-01 ... | reverse complement strand
AGTCCTACTGTAGTGCAAAGGGCGACTCAATTATTAGCTGACAACGGTATCTATTTTGACAAGGATGTCAAAGGGCGTTATATCTATGATGATCAGGATAAAGACTTTTTTGCATCCGTTTTAGCTTATAAACGATCTGAAGGGGTGACTTTATCTAAAGCGATTGAGCAGTTTATTCAGCCAGGCGAAGATGATTAATGAGCTATCGGAGAGGTTAGTAGTAGGCAAGCAGGCGTAGCGAAGCGGAGCCTGCGTCTCCGTGCCGGATACTAACCTTTCCGATGCTCATGTTACCCCCGTATTCTAATAGGGGGGTAACATTTTAAAAAAACGACAGTTTTATTACCTCTCATGCTAGACGGGGGAAGGGTTAAAGGGGTGTTCAAAATTGGCACTTTTGCCCAATTTTTTTGGCACCTGAATCAATGGAGTAAAATTAATGGACGGTTACAGACTGAAAGAATTTAGGAAATCATTAAAGATGACTCAAAAAGAGTTATCCGAAAAAACAGGACTTAGCTTAGATCAGGTTAAGAAACTTGAAACCGGTAGAAACAGATTGACATCCGATAAATTTCGAGAAATCAAAATGAGGCTAGGGTTGATCAATAATAACTCTGAAAACCCTTTGCGGATGATGATTGACTATCTGCGCATGACCTTCAAGAATATCCGAGATATAGAATACTTTGTCGAAACTATCTTGTTCATTTCCTACACCAATTTTGTCAGCGTGGCATCTGGTTTGTATGGTTATAATTCATCTTTGCGCTTTGGTAATATCTGGATTTTATACTATTACGATGCGGAGGCACGCGGTAACTACAATTTAACCTTACAGTTATCAGGTCAGGGCTGCCGTGAAATGGAGCTGTATTTTGAAAATACAGGCTTAACTTGGCAGTCATGGTTAGAACGTTCGATGGTATTTCATGAGGACGCCAATATTACCAGAATTGATATAGCTTTAGATGACTTATACCAAGGCTATGGCAATGGAAGTAAACATTTTCAGATTCCAAGTATCATTGAAAAAATGAATAGCGGTCTAATCAAAACAAAACAATTTAGAAGTTGGGAGCACGTCGGTGGTGGCATCATCAATAATGAAAATTTTGACGCGCCGGATGATAAAGGGGTATCTGTCTATTTCGGTTCGAGGCAGTCGTCACTCTATTTCAATTTTTATGAAAAGCGTTTTGAACTTGCGAAAAAAGAAAAAATCACGGTTGAGGAATCACTGGAAATTTTCGGTATCTGGAATCGGTATGAAGTACGCTATTCACACGATACAGCTCAGGCGCTCGTCATGAAATTTATCGAAGGGTATGATCTAGGGGATATGGTTCGGGGGTTAATCAATCAACGCTTATCCGTTTATCAGGGGATTGACGAAAAGTGGGGGTCTTATATACCTGACGAGAAGTGGCAGCGACTATTTGGCAATGTGGATTATTTGAAATTGACGACTCAGGCAGAACCTTATGACATCATGCGTACTGTTCGTTGGCTTTATTATCAGGTCTCAAATTCATTGGCACTTGTGAAAGAATATGATCGGATTGTTAATCGAAATTTTCTGGAGGACATCTTGGAATCAGGGGAGATCACGGAGGTCATGGAGAAAAGACTTGAAAATGTGAGGACACAATACGCTATGTTGGAGGAGCTTGAACTGAAAAAACAATTCAATCCAACGATTTTAATGGACTAATAATCATCAAAAATACTCTATTTCTTTTGGGTTTGGGGTAATCTAAAACTTTAGAAAATACGAGGTGTCGCTATGGCAAAAAAAGAAATCAGTGCAGCGGAAGTAGAAATTAGAGATTTGGCAAATGAAATTTTGACGCAATTAGAAGCGGGACAAATTAAAGAAGTCAATTCTAGTAATAAAACTTTGGAAAATAGGCTGAAACGAGTAGAAGAAACGGACATCAATGTGCTCTTTAAAGAGGCTTTAAACGGCTCTCTTAAAAAGATTGATGGGGTTGTCTTTGGTTATAACAAGGCGATGAAGGGTGCTCGGACGGAGGCTAAAACTTTAGCTGATATTTTGAGTGCTTAATCATTAAGCAAAACGGGTGGATGTTTTGGGAATAACATATTTTTGATGATAGTTTAGTAAATTAAGCAACTTATCCTATTGATATAATAGCAAGCTATATCAAGTATCTATGGTTGATAAAGTTAGATACTATAATGATAATTATTGTAGTATGCGACTTGATATGGGATAATAAAAGTGTGAGATAGTCATGAGGAGAATTGAAAAGAGGATATAAAAAATGAATAACCTTTTAGAAAAAATTAAAGCAACAACACTCAGGCAACGCTTGATTATAGGTGGCGTTTTCCTTATCTTGATTGGTTTTGGTACAGCTACAATTGTTCATCATCAAAATGTTGTAAGTGAAGCTAAAAATAAACAAGAAAAGCTAGAATCTGATAAAAAGTCGAAACTGGATAAGCATTTAAAAGCGGATAAAGCATCAAAGGATAGTGCTGACCAGGTTGCTTGGGAAAAGGCACAAAAAGATGCGGCAGACAAGCAAGCCAGGGATAAGGTTCAAGCAGAATTAGCAGCTAAAGTGCAGGCAGAAAATGATGCCAAAGCTCAAGCGGAATCTGAAAAAGTTCAAGCAGACCAAGCAGCTCAAGCTGTCAGTGAACCGCAACAACAAGTCCAACCTAATGACAACTATTCAGGACAATCTGAAGTCCCTAACTCGCCAAGTCAATCAACTCCCACGCCGCCTGCACAACAAGCACCAAGTCCAGGTAATCAGTGGGGTAATACAACACCAGCTGAGCAAGGGGCACTTGAAAAAGGGCACTCAGTTATGGGTGGTGATGAATCACTCAACGTCTATGAAAAATAACTATTAAAATTAGATATAAGAAGACAGGAAATCTAAATTCTTGTCTTTTTTATTGTCTAAAAATTAATCAATCATAAGATAAAGCGTTCGTTGAGCGCTTTTTATTCTGTTCGCTAAAACTAGAAAGAGGCAAATTGTGAATAAAAAATGGAAATCAGGGAAAAAATGGCTCTATACGTCAAGTGCCCTTGCGATATTAGTTGGTGGTGGGATAGCGGTGAGTCAAACCTCCCCACTTACGCAACTATTTCAATTCGGTGTCGTTAAGGCAGATGAACTCAGTGACACTGGTGCGGTAACGATTGGGACAGCTAATGGTAAGCCAGTTGTCAAAACGCCCAATAATGATATGTCATCTGAAAAATTTTCAGATGTTGTGCGGGCAGTTGTTGGTGACAAAGCAAACTCTGTAAAGTATGTCGCAAACAACCTTGCTTGGCAGTCTAATACAACAATTGATGGGACTCGCAGTGTTCCAACGACTGGTATTGGCTATTTTATGCGACAAGATGGATTTTCGGGTGCACAAGCGCTCAAAATGGATGAAGGTCAAAGCATCTTGATTAAGAATATGGGGTCTGTCAAGGACATGTCAGATAATATTATTCCAATTGATGTGAAGCTGACTTTAAACTCTTACAATCCAATTGACAATGCGAGTAATACAGCACTTCCCAAAACAGGACTCATGGTTGCACTCCAAGGGCAAGCAAGTGACGGGACACTTCAAATTGATGTTGGTGCACCCTTTGAAGGGGCGACTGGTGGTCCCGGTGAGGGGGAAACGGGATCAGGAGGTGGCACAGGATCAGGAGGTGTAGGTTGGTGGAATACATCTGGTGTTGCGCAACTTGATCAAGTTACCTTTAGCTATACGCTGATCAATCATAATACGGGTGCAGAGATTGATAGCGTGCTACAAGCCACTCGCTATTCGGATATTGATTCTTCTCAACGCGTTAGTTATGATACGTTAGGACTTCAAGGAATCATCTTATCATCAAATACACAAATTACACTAGATAATGGTGTGTTAGTTGGGCCGAGTACCACAACAAATGAAACGGATGGCAAAATACTTGGTGCTAAAAGTTTGATTAAGGTCTCAACTAATACAACCAATGTTGTTAAGTATGACGGAGAAAATCAAAAATCCACAATTGCTTTGGGGATTTTTGGTAGAACGGATATCAAAGTTGTCCTGGACGGAACGTTTAAGTTGGATAAGTCTCTTTTGGGTTATGGCGATACAATGCCTAATAATTTGTATAGCTTTTTACCACTTGTTTTTGACATCTATGATAAAGATGGTAAAGATGTCGGAGACATTGCAATCCCTGTAAATGGTAGCGCGGTTGAAAGTCCCAAATTAAAACCTGGTGAATATACGCTTAAAGAGCGGGCAAGTTTCGTGACATCTGTGACGGGTCAAACGCACAACCCTAAAACTTACAAAGTGACAGTCGTTGCTGGTAAAAAAGGAGATGCTGCACCAGTCGTCAAAGTTGAAAATAAGCCGGTCATGGGTGAGATTACGGTCACGAAAAGAGGGGCCGAGTCCGGTGACAAGATGTGGAATGAAAACTATACCTTGGTAGATAATGAACTGAGATTGACAAGCCTAACTGACGGGAAAGTCTACACGGCTAAGACGGACAAAGCCGGAAAACTCGTCTTTAAAAATCTACCTCTGGGCAAGTATAAGCTAGATGAAACTAAGGCAAGCGCTGGCTTTGTTAACACTTTCAAACCAATTGAAGTGACCTTGACTTGGCAAGATAATCAAACTGAGATTGTCTACGGTACAGCTCAGGGCATAAATCAGGAGGTTAAGGGCGAAAACAAACTTTGGAAGTCTGATAAAGCAACGGGTGAAAAAGCTCAGGGGAAAGCTGAAATGAAAACAGCTGAATATGGTTTATTCTACGGGGATGATTCCGATGGCTCTAGCCCTCATAAAAAAGGTGAACCGGTCAAATGGTCAGCTATGCCTAAAGCCAAACTTATCTCAGGCGAAAAAGTTACCGAATCAGTCATTAACGGCAGAGTTGTCAAGCATGGTGATAATATCGTGGTCGGTGTTGATGATATCATTTTCCTGTTTTGAAAAATATGGTATAGACTAAATAAAAAATAATTTTTTTTGGAATATTTAGCAATTACATAAGCTATAAGTAAAAAATAGTATAAATTGGTATATCTTTAACGAATTCGTGAGCTATCATATCAAGTAAAGTAGGAAAAAACTGATGCATATATTGACACTAAATCCATCTTTAGTTTTCGCTGCTGAACTTGTAGCTTTCACAGCCATAGCCACTAACCTACAACATAAGTCATATCAATAGTTCCTGATAACTGAGTCTTTCGAAAGTCGTTTTTTTTGCTTTTCAAAACTCAATTTTTGTATTTAGAAAGAGAGACTTGTGGTGATGGGCTGTTTCAGGATGGCTTATGATATCCTGAAAATATGAGGGATAGCTGCTGATTTGCTGTCAGCTTTTTCTATTGTATGCAGTGGTTTGGGAGAGTTTAGGGCATTAAATTCACAGAAAACTTTTTTGCTATCCACTAGTAATTGAGCTACAATAGAGGTAATTAGGAAAAGATAGGGGAATTTTTTTGATACATTTATTGCGTTATGCAAAGGCATACCGAAAGCAGATTATTTTGGGTCCCTTTTTCAAATTTTTAGAAGCCGCCTTTGAATTGGTGCTGCCATTATTCATGGCGCGCTTGATTGACCAAGGGGTGAGGGCCGGGCATCAGGCGACCGTTTGGCAGATGACCGGCTGGATGGTGGCTATGTCAGTCATCGGGATGATCTGTGCGGTGATCTGCCAGTACTATGCCTCAATCGCATCACAAGGTTTCGGTACTGAGCTCCGCACCCAGCTCATGAAAAAAATCAATCAACTGTCTCATCAAGACCTGAACCAGTTCGGGACAGATACCTTGATTACACGCCTAACCAGTGACATCAACCAGCTTCAGCTCGCCTTAGCCATGCTGATCCGTTTGGTTGTTCGGGCACCATTTTTGAGTATCGGCTCTGTCATCATGGCCTTTTATATTGATTGGCAAACAGGCTTGCTCTACCTCATTTTGCTACCAATTTTTTGCATCATCTTGTTTTTCATCGTGCGCTACAGTGTGCCACTCTATAAACGCGTCCAAGAAAAGTTAGACCAGCTCAATGAACTGGTCAACCAAAACCTTAGCGGGGTGCGCGTCATTCGTGCCTTTGCCCGCCGAAAAGAAGAGGTCAAACGTTTCGATGACGCAACCGATGATCTGGCAAATGTCTACCAACGCGTGACCAATCTGTCGGCCTTGCTGTCGCCTGCAACGACACTAGTCATGAACCTCGGCATTGTCGCCCTGATCTACATCGGCGGTTTCAAGGTCAATACTGGTAACTTAGCACCAGGTGAAGTCCTCGCCCTCGTCAACTACATGAACCAAATGCTCCTCGCCTTGATCGTCGTCTCAAACTTGGTCGTCATCTTCACACGCGCCGCCGCCTCTGCCGCACGCGTCAACCAAGTCTTCGACACGACACCTTCATTAACCCAACCTGATCAAGCCCAAACCGCACCTAGTCAGCCAGACTTCATCCGCTTTGAAAACGTCGACTTCCGCTACGATGCAAACGGTGGTCTGGCTCTACAAGACATCAGTTTCAACCTCCAACCAGGCGAATTCCTCGGCATCACCGGTCCAACCGGTAGTGGTAAATCCACCTTGACCCAGCTCATCCCTCGTTTTTACGACGTAGCTGCAGGGCGGATTACGGTCAATGGTTTAGATGTTCAAGCATGGGACTTGGCGGCTTTACGCCACCAAATCGCTTTCGTCCCGCAGACCGCAGTCCTCTTTCATGGCACGATCCGTGAGAACTTGCAGTGGGGAAAAGCAGATGCGACAGATGAAGGCTGTTTCCAAGCCTTGGAGACAGCTCAGTGTCGAGAATTTGTCGAAAAACTACCAGAAGGCTTGGATACCATGGTAATGGAAAATGGTAAAAACTTCTCAGGTGGTCAACGCCAACGTTTAACCATTGCCCGGGCCTTGATCCGCAAACCACATCTTTTGATTTTAGATGATTCGCTTTCTGCCTTGGACTATCAGACAGATTTGGACTTGCGTCAAGCCTTAGCACGTGATTTAGATAGTGCGATGATCATTATTTCTCAGCGTGTTCGCTCGATTCAGCAAGCTAAAGAAATCTTAGTCTTAGACAGCGGCCGCTTAGTTGGCAAAGGGACTCACGAAGCGCTTCTTTTAAGCTCGCCAGAATATCAAGCGATCGTTGCATCACAGGAGGAAGAACATGATTAAATCAAAACAAACAGCCTCATGGCGTTTCTTCTTACCTTACTTACTGGCCTTTCGCCTAGAGCTCATTTTGTCCATCATTTTTGGCTTAGCCAGTGGGATTACTGTCGTTTTGATGACTTATTATATCGGCCTTGGCGTCGATCAGATGGTCCATCGTGGACAAGTTAATTTTCCGATTTTGAGACACATCTTAGTCTTGCTCGTCGGTGTCTTAATCGTAACCGTCATTAGCCAATGGCTCATCCAGCGCCTCAGTAATCGCTTGGCCTATCGGTCGGTTGCTGTCCTGCGAAAGGATGCTTATGATCACCTGAACAAGTTACCACTACGCTATTATGATCAAACCGCTCATGGCAATATCGTCAGCCGTTTCACGAATGACATGGATAATATCTCAGTCGCAAGTGCTGCCGTCTTTAATCAACTCTTCTCTGGGATCACCGTGGTCATTGTGGCCTTAGTTTTTATGCTCTATCTCAGTCCGATTTTAACCTTGGTTGTCTTGATTTCAACACCGATTATTTTCTTGGTCTCATGGCTCGTTGCGCGAGCATCACAGCAAGACTTTGTGAGTCAACAACAGATTATCGGAGATATTTCGGGTTATATCACGGAAATGATCGGCAACCAGAAAACGGTTAAGGCTTTTCAACGAGAAACAGCCAATCAAGCCCAATTTGAGGACTTGAACCAAGACCTCTATGTCAAAGGTCAGAAAGCACAGTTTTCTTCTGCTTTGACCAATCCCCTGTCACGTTTTGTAGACCACTTGGCCTATCTGTCAGTGGGCTGTGTCGGTGGTCTCATGGCGCTCAACGGCTCAACCGCAGTCACGATTGGTGTCATCTCTAGTTTTACCATCTATGCCAGTCAGTTTTCTAAGCCTTTCATCGAGATCTCAGGGATTACGACACAGATTCAGACTGCATTTGCTGGCTTGAGACGGACTCAGGAACTCATGGATCAGCCGATTGAAACACAGGACGCTCCCGATGCGCATGTCTTAACGCACGCCAAGGGTGACATTGATTTTCAAGATGTTAGCTTTGGTTATAATCCTGATCAAGCTTTGATTACTGACTTCTCACTCAAGGTAGCACCGGGTGAGATGATCGCTATTGTCGGAAAAACAGGGGCCGGTAAATCGACGTTGATCAACCTTTTGATGCGTTTTTACGATGTGGATAAGGGTGCGATTTTAATAGATGGAACTGATATTCGTGACATGACGCGCGATAGCTTGCGCCAAAGTTTTGGCATGGTTTTACAAGAAACCTGGTTATTTGGTAGTTCACTGCGTGCCAATCTCTGCTATGGTCGTGAAGATGCGACAGATGAAGAAATCTACACCGCCTTGAAAGAAGCACACATGTACGACTTCGTCATGCGTTTGCCAGATAAGTTAGAGACACAAGTTGGGGCCCACGCTCTCAAGATTTCTGAAGGTCAGCGTCAGCTTTTAACCATTGCCAGAACCATGATCAGCCAACCAGATATGCTGATTTTGGACGAAGCGACAAGTTCCGTGGATACTTTGACGGAGCAAAAGATTTCGCAGGCTTTCTTAAAGATGATGACGGGACGCACCAGTTTTGTCATTGCCCACCGCCTGTCAACGATTAAAAATGCCGACAAGATTTTAGTCCTCAATCAAGGTCAAATTGTCGAAATTGGCAGTCACGATCAACTGATGGCGCAACAGGGCTACTACTACCAGTTGCAACAAGCCCAGTTCGCCAAGTAAAGTTGTTATCGAAACAAGTCTGAGATTTTTCTCGGCTTTTTTCGTATAATAGAATATAGACATTATAAATATTGGAGAAATCATGAAAACAAGAGGATTTGAACTGGTCACAGCCTATGAAAACGCAGGCATTGACCTTCCCGCTAGAAGCACCGCACATGCAGCAGGCTACGACTTCATCGCAGCAGAAACGATCAGCCTAAACCCAGGCGAGATTAAACTCATCCCGACTGGTATTAAAGCCTATATGCAGGCAGGAGAAGTACTTTATCTCTACGACCGCTCATCAAATCAGCGCAAAAAAGGTTTGGTATTGATCAATAGTGTTGGCGTTATTGACGGCGATTACTACGGCAATTCTGACAACGAAGGCCACATCTTCGCTCAAATGAAAAATATCACCGACCAAGTCGTTGAAGTTGCCAAAGGTGAACGCATCGTCCAAGGTGTTTTTGCACCATTTCTCTTAGCAGATGCGGACAGTGCTGAAGGCACACGCATCGGTGGCTTTGGTAGCACAGGGGCATAAGATGGCGAAAGCAAAATCAAAATTCGTCTGCCAATCCTGTGGGTATCAGTCGCCCAAATATCTGGGGCGCTGTCCTAATTGTGGCGCTTGGAACTCTTTTGTCGAAGAAATTGAAGCCAAAGAGGTCAAAAATGCGCGCGTGACCCTGACTGGGGAGAAAACACGACCTGTTAAACTAGGAGAAGTCGAAAGTCTAGATACACCCCGTGTTTTGACAGATATGGGCGAGTTTAACCGCGTTCTTGGCGGTGGCGTTGTACCGGGGAGCTTGATTCTTATCGGTGGTGATCCAGGGATTGGGAAGTCAACCATTCTCTTACAAGTTTCTGTGCAGCTGGCAAATCTCGGGCGTGTCCTTTATGTGTCAGGCGAGGAATCAGCCCAACAGATCAAGATGCGAGCTGAACGTTTGGGTGATTTGGATTCTGATTTCTACCTCTACGCAGAAAATAATATGCAAAATATCCGAGCTGAAATTGAAAAATTGCAGCCAGATTTTCTGGTCATTGACTCCATCCAAACCGTCATGAGCCCCGAAATTACAGGCGTACAAGGCTCGGTCAGTCAAGTTCGAGAAGTGACCGCAGAACTACTCCAAATCGCAAAAACCAATAATATTGCTACCTTTATCGTCGGTCACGTCACCAAGGAAGGCAGTCTTGCCGGCCCGAGAATGCTAGAGCATATGGTAGATACGGTGCTTTATTTTGAAGGGGAGCGCCAGCATACTTTTCGGATTCTTCGTGCGGTGAAAAACCGGTTCGGCTCAACCAATGAAATCGGAATTTTTGAGATGCAATCTCAAGGACTGGTCGAAGTGACCAATCCTAGCGAGATTTTCTTAGAAGAACGTTTAGAAGGCGCGACTGGCTCTGCTATTGTTGTTTCAATGGAAGGGACCAGACCGATTTTGGTAGAAATTCAAGCGCTTGTCACACCAACGATTTTTGGTAATGCCAGACGAACAACTTCAGGTCTTGACTTTAATCGGGTCAGCTTGATCATGGCAGTGCTTGAAAAACGTGCCAATCTCCTGCTCCAAAATCAAGATGCCTATCTCAAATCAGCTGGTGGTGTCAAATTAGATGAACCAGCCATTGATTTAGCCATTGCGGTTGCCATTGCTTCAAGTTATAAAGAAAAACCAACAGCACCAGATGTTGCCTTTATCGGTGAAATTGGCTTGACGGGCGAAATTCGCCGGGTCAATCGCATCGAGAGTCGGATCAATGAGGCAGCTAAACTAGGCTTTAAAAAACTTTATGCCCCTAAAAATTCCTTGGCTGGTTTAGAAATCCCACCATCTATAGAAGTCATTGGTGTCACGACTTTAGCCGAAGTCTTACAGAAGGTCTTTGCTTAAACAAGGTATTTTTAAGCTAAGTATGATAAAATAAGGATGTGTCCCGTTTGGCGACACGTCTTTATTTTTCTAGTATGGTAGCGCAACCAATTTATCATACGTACGCACTTGAGTTTCGGCTCCTTGAGACTAGGAAAATTGAAAGTTCACAGGAATATTGTTCATAGCTGTTTTTCCTATTTTTCATAGTCTCAAAGTAGTCGCCTCAACATCTTAAAGGAGGAATGTATGAAAAGAATCATCATTCACGCCTTGATGGCTATTGTCGGCGCAACGCTTGGCAATACGTTTCTACCCGAATTTTGGGTACTCATCCATCAAAGGCAATTTGAAAACAACGCAGTAGTCAATAGTTTAATTGGCGCAATTATTTTTCTGATTTTTTCTTTTATATTTATCAGACTACTGTTGAATTTTGTCGAAAAAATTGACCATACGATTGCAACCATCAATATTCCAAAAATCACATGGGGATTTTTGGGTGGTGTGATTGGTCTTGTTATTGGCGCCATTGCAAGTATTCCGCTGTGGATTTTACGAACACCGATTTTATCAACGATTATTCCATTTTTATTGATGATGTTGACCATTTATGTTGGTTATAGTATTTCTTCAAAACGTGA
>ERZ724525.2106-NODE-2106-length-11523-cov-6.136205_pt1 | contig 11523 bp, 12 predicted proteins | sample MGYA00376058_ERZ724525 | MGnify/ENA primary metagenome ERZ724525 (study PRJEB28724, sample SAMN07190888) | wastewater metagenome | isolation source: influent of sewage treatment plant in Hong Hong | place: USA: Christiansburg, Virginia | collected 2016-03-01 ... | reverse complement strand
TGATGGTGACCGTGTGGTTTGTTTGGTTCTATTTCAACCACGATGCCCTGTATCGACTACACACTCGCTGGTTTAAGCTAACGGTCGAACAATTTGACATGCTGATGTATGGCGGCATAGGCTTGTATAAATTGGGTGTGTTGCTGTTTAATGTGGCGCCGTTACTGGCGTTGTGGCTCATAGATTAATAAAGTTGGAGGCGCAGAAGAGATAAAGGCGTAGAATGGTTGCTTTGTTTAGCTCGTCGCGAGTCATAAAAAGTTTTGTGTCATATATGTATCTCTAACGACCATGTGGTAATCGTCATTCCAGCATGATTTAAGTTGGAATCCATTTTAAAACTGTCGAACATGGATTCTGCTAACCACAAGTAGAAATGACTGCGAAGAGTGTGCTGCTTGTTTTTTTGATCACCTTAAAACACCAGTGGAACTAGAGGGATTCAATTTAGTTTATTAATTACTGTGCTTCATCGCATAAGCTAGGTTACATCAAATGAAATGTTACCGTGAAATTACCATCTCCTCGTCTACATATGATGCAAATAATCTTGCTCGGTACGTCGAACAATTTGCAGAACAGTCTCCTTATTGGGGGTACTCTCCAAAAGAAAGTTTTCTTTACGAGAAAAATATTGGTCATCCATCATGCAGCATTGTTACCAATGTTGACTCATTGAAGCTAGCAGCAATGCATTTCACAAAAAAAGGTGATCATTCTCTTTATATGACCAATATAATCCCGCTTTCTATTGGAGAACTTAACGTAGAAGAGTACAACGCTATTGTTGAGTATTTCGCAAAGTCTATTCGAAAGCACGCAAAAAATAGTGCATTAGCTCTCAAGATTTCACTCTCAAAATCTGAAATAAAACTCTATGACATAGTTACAGGAAAAATTTCTAATAGATTGTTAAAAGCCTATTTAGCAATGAACCCGCGTAGTTACCATCCACTAGATATTGAACGACTAGATAAGTTCATCTGTTCGCTCTCTCGTTATAGCAGAACACATATTGATCTTGATGCTTTTCAGGCTCTTCTAATGGAGGAGCTGGGCTGGTCCTCGATAGATGCGAAGTGGTGCCGCACGCGGGTTGAGATTGGTCTTGAAGTGCTGGCTGTCAACAAAAGGTTCTAATTACGCTGTTTATGGTCCAACAGCATATTTAGTAAACCGCACGCTAAGTTGTCCACTTTAAAAACTGAGGTGCATATCTTTATCCAATTGGCTGCAACATCAATCCACAAACTTTTCAACGGGTCTCATCGCATCGCTGCACCACTCACTCCAAGACCCCGCATACAACGCCGCGCCCTCCAGCCCAGCGATGTGCTGCGCCAAAATATTATGACAAGCGGTCACGCCTGAGCCGCATTGGTTGACCACTTGTTCAATTGGCGTGTCTGCTAAGGTCGCCAGCCATTCGGCGCGCAAGGTTTCGGCGTCTTTAAAGGTCAAATCCGCATTTAAATTGCGCACGAAACAATGGTTGCGTGCGTGCGGGATGTGACCGCCGACGGGGTCGATGGGTTCGACTGCGCCTGAAAAACGTTCGGGTGCGCGTGCGTCGATCACTTGAAACATGCCATCATCCAAATGCGCCATAAGTTCGTCCGCGGTCACGGTGCGGTTCAGTGATGGTTTGGCTGTGAAGTCGCCGATTTGCGGCGAGGGCAGGGCGTCGGTGACAGGCAGGTTAGCGGCGCGCCATGCGTTCAAGCCGCCATTGAGCACGGCGACGTGGGCGTGACCGATATGGCGCAGCAGCCACCACGCCCGCGCGGCCATCATGCCGTTGTTTTCATCGTAAACCACGACTTGCGTGTCGTTGTTGAGGCCGATTGTGCGCAATTTGTCCGCAAAAGCAGCTATGTCGGGCAAGGGGTGACGGCCGTTTGTGCCTGTTTTTTCACCGGATAAATCTGTGTCCATGTGCATGAAGTGTGCGTTCGGGATGTGCGCGTTGGCGTATGCCGTTGCACCAGCTTCGGTGTTCATCAAGTCGTGGCGGGTGTCGAGGATGAGGAGGTCTTTTGACGCATGGATGAGTGCATTCAGTTCACTGGGGGTGATGAGGGTGGTGTACATGGTGGCCTTTGTTCGGTTGTGTTGAGGGTTCAGCTGTGTTTACGGGCGTACAGCGTGGCGGCGAGGCCTGAGGCGACAACCAGTGCGATGCCAATAAAGCCCATTAAATCAATGGTTTCACCCCAGATGAGGTAACCAAATGTGGCTGAAAAAATGATGGTGGTGTATTGCAATGTGGCGGTCAATGTCGCTGAGCCTCGGCTGAATGCACGTGTCATGCACAGTTGCCCGCCCATGCCCGCCAGTCCGATGCCGATGAGATACAGTGTTGAGCGCAAACTGTAGTGTGAGATGCCGAGCAATGCGACACCGAGCAGGCCTGAAATCACCACACTGCATGAAAACAGCATCACCGTGCGCCATTCGGGCTCACCCATCCGACCCAAACTGCGCACGGTCATGTAAGCCAGCGCGCCCATCATGCCGCCCAGCAGCGCGATGAGCAAAGCCATGTGGTTTAAATCCGTTTCGACAAATGGGTTGAAAATACACAGCACGCCAATGAAGCCCAAGATGATGGCACCGAAACGCAACCATTGCGTGCGCAAGATGCCCGGAAAGTAACCTTGATACAGCAAAAAAATGGCGATGAACAACGGTGAGGTGTAGTTTAAAGTGGTGGCTGTGCTGAGCGGCAGGTGTGTGGTGCCATAAAAGCCCATCCACATTGAGGTGATGCCGACCATGTTGCGGCGGGCGTGGGTTTTCAGGTTGTGTCCGAACAAAGGCAATTGGTTGCGCAGGGCATAGCCAAGGATGAAGATCACGCTGGGCAGGCCGCGAAACAGGACGATTTCACCTAGGTTGTGGTAGCTTGACGATAATTTAATAAACATGCCCATGATGGCGAAGAAAAACGATGCGGCCAGCATCCACAGCGATTGCATAAGGTTCCCATTTCTTTGTGTGTTGTTTATTTATATTGAGGGTGATTTTAGCATTTAATTTTGGCTTGTTTGTTGCTGACTGTATAAATGGCGTTTCTAAACAAACGCAAAGCGTTTGTTTTGTTTTTATAAATGAATGACTTAAGTGGCTTTTTAAGGTCTATAAATCAAAAATGCCAAGCGGTGTGCTTGGCATTTTTGATTGAATGGTGTTGTAAAGCTAAAATCAGATTACAAACCTGCGGCGTCACGCAACAAAGCGGCTTTGTCGGTGGCTTCCCAAGTGAATTCAGGCTCTTCGCGACCAAAGTGACCGTAAGCGGCTGTTTTCGCGTAGATCGGGCGCAACAGATTCAACATTTTCACGATGCCTTTTGGACGCAAATCAAAATGTTCTGCGACCAAAGCGGTGATTTTCTCATCGGTGATGCGGCCTGTACCAAACGTGTCGACCATGATCGAAGTCGGACGAGCAACGCCAATCGCATATGAAATTTGAATCAAGCAACGATCGGCCAAGCCTGCGGCAACGATGTTTTTCGCCACGTAACGGCCTGCGTAAGCAGCTGAACGATCAACTTTTGAAGGGTCTTTGCCTGAGAAGGCGCCACCACCGTGTGGGGCTGCACCGCCGTAAGTGTCGACAATGATTTTACGACCCGTGAGGCCGCAATCGCCTTGTGGGCCGCCAATGACGAAACGACCTGTCGGGTTGACGAGGAATTTGATGTCGCCTTTGATCAAATGTGCGGGGATGATCGGCTTGATGATTTCTTCGATCACGCCTTCACGAACCGTTTCGAGTGACACGTCGGCATGGTGTTGCGTGGACAGCACGATGGTGTCCACAGCAGCAGGCACGCCATTTTCGTAGCGAATTGTGACTTGTGATTTGGCATCTGGGCGCAAGAAAGGCAAGCGGCCATCGCGACGCAAATCGGCTTGACGTTCAACCAAACGGTGTGACAGGTGAATCGGTAATGGCATCAATACATCGGTTTCATTGCACGCGTAGCCAAACATCAAACCTTGGTCGCCCGCGCCTTGGTCGAGGTTGTCGTCGTGTGCAGCGTCTACGCCCATGGCGATGTCTGGAGACTGTTTGTCATAAGCGACCAACACCGCGCAGCCTTTGTAATCGATGCCGTAGTCGGTGTTGTCGTAGCCAATGTGTTTGATGGTGTCACGTGCGATGTCGATGTAATCGATGACGGCGGACGTGGTGATTTCACCTGCAAGGACGACCAAACCTGTGTTGCACAATGTTTCTGCGGCAACGCGGGCGGTGGGGTCTTGTTCGAGGATGGCATCCAAAATCGCATCAGAAATTTGATCGGCGACTTTGTCTGGATGGCCTTCAGAGACAGATTCTGAAGTGAAAAAATAGTTGTTGCTGCTCATATAATACTCCGTAAAGTAAGTCATAAAAGGTCAGCGCGCGCTCTGCGGCTTGAACCTTGAGCAGCGACGCTTTAACGGTGCGGGCACAGTGAAATGTCCGCTCTCAAATCCATTTTTGCCCCGTAAGTTGTCGTTAAACCAGCAAAAATGATGTAAAACGCTGGTATTATAACACTTAGGCAGGATTGTGGTGGCCTTGCGATTTAAAATACGTAAAAATGCCTATTTTTTGTGGTTCTTTTTGTGGTTCCTTTTCTGGATGTTGAATTTTGATTAAAGTTTTATTGCGCTTTTTATCCTGTCTTCCCTTGCCGTTTTTACATGTGCTGGGTGCGATGTTGGGTGGGCTGGCGTATCGGTTTGATGCGCGGTATCGCCTGCGTTTGCAAACCAATGCCAGTTATGCGGGTTATGATTCACCCAAGTTTTGGCGCTCGGCCGCGGAACACATGGGACGCAGTGTGATTGAATTGGCTTATATTTGGACATCGCGTGTGGATGCGTTGTTGCCTCAAGTGAAGGTGGTGGGCTGGGATGCTGTGATGCAGGCGAAAGCCCAAGGACGTGGTGTGTTGATGTTGACCCCACATGTGGGGGCGTTTGAGTTGCTGTCCTTGTGGATTGGTCAGCGCGAACCCTTTACAGCGATGTATCGTCCCCCCAAGCAAGCGATGGTCGGTGAGGCGATGTTGGCTGGTCGGCAAAAATTCAATGTGAACATGGCGAGTGCCGATGTCAAAGGCATTCGAACGATGTTGCGTGCTTTGAAAAAAGGCGAGCTGGTGGGGCTGTTGCCCGATCAAGTGCCCAACGAGGCGGCTGAGGGTGTGATCATCCCCGTGTTTGGTCAGCCTGCGTTGAACATGACTTTGCCCGCAAAATTATTGAAACAGACCAATGCGATTTTAGTGACCATGTTTGCCCGACGGGTGAAGGCCCCACATCGGTTTGAAATTGAATTCAATGTGGTTGATTTTGCCGTGTCGGGTGATGCCGTGGACGATGCATCACGCATCAACGCGCTCATGGAGGATGTGATTCGTCAGACACCTGAACAGTATTTGTGGGCGTATAACCGCTATAAACGTGTGCCTGTTGCCTTTGAGTCAACGCCTGCCGCAGGAGCCCGCAATGATGTCTGAACTGGGCGCAGCATTGCTGCGCAAAATGGGGCGTTGGCCGCAGGGCGTGCGTTTTCGCTTATCTGAGTGGGTCGCTAAAGCGGCCTATCCTTTGGCTCAAAAGCGTGTGCATGTGGCAACAGTGAATTTGCGCAAATGCTTTCCAGAGTGGAGCGATGCACAGATCGATCAAACAGTACGTACACATTTGCGTTGTTTCAGCCACGGTTTATTTGATCGCAGCTTGTTTTGGTTTGGCGACAAGCAAAAAATTTATGATCACACGACGTATGTCGATGAGCAACACTGGTTGGATGCGAAAGCACAGCACCGCCCGATCATTTTTCTGGCCCCTCATTTTATTGGTTTGGATGTGGGTGGCTTGCGCATCAACATGGATGTGGAAATGGCGACCATGTATCAGAAACAACGCAATCCCGTGTTTGATGCCTTGATGCTCGAAGGGCGCATGCGCTCTGGGCAAGGGCATTTGTTTTCACGGCACGATGGCGTGCGCGGTTTGGTGAAGTTGTTGCGTAAAAACATCCCGTTGTATTATTTACCGGACATGGATTTTGGCATCAATGATGCGATGTTTTCGACTTTTTTTGGACAGACCGCAGCCACTTTGACCGCATTACCAAAACTGGCAAAACTGACCAAAGCTTTGATTGTGCCCTGTGTCACCCGCATCGATACCGAGGCTTTGGCGCGTGGACAAACGCGCTATAAGGTACAATTTTACCCTGCATGGGACGGTTACCCCGGTGAGGATGAGGCGGCGGCGGTGCGAGAAATGAACGCATTCATTGAGGCGCGCATTCTTGAAGAACCTGCGCAGTACCTCTGGTTGCATAAACGATTCAAAACCCGCCCTGAAGGCGAGGCTGATTTTTATAAAAAAACAATGGCATCTCATGGAACTTAAATTCACAAAAATGCATGGCGCTGGCAATGATTTCATTGTTTTTAACGCCATTGAACAGGATTTATCTGCCTTGACCGCAGACGACTGGCGCGCGCTCGGCAATCGCCAGTTTGGCATTGGCGCGGATCAAATTTTATTGGTTGAGAAACCAACCATTGCGGGTGTGGATTTTAAATACACCATTTACAACAACGATGGTTCTTTGGTGGAAAATTGCGGCAATGGCGCACGTTGTTTTGTCAAATACGTGTATGACCATGGTTTGACTCAACATCTGGCCAACGCTCGCGAAGTGGCAGTGCAAATCGCCACGGGCACGATGGTGTTGAAGCTCAACGACGATGGTTCAGTGACGGTGAACATGGGGGCACCCAGTTTCGTGGTGGCTGATTTGCCCGCAGTGGTGGATGGATTGCCAACGCACATGCAGGCGGAGGACACCCTGTACGAGGTTCAGTTGACCCATGGCGAGCGCCGTGACATTTCCTTGATCTCAATGGGTAATCCACATGCGGTGCAAATTGTGGCCGATGTGGAGGTCGCGCCTGTGCTGACCGAAGGGGCGGAGTTGGAGGTGCACCCCATGTTCCCACGTCGGGTCAATGTGGGCTTCATGCAGATTATGAATCCCCAGCACATCAAAGTGCGGATTTTTGAGCGCGGTGCGGGTGAGACTTTGGCATGCGGTACGGGCGCGTGTGCGGCCGTGGTTGCAGGCATCCGTCGCGGTGTGCTCACATCGCCTGTGCGCGTGAGTGCACGAGGAGGGGAGTTGTCGATCGCATGGGCGGGTGTCGGCGAACCTGTGTTGATGAGCGGTCCAGCGGTCACGGTGTTTGATGGACAAATTACCATTTAAAAAATAGAGGTCATACATGTCAAACGATGAGTTCAATTTTGCAATTGAGAACGACATCATTCAGCAAGCCAATGCAGTAGAAGCAGACGAAGCGCTCAGTGATGCGCAAGTCATCAGTGCGTCGGAGGTGCTGGCGTATTTAGAAAGCAATCCTAATTTTTTTAAAGAGCATGCCGAAGTGTTGGCAAACGTTCAGTTGACCAGCGCGACAGGCGGTAATGTGATTTCGATGGCGCATTGGCAAACCAATGTGTTGCGTGAAAAGGCCGACCAGCACAAAGCGCGGTTGGAAAAGTTACTGGCACAAGCCACCAATAACCAACGCAGTTACGACAAGTTATTGGCTTTGGTGATTCGTTGGTTGGAACAAACCGATGCATCGGCTTTGCCTGTGCAGGTCGAGGCCGATGTGCGCCGTGCATTTGCAGTGGATGCGATTCGCATCATGGTGTGGAGTGATGATGCGAAATCGTTGTACTACCCCGTGGGCAATGAGTGGTCGGACAATGTGGTGATTTTTGCCAACAGTTTGCGCGCACCATATTGTGGGCCTTGCAAAGGCTTTGAAATTGAAGCCCAGTTGGCCAAACAGACGGCCAGTGGTCACATCGCTTCATTGTCGATTGTGCCTTTGTGGGGCAAACGCATGAATGAGCATGTGTGCGTTGGTGTTTTACTGATGGGTGCAGAAGATGTGCATCGATTTACACCTGACATGGCCACACATTTTTTACAAAGCATTGGCGAAATGGCGGGGGCGGCCTTGTCACGGGTGCGCTCTCCAGTGCATTTGAACATCAAATGAGCACCGAGTGAGCGTTGTACCTAAGCGCCGAGGCGTGCCCATTGCTGAATTGCCTCCTGAACTGAATCCGTTGATGCAAGCGTATTTGGAATGGGTTGCGATGCACAAACGCTTGTCAGAAGCGACGTGCAGCAGCTATGCCAGAGACTTGCAGCTTTTGGTACAATGTTGCCAGCACTTGAATGTCCTTGTGCCCGAATCCATCACCGCCACCCAAGTGAGGCACATGGTCATGCAGCTGCATGGTGCTGGGCACGGCGCAAAAAGCATTGCACGCTACTTGTCCAGTTGGCGCTCTTGGTTCACTTGGCTGGTTCACAATGGCCATGCACCGAGCAACCCCGTCAAAACCATTCGAGCACCCAAAGCCGCCAAAGGCTTACCAAAAGCGTTGTCGGTCGATGATGCGGTGAATCTTGTGGGCAACCGTGAGGTGATCGAGGCGGGTCAGTCGGCTGCTCAGACACTGTTGCTGTTGCGCGATTATGCACTCATCGAATTGTTGTATTCGAGCGGTTTGCGCGTGTCTGAACTGGTCGGTTTGGATGTTGCGCCACCCACAGGGGCTTTGAATGATGGCAATGGTTGGGTGAATTTAACCGAAGGCGATGTGCATGTGTTGGGCAAAGGCAATAAACCACGCATTGTCCCCGTTGGGCAGTCGGCGTTGATTGCTGTGCACACATGGTTGGTCGCACGCAATGCTTCCGCTGCCGCCAGCAAAAGCAAGGCATTGTTCATAGGGCGTTATGGCACACGATTGACCGTGCGTTCCGTTCAACTGCGTTTGGCGCAACATGCACGCCTCTTGGGTTTGCCTGTGCATGTGCACCCGCACATGTTGCGTCATTCCTTTGCAACCCATGTGCTGCAATCGTCAGGGAATCTGCGTGCAGTGCAAGAAATGCTCGGCCATACCAGCTTGGCTGCGACACAAGTGTACACGGGTCTGGATTTTCAACATTTGGCTAAAATTTATGATGCGGCGCATCCACGCGCCCATAAAAAATCAGAAAGATGAAACATGAGCACAGCAACACCCCCAAGCGATCTGCCAGAACGCTTGAATTTAATCGAATTTCCTTGTGAGTTCCCACTCAAAATCATGGGCAAGCGCGTCGATGATTTTGCCCAAACGATTGCCGAAGTGGTGCAGCAATTCGCACCTGATTTCAATCCCGCGACGATGGAAATGCGCCCCTCATCCAGTGGCAAATACCTTGGTTTGACTTGCACCATCAATGCCACCAGCCAAGAGCAATTGGACAGTGTGTATCGTGCTTTGACATCGCATTCGATGGTCAGTTATGTGCTGTAAACAATGAATACACCTCAGATCAAACGCCTCGGTCTTGTTGACTACTTGCCAACAGAAGCGGCGATGAAGCATTTTACCGCCACACGTGATGCAGAAACCCCCGATGAACTGTGGTTGGTCGAGCACCCACCTGTGTTTACATTGGGGCAAGCGGGCTTAGAGGAACACCTTTTACACGCAACACAGATTCCATTGGTCAAAACGGAACGGGGTGGGCAAATCACTTACCATGGCCCAGGTCAAGTGGTGGTCTACATGATGCTTGATCTCAAACGGCGAGGCATGATGATTCGTGAATGGGTGCGTCGCATCGAAGGCGCCATCATTTTGACGCTCGCGCATTACGGCATTCAAGGTGTGCGTAAAGACGGTGCGCCTGGGATTTATGTCGGGCAGGGGACTCATGAAGGTGCTAAAATCGCAGCATTGGGTTTAAAGATCAAACGCAGCTGCACATACCATGGCCTCAGCTTTAATGTGGACATGGATTTGGCACCATTTCTACACATCAACCCATGCGGTTATGTGGGTTTGGAAACCGTTGACATGAAAACTTTTGGTGTGCAAGCCGAATGGGCGGAAGTGGCTGAACTGTTGGCGCAGCATTTAATTGCACAATGGCAGTCGGATGAAAGTTTGGCATACATTGCAATTGCAAAGTAAACGCAAAGCAAACGCAAATTAATTGTCGCTTCGCTTAAACCAAACTTGTCATAAATGCATCAAAGCATGGCCACGTGCAGGCGCACAATGTCCATATATTTTAATATTTGAAATAATTAACACTTAAAGCAATTCACGCAGATGAATTGACTATTTGGAGCAAGAGATGAGTGAAACAATCACAACGCCCGCAGATTACGACGCGAGTAAAAAACAAAAAGCCTTTGATAAAGTATCGCGCATCCCTGTGAAAGTTGTGCACACTGAAGTGCTCAAAAAACCTGAATGGATTCGTGTCAAAGCGGCATCAGGCAACAGCCGTTTTAATGAAATCAAAAAAATACTGCGTGAAAATGAACTGGTCACCGTGTGTGAAGAAGCCAGCTGCCCGAACATCGGCGAATGCTTTGGCAAAGGCACCGCCACCTTCATGATCATGGGCGACAAGTGCACCCGCCGCTGCCCCTTCTGCGACGTGGGCCACGGCCGACCCGACCCGCTGGATGTGAACGAGCCCGACAACCTGGCCAAGACCATCGCCCAGCTCAAGCTCAATTACGTAGTGATCACCAGTGTGGACCGCGACGACCTGCGCGACGGCGGTGCCGGTCACTTTGTGGAGTGCATCCGCAAAACGCGTGAGCTCTCTCCCAAGACGCAAATCGAAGTGCTGGTGCCCGACTTCCGCGGTCGCGATGACCGTGCCTTGGAGATCCTGAAAGCCGCCCCGCCGGATGTGATGAACCACAACCTGGAAACCATTCCGCGACTGTACAAGGAAGCACGCCCGGGATCGGACTACCAGTTCAGCCTGAACCTGCTCAAGAAGTTCAAGGCCCTGTTCCCCGACGTGCCGACCAAGAGCGGCCTGATGGTGGGCCTGGGGGAAACGGATGAAGAAATTCTGGACGTGATGCGCGACATGCGCGCCCACAACATCGAGATGCTGACCATCGGCCAGTACCTCGCCCCAAGCACCAGCCACTTGCCTGTGCGCCGCTATGTGCACCCTGACACCTTCAAGATGTTCGAGGAGGAAGCCTACAAGATGGGCTTCAAGCACGCCGCCGTGGGCGCCATGGTGCGCTCCAGCTACCACGCCGACGTGCAAGCGGGTCACGCCATGAGTGTGAACAATCAGTAGAATAAGAGAAAAATTAGAAGTTAGTGAGAAAAATCAATAGAGATTTTTCGAATTCAGTTGGCGGAAACTACGAATCCTCCAATGGAACTCCAAGAATTTCGGTGTTTCCGCAGGACCAATCTCATTGGCGGATTGACTGGTTCGGCGACATTGCATTCCCCGATAGATCGGTTCGCAGGAAGCAACCATCGGTTTTTTTGCACCTCTCGCGCCTTGCGGATGAGCGCTTCCGATCGGATCCGTCGGTCTTGCTGCACCCACAGTGCACCGGCCCAGCAAAGCTTCAAAGACGAATCTGGGTCTCGG
>ERZ724525.2100-NODE-2100-length-11536-cov-3.713004_pt1 | contig 11536 bp, 10 predicted proteins | sample MGYA00376058_ERZ724525 | MGnify/ENA primary metagenome ERZ724525 (study PRJEB28724, sample SAMN07190888) | wastewater metagenome | isolation source: influent of sewage treatment plant in Hong Hong | place: USA: Christiansburg, Virginia | collected 2016-03-01 ... | reverse complement strand
ATCTTAATAAATATCAAATAGGAATTGCAATTAGTGTTGGTTTTATTGTAGTAATTTGGTATGAAATAGTTAAAATATGGAAAAGAAAAACAATAAAATCATGACTCAATATTCTTCTACATTATTGCAGAAAATAGCACTAGTATTCTTAATTGTTTTAGGTTTATATTTTGCTAAAGATTTTTTAATTCCATTATGTATAGGTGGAATTTTAGCAACACTTTTTTTGCCATTTTGTAATTGGATGCAAAATAAAAAAATACCAAAAGGATTAGCTGTGTTTATTTGCTTTTTATCGTTAGTATTTATTATTGCATTTTTATTATCATTAATTGGTTGGAAACTTGCGGAACTTTTAAATGATTTAACGTTACTGAAACAAAAATCATTAGAAGTTGTAAATCGCCTGCAAAAATATGTTTTCGAATATTTAAATATTACTGCTGAAGAGCAATTTGTTATTTTAAAAAACGAAAAACCTTCTTTTACAAATATTTTTCAAATTGTTATTGGTTCCGTAACATCAATTTTTACTGGTTTTATTTTGGTTTTAGTTTATTTTGTCTTTTTATTATATTATAGAAATCATATTAAAAATTTCTTACTCAAGTTGGCAAAACCAGCAAAACAAGAAGAAATGAAACAAGTAATTTATAATGCCACACAAGTTTCTCAACAATATTTATTAGGTCTATCTAAAATGATTTTGTTGTTGTGGATTATGTATAGCATTGGTTTTAGCATTATTGGTGTTGAAAATGCTATTTTTTTTGCCATCCTTTGTGGTTTATTAGAAATTGTACCTTATGTAGGAAATATAACAGGAACAATATTAACAGTTTTGGTTTCTGCCATTCACGGCGCAGACCCAACTTTAATTGGAGGAATTATTGTGGTTTATGGATTTGTACAACTTATTCAAGGCTGGCTATTGGAACCTTTAATTCTTGGTCCACAAGTAAAAATTAATCCACTATTTACAATTATTGTTTTGGTTATTGGGCAACTATTATGGGGTATTCCAGGAATAATTTTAGCAATTCCATTAACGGCAATATTTAAAATTATTTTCGATCATATTGAATCGTTACAGCCATATGGCTTTTTAATTGGAGAAATCTCTATTTCTAAAAATAAAGAAGATATTTATCAAAAATTAAAAAGTTATTTTAAATTGGATTGAATTGGATAAAATATATTTTCAACTAAAATGTTAATTAGATTACCTTCTTAATTACTCTTAATTTATGAGTATGTCTTCCTGTATCTACATTGTAAATACCTAAGTGGTCAATCCTGTCGATTCTAACTTTTCCTGATGCGTGAATGATGTAGTTGTTTTCCATCATAATTCCAACGTGGATAATGTTTCCTTCATCATTATCGAAAAACGCTAAATCTCCTGGTTCACTTTCTTCAATAAAACTTAAGGCATCACCTTGAATTGCTTGTTGTGAAGCATCTCTTAAAAGTTTATAGCCGTTTAATTTATACACCATTTGTGTGAATCCAGAACAGTCTATTCCAAAAGGTGTTTTTCCGCCCCATAAATAAGGTGCGTTTAAGTAAAGAAATGCTGTTTTAAGTAAATTTTCTTTTGGCTTTATACCGCATTCTTTTTTACCTTCAAACTGATAATTAGCCGTATTAATTTCATTAATGTCTAAGAAATTTAGCGAACTCCCTAATGGAATTGGCATTAGCTGATTGGTTTCGTACGAAATAAAATCAATTAATTCACCATTTAAAACAGTTTCCGAATTTTCTAATAAATTGTATTGAATTTCGGTGATTTTTTGAAATTGTTTGTTATCAATCCAACCTTCATAAGCATCGAAAGCGGTTTGAATTTTGGTCCATTTAGGAGTAGTTTCCATTATTTTAAAAGAATCACCAAACAACAATTGTGAAACCATTTCACTTCTGTCACTGGCTTCACTTCTTATTGGTACAATTCCTAAATTACAAATTCCAAACATTCAGTTATAATTGATAATTAACAATTGATAATTAACTTCTAATTATCAATTGTTAATTTTAAAATTATTAATTAGTTATGCTCTTTCAATAACAATTGCAGAAGCACCACCACCACCATTACAGATAGCTGCAGCACCAATTTTTGCATTGTTTTGTGCTAAAACATTAATTAAAGTTACAATAATTCTGGCACCTGAACAACCAAGAGGATGTCCTAATGAAACAGCGCCACCATTAACGTTAATTTTATCGTTATCTAATCCTAAAATTTTTGCATTGGCTAAACCAACAACTGAAAATGCCTCATTAAATTCGAAGAAATCTACATCAGTAACTGATAATCCAGCTTTGTCTAATGCTTTTGGTAATGCTTTTGCTGGAGCTGTAGTAAACCATTTTGGTTCTTGAGCTGCATCTGCATAAGATTTGATATAAGCTAAAGGTGATAATCCTAATTCATTTGCTTTTTCTTCGCTCATTAAAACTAATGCTGCAGCACCGTCATTAATTGTTGAAGCGTTTGCCGCAGTTACCGTTCCTTCTTTTGTAAAAACGGCTGCTAGAGTAGGGATACGGTCTAATTTTACATTAGTGTATTCTTCATCTTTAGAAACAATGATTGGATCTCCTTTTCTTTGAGGAACTTCTACAGGAACAATTTCTGCATCAAATTTACCAGCATCCCAAGCCGCAGCGGAACGCGTATAAGATTGAATGGCAAAATTATCTTGTTCTTCACGTGTAATGTTGTGTTCTGTAGCACATAAATCTGCTGAAACTCCCATCGCATTACCATCGTATGCATCTGTAAGCCCATCTTTTTGCATACCATCTACGAAAGTAGTTGGACCGAATTTTACACCATTTCTTAAGTGAGCATAATGTGGAATTAAACTCATGTTTTCCATTCCTCCAGCAACAACAATTTCTGCATCTCCAGCCATAATAGCTTGAGCACCTTGCATTACTGCTTTCATTCCTGAAGCACAAACTTTATTTATTGTAGTACAAATTACATCATTTGATAAACCTGCAAACAAAGCTGCTTGACGAGCTGGAGCCTGACCATTTCCTGCCTGAACTACATTTCCCATTAATACTTCGTCAACCAAAGAAGGGTTTAAATTTATTTTATTTAAAGCGCCTTTAATAGCTGCTGCTCCTAATTTTGTTGCTGGTACACTTGATAATGCTCCCATAAAACTACCAATTGGAGTTCTAACAGCTGATACGATAACTACTTTTTTGCTCATTGTGATTTGTTTTATTTTTTGCGAAAGTAACAAAATTTTACCAAATTTTAAAGGATTTATTGCTTTTTTAAAAGGGTATAAATAGAAAATATATCTAAAATTTTACAATTATATAATTTATTAATCAATGTATAATGTTGATATTTAGTGAGTTTGTTTTTTATTTAAAAATAATGCTATTTTTTTATTGGAATTAAAAGAATCTTGTCATATATTTGCAACCGCAAAAAAGGATAGTTCTTTGCAAATTTAATAGGAGAGGTGCCAGAGTGGTAATGGAGCAGATTGCTAATCTGTCGACGGGTAACTGTCGCCTGGGTTCGAATCCCTGTCTCTCCGCAATTTTTTCGGGGTGTAGCGTAGCCCGGTTATCGCGCCTGCTTTGGGAGCAGGAGGCCGCAGGTTCGAATCCTGCCACCCCGACAAATTGGCTAACTCGATACAATCGGGACAAGCCTCCGACAACTTTTAGTTGTTAACTGAATAAAATTTTTTAAGGTTGCGTAGCTCAGCTGGATAGAGCAACTCACTTCTAATGAGTAGGTCCCAGGTTCGAATCCTGGCGCGATCACAAAGAGTCTCGATAGTTTTATCGGGACTTTTTTGTTTTATATTGGTATAGAAATTAAAACAACTTATTAAGGAAGTTATTCATATTATTAATTTCAAATATTTACTTCTTATTCAAACAAAAAAAGCGCATATTTCTCACTTTAGGATAAATATGCGCTTTTTGTATTTGTTTCATTTTTATAATTCTTCAGCGAAAGTATCATGTTGTTTAAAATCGCCAGTTTGGAAACCTTTTGAAAACCATTTTTTACGTTGTGCAGAAGTTCCGTGTGTAAATTTTTCTGGTTGTACATGTCCTTGCATTTTTGATTGAATCGCATCATCACCTACGGCATGAGCGGCATCAATGGCTTCTTCTAAATCGCCTACTTCAATTCGGTCTTGGTTGTATTTTGCCCATAAACCTGCATAAAAATCGGCTTGTAATTCTTGACAAACAGATAATTTATTAGCATCTTCTTCGCTTTTATTTTGTTGTGCTTGGCGAACTTTTGCAGAAGTTCCTAAAACCGTTTGTACGTGATGACCAACTTCGTGTGCAATTACATAGGCAATAGCAAAATCGCCACCTTTAGCTCCAAAACGTGTTTTTAATTCTTCAAAAAACTCTAAATCCATGTAAACTTTATTATCACCAGGGCAATAAAATGGTCCAGATGCAGAAGTAGCACTACCGCAAGCAGTTTCAACTCCTCCAGTAAATAACACCATTTCAGGTTTTGGATAGTTACCTAAATTTTCTTCTTGAAATATTTTTGTCCAAGTATCTTCTGTCATGGCAAAAACAGCGTTGGCAAAATCACCAATCTCTTTTTGTTCCGGTGTTAATTCTGTTGCGCCTTGAACTTGAGTTTCTTGTTGAGCTGGTTGCAGTTGATTAATAATATTACCAATTTGTTGCCCTTGTTCGCCACCAAATGTCATCAATAAAAAAGCAATGATACCAATTACTCCACCACCGCCTAAAACGGCTTTTCCAGTTCCACTCATGCCACGTCTATCGTCAACATTATCACTTTTTCTATAATCTCTCCATTTCATATATGTAATTTTTAATTGTTTATAAAGTCTTTGTCAAGTTCAGACTGACATTAAATAAATTGTTTTTTTGTTTTTATTCTTGACTTGTTTCATCAATTGGAATAATCTCATTATATACAGTGTAATTCATTGTATAAAAATAAGAAACTGTAAAAAATATACCAATACACAATGCAAAAATTCCTAACATAGCAATTATGAAAGCAAATGAAAGGCTAAGAATGATTGTAAAAGGATGTTTTACGAATATTCTAGAACTATTTGACATAGCGTTTAAAGCCGTTTGATTTTCGAAAATAATTAAGGGAATCGAAAAAATAAAAAGAAAAGCAATAAGTATTTGCATTAAACTTCCAACAAGAGGAAGGTTTATATAGACTAAAAGTAAACCTATTATATTAGAATATAGTGTAGTAAGGATGGCACTTACAGCTAATGGAAAAAAATAAGGAATTTTATAATAATCGAATAAGTTGTTTATTGCAAACTCTTTATTTTGTTTGGCTAAGTGATTTATTTTATAAAACCCTGCTGTAATTGGTGCCACAAATGCTGCTAAAACAATTCCAACCCCTGCATTCATTAATAAATAATTGAAATCCGTTTCTAACGTTTGGCTTTTTTTTATAAATTCCTCCATTGATGAAATTCCCATGTACGTAAATATGGAATAAAATGTGATGGGCAAGATTACTAAAAGTAATAAAAGTATTCCTACACCTGAAATCCAAATGGTTTTTTTAAAAGTGGCAAAACTTTCATCAATAATTTTACCAATTTCTGGGGTGTTATTTTGATTGAATTTATGTTCGAAATTTGAATTCATAGTTTTAAATATGTTAAAGTCAAATTTAGTTTATTATAATTAAATACCAAATGGAAATGCTAATTATGTTGTTTTGGTTTTTATTTTATTATTTGACAAAATAAATTTGACTAAAAAAATGATATTATTTGTTAAAAATAAATTTATGATTTATCTTTGGACAGAATTCACAAATAAAATTCCGGAAAACATGTTTGAATTTCAACAGTATTTAGGCTTTATACTTTTCTTAACCATTTTAACTATAGGTTTTTGGTTAATGTTTTTTCTTGTAGGATTTGTTCAATATTGGATTGGCGGATCTTTAATAGAATTATACAAAGAAAAGAAAGCAAAAAAATTAGCTGAACAAGAAAAGTAATTTTCTTAAGTTAATAAAAAATCCCGATTCGTACGAATCGGGATTTTTTTATGGTTTGGTTTTTAGAATTCTCCTCCGCCATCTTGTTGTTCTTGTGTTTTCGGTTTTGGATCTTTATCTGTTTTTAGTTTATTGAAGCGATATGTAAATGATAAGGTGATTTGTCTTTTTCTCCATTGCATTTCTGAATCTGAATCAATTTGTCCAGGAATATAAGTTTCTAATTTTCTTACTCTTGAATTAAAAACATCATTAACATTTAGGGCTACAGTTGCTTTATCTTTAAGTACGTCTTTGCTAAATGCTAAATTCATAGCAAATATTCCTTTAACACTTCCTTGTGCATTATTTTGTGGACCATTATAGGTAATATTTGTTTGCCAATCAATTTTTGAAGGTAAAGATATTTTTGAATTTATTCTGGCAAACCAACTTGAAGCGGTATTGTCAAAATTTTGTACTTTATCAATTAAATTATTTGAAACATCAAAATAAGAATAATAGAAATCACCTTTAGTTTGAACTCTAAATAAATTGAAATTACTATTTAATTTCCACCATTTATAAGGAGAGTAATTTAAAGTAAATTCAAATCCAGCTCTGTTTTCTTCTCCAATATTTACAAAACTAGAAGTAGTAATTGGCACACCATCTGGATTTAAGCCTTCAACATAACGTACCATTTGGAATGAATTTTTTGTGTAATTATAATAAACAGAAGTACTTAATGTAATTTTACCTAATTTAGTTAAATAACCTAAATCAACAGCATCAGTTAATGTTGGATTTAAATCGGGGTTTCCTTTAAAAATATTAATATTACTAGAATAAGTATTAAACGGATTTAATTGTCTTCCTCTTGGTCTGTTAATTCTTTTACTATAATTTAAAGATACATTTGAATTATCCGTTATCTCATATGTAAGAAATGCACTTGGAAAGAAATTGTTATATTTTTTGTTTTTATAAATTGCACTTGTAATTTGATCTACATTTATATCTGAATCTTCAAAACGTAAACCATAAAGCATACTTAATTTATTAAATTTAATTCCGAACTGAGTATAAAAAGCATTAACTTTTTCTGAATATTCTAAAATATTTGTAAATGCATTGTTAACTATACCATTATTCAATACAGCATAATCAGTATTCATGTTTACAAAATTCCCTCTATAACCAGCTTCAAATTGATATTTTTCTCCAATTGGTAAAACATAATCTGCTTGAATTAAATTTCTGTTTTGTTTTTGATTGTTTTTAGTTAAGTCAGTACTAGTTGTAGTGCTTAATGAAGAATTATCAAAAATTGTAGAATTGTTATAGTTTTTACTATCAGAAAAAGATCCGTCAATAGTTAATTTATGGCCAGATTTATTGAAATTTTTAACTAAATTAGTATTATATTCTATGTTTTCTTCGTTTTGATCTTCAAGGTTTAAACGATTTCTATAAAATGTAAAATTTCTATTACTATCAAAGTTATTGTAATCTACATCTTCTTCATTATCACCTGAATTTTTTCTATAATTTATACTATTTGTCCAAGTTGTAGATTTATCTAAATACCAATCAAATCCAAATCCGCCATTATATCCTTTGTTAATTCTTGAATTTTCTCTATCTTCATCTATGTAACTATTAGTAGAAGTGTCTGGGTTTAAATATCTTGTATTTACTTTGGAATATCCAGGATTGCTTTTATAATTGTATCCTTGAGTTGTAAATAAATTTATTTGATTTGTTTTATAATTTAATGTACCATTAATTCCATGATTATCAGGTGTTCCGGTAGTAGCCATTAAAGTTCCATTAAATCCATTAGATTTACCTTTTTTCAAAATAATATTTAAAATTCCTGCACCACCTTCTGCATCATATCTTGCAGACGGATTAGTAATAACTTCTACTTTATCTACAGCATCTGCAGGTAACATTTTTAAAGCGTCATTTACACTAACAGCATTGGAAGGTTTTCCATCAATTAAAACTTTAACATTTTCGTTTCCTCTTAAACTAATTGCACCTTCAGAATCTACTGTAACACTTGGAATATTATCTAAAACATCACTAACAGTTCCTCCTTTTACCATTAAATCTTGGCCTACACTATATACTTTTTTGTCTAGTTTAATGTCAACAGTTGTTTTTTCGCTTCTAATAACTACTGTTTCAATTTGATTTGATTCTGTTTCAAGTAAAATATTTCCTAAATTAGTATCTACAGAAATATTTTGATTTAGTTTTTCTTGCGTTTTATAACCTGGAAATTCAAATTTAATATCATAAATTCCATTGTTTAATTCAATATTGAAGTTTCCATTTGCATCAGCAGAACCACCGTTTATAATTTGTTTAGTGTCTGATTTTGAAATGGTAATTACAGTAAATTCAACAGGAAGTAAGGTTTCTTTATCAATAATTTTACCAGAAAGGTTTACTTTTTTTAAAGAAACTTGTGAAAAAGAAATTGCGCTAACTAACAATAAAGCTAAAACTAAAATAGATTTTTTTAATAACATAGTGTACATTTTACACGACAAATGTAGTGTTAGGCACAATAATTTAATATTAAAACTTTGTTAAATGATTTTATAAAATTTCATTAATCAATTCCGTAGGTCTAGCAATTACTGCTTTTTCACCATTAATAACAATAGGTCTTTCAATCAATTTTGGAAATTGAATCATGGCTTCAATAATTTCTTTGTCGGATAAGGTTTTTCCTTTGAAATTTTCTGTCCAATCTTTTTCTTTAATTCGAACCAATTCAATCGGTTTGAGGTTTAGTTTTTTTATGATTGTTTCTAATTCGTTGTAAGTTGGAACGTTATCTAAATAATTAATCACTTCAAAAGGTTGCTTTAAGTTTTCTAAAAAACAAATTCCTTCTCTCGATTTAGAACAGCGGTTGTTATGATAAATGGTTAGCATAAAATATTTTTTTTGCAAAGGTAATAATTGTATTTTAGTGCACTTTAAAAAATCAAAAAATGTATATAGAACAGTTACAAAAATTCAAGATTAATTTGTGGACGTATTTAGTTATTCCAGTTTTTTTCTTAGGTTTAATGGTTTATAATTATATTTCAACAGAAGGCGTTGATACAGCAGCATTGATGAAAGATATGATTAAAATGATTGGAGTAAATGGAACTTTTGTTGCTTTAGTTGCTCCACTTTCTTTAATGTTATTCATTGTTTTATTCTACAATAAATTCATTCAAAATAATACACTTCGAATTTTAACAACTTCTCGACCAAAAATAGATTGGAAACGTGTGTTTTTCTCTTTCGGACTTTGGAGTTTGATTACCATTGTTACAACAGTTGTCAGTTATTACGCTTCCCCTGAAGATTTTGTACTTAATTTCAAACCAAAAGAATTTGCTGTTTTTGTGGTTTTAGCGCTACTTTTTATTCCATTACAAACTAGTTTTGAAGAATATTTGTTTCGTGCACATATGTTGCAAGGTTTAGGTTTAGCAACAAAAACAAGATGGATTCCGTTAGTGGTGACTTCTTTTTTATTCGGAATTATGCATATTGCGAATCCCGAAGTGGAGAAATTAGGATTGATAATTATGTTCTATTATATTGGAACTGGATTGTTTTTAGGAATTTTGACTTTAATGGATGAAGGTTTAGAATTAGCTTTAGGATTTCACGCGGCTAATAATTTAGTTGGTGCTTTGTTAATCACATCAGATTGGTCGGCTTTTCAAACACATTCTATTTTAAAAGATGTTTCTGAACCCAACGCGAACATTCAAATTTTTATTCCGATTTTGGTAATTTTCCCGATTTTACTATACATTTTCGCCATAAAATACAAATGGAGCAATTGGAAAGAAAAACTTTTCGGAAGTATAAAACCATTGGAAGTAAAAGAATTTGAAACTGTAGAAAGATAATATGAATCAGTTTATTCATCCCGATTTTAAATTAAACGGAAAAAGTTTTTCGTTTCTCGAACTTTTATCTGAAGCTTTATATTTAAAAGAAAACGGACAAGTATTTGAAAAAAAAATTGGAAAATTTCTTTTGGAATGGCTCAATAACGAATCGTTTGTTTTTGTGCAAACTTCTGGTTCAACTGGAAAACCAAAACAAATTGTATTGGATAAAAAGGCGATGATGGCTTCTGCGAAAGCAACTGGAACTTTTTTTAATTTACAACCAAAAAGTACGGCTTTATTGTGTTTGTCGGCAGATTATATTGCTGGAAAAATGATGTTGGTTCGTGCCATAACTTTAGGCTTACATTTAGATGCTGTTGAACCAAATAGCAATCCATTAGAAAATAAAAAATACGATTTTGTAGCAATGGTTCCGATGCAAGTGGCGAATTCTTTAGAGCAATTGCATTTGGTTGAAACTTTATTAATTGGCGGGACAAAAGTAAGTTATCAATTAGCAGAAAATATTTTGAAAACAAATTGCCAAGCGTATGAATCGTATGGAATGACGGAAACCATTTCCCATATTGCCATAAAGCCAATAGGAGCGAAGGAGTTTACGGTTTTGCCGAATGTGAGTATTTCATTAGATGATAGAAATTGTTTGGTAATTGAAGCCTTAGAGCTTTCGACGGAAAAAATTATCACGAATGATATTGTAGAAATTTTAAATGAAAGGCAATTTGTTTTAAAAGGACGAATTGATAATGTAATTAATTCTGGTGGTGTAAAGATTTTTCCAGAAGAAATAGAGGAGAAATTAGCCAAATTTATTTCTGTTCGATTTTTTATTGCAAGTTTACCGGATGAGAAATTAGGAGAAAAAGTAATCTTAGTACTAGAAGGAAAGCCTTTTGAGGTTGATAATACAATATTTTCAGATTTATCAAAATATCAAATTCCAAAAGAAGTTGTATTTATAGATAAATTTATTGAAACAGAAACGAATAAAATTAACAGAAAGAAAACCCTTGAGAAAAGGGCATAAAAAAAGTGTCACACTAATAAAAAATCCTGTTTTGTAATTAAATTCTTCTTTTTGCAGATTTTTTTCCAGTATGACACTAAACAAATTCTTTATAACTAATTAATAGTTAAGTTGTTTTCGAAAAGAGAAGTAAATTTAATAATTAATTATTAAATACACAAATTTTTAGTTAATTTTTTTAATGTTCCATTTTAAAGTTATAATCTAACGAATGTTTTCCAATTCCATAAAAAGAGAAAAAGACACATAATAAAAAAACAATACTTGATTGTATGAAGTTGGAAAGATTAAATTCTCCGAAAAAATTAATTAGTAAGGCACATAAAACAATTGGCAATTGAAACCAAATTGACCATCGAGTAAAAAAGCCAATAACAATCATAAATCCACCAATCATATGAGCCATAGCCACGTAATGAATAATCATAATTTCACTTCCAAAACCTCTAAACGAACTTAAAATTTCGCTTAAATACTGCTTATTGGTAATAAAAGTAGCACCTTTAATAAATAAAAACACACCTAACGCAATTCTGACAAAATCTAATGGGTAAG
>ERZ724525.2093-NODE-2093-length-11557-cov-3.821770_pt1 | contig 11557 bp, 10 predicted proteins | sample MGYA00376058_ERZ724525 | MGnify/ENA primary metagenome ERZ724525 (study PRJEB28724, sample SAMN07190888) | wastewater metagenome | isolation source: influent of sewage treatment plant in Hong Hong | place: USA: Christiansburg, Virginia | collected 2016-03-01 ... | reverse complement strand
CATTGCCGCTTAGGCCCATGCCAGCACAAAGCGCGTCCGCGCCATCCGACAAAATCGAGAGGCTGACCCACGGCGAGCGATGGTTTCTCGACGGTTTTTCAGTGATGCAGCTCCCAGGCGGCTGGGTGACTCGGCTGTGTGACATGAGCCAATCCCAGCGCGTCGTGACCTTGCTACGCCAAGCCGGAATTGCAGCGACCTATACCCATGTCGTGGTGCGAGCGGTGGCGCTGGCCCTTTCGCGCTGCCCGGAATCGCACCAGATGGTCTGTGGATACCGCCGCATGCGTCCATCGAGAGTCGACATCGGCCTGTCGGTGGCCGGCCAGACCAGCTATGCACCGGTGCTGGTCATCGAAGACGCGGCCTCTCGTCCACTCGCCGACCTGGTGCAGTTCCTCAAAGAAGAGGTACCGAAGACCCACGAAAAGGAACTTCGCGATCTGGAAGGGATGAAGCGCAACGGCTGGTTGGTACCGATCGGCTGGCTGCGACGGATGATCCTGCGACTGCTCGGCAACATGTTCTGGTTTCGACGCAAGCTGGTCGGAACCTTCCAGATGACTTGTCTGCGGCACGTCGACTCGACCAACCCGCTGATGTTCTATTCGGGAGCGGCGCTTGGCGTCGGCGAGGTACGCGATCGCGTGGTTGCCATTGCGGGCCGTCCCGAGGTCCGTCCGACGGTCATACTCTCGATGCCGTTCGATCATCGGACACTCGATGGCAAGCAGATTGCGGATCTGTTGGCCACCCTGTGCTCAATCCTCGAAAGCGACGAGCTGCTAAATGAGGTGTCTCACATACCTCATATTGAGGCAGCGAACCCCGTTCTGTCGCCACCTGTTGCCATGGCCGAGCCGCTGTCTACTGCGTCGGTAAGTGCTGTCGGATGACGTTGCCGGCCTGATTGAGTCGCTTGAGTTCGTGCAGAACTCCCCACACAAACAGCGCCACCACCACCAGAAGTAGCGGGAAGATGAGCCGACTCGACAGCATCGACAACCGCGACTTGCTGCGAGGCTTGCCCGCATGCTCCTGATGCAGCAGCCAGGCCCGAAAACACGATGGACAGGCCCAGCCCTCATCGGTCATCGACACAACGTTCTCAGCGAGCTTTTCGCGCTTGCACAGCGCGCAGGTCTTATCGCCGGACTCTGATTCGCCCAAGAGCTCGATTTCGACCCCACGTTCGGTGAGGACTTCGCGCACGATCTCGGGCGGAGCGTGCTTCACCACCAAGCGGACGACACCCACGCGGCCCGGATAGCGGTTTCGGAACAGCTCACTTTCGGCAAATTCCTGCGCGGACTCACAGCGCTGCTCGGCTTCGGCCACCGTCTCGGCTCGAGCCAAGTCCCAGTCACCATCGACCGACACCACCAAGTGAACCGCCTGCGCAGTCACTCGCACCGACACAATCGCCGGAACCTCGGCCGGCGGTTGGCTCGACGGCTGTGCTGATGACGAATCGGTCGACCTAGAGTCCGTCATTTCGTCACAGTTCGCGCCCTACGATCGATCACCACGGTCCCGGCCTTCATGACCCAGCGCACCTTGTGGGTGACCGCGCTGATGTCTGAAAGGGGATCTCCTTCGATGGCAACGAGGTCCGCGAAATAGCCAGGAAGCACCGCCCCCAAGGACTTTTCTTGCCCAAGCAGCGCCGCCGCATGGGTCGTCGCGGTGGCCAGCGCCTGCGTCGGAGTCATTCCCATCCGAACAAACCAGCCCAGCTCGTAGGTGTTCTCGCCAAACATGGTGAAGACCGCATCGCTACCCATCGCAATCGGTACGCCCATCCGAAATGCTCGCCGCGCTGTCTCCAGGTTTTTGGGAATGAAAGCACGGAGATTGCTGACGGCATCACTCGAGAAGCCATACACGTTGGGATTGTCGGCGTAGTAGCGATTGTGATCGATGGTCGGCACATAGAAGATTCGCCGCCGCGCCATCTCGGCCAGGGTCGCATCGTCGATGTCGATCGCATGCTCAATCGAGTCTGCCCCAGCCCGCACCGCATCACGCGCCCCAGTGGGACCATACGAATGCACGGCGATGCGCTTGCCTGCTCGGTGGGCCACATCGACCGCCGCTTTGATCTCATCGTAGGAAAGCGTCTGAAACCCGGTTACATCATCGTAACCGCCCGTCGAAGCCACCAGTTTCAGATGGTCCGCTCCGGCTGCGAGCTGGAGCCGAGCCACACGCATCACCTCGCTCGGACCATCGGCCGTGCCCGAGGTCGGCTGTTGGCCCGGTTTGACCACTTCGTCGGTAGCAAAGATCGGTACGCCCGAAACGAACATCCGTGGACCCACCATCGCGCCGCGCCGAATCAGATCGCGCATGGCAATGTCCATATAGTCGAAGGAACCCAAATCACGCACCGTCGTCACCCCCGATTCAAGGGTCCGCCGAGCGTTCTGCTGCGCGAGAAATACGGTCACCGGTGGCATGCGCCGAATAAACTGCTCGACCGGCTTGAGCGGAGACTGATCGTCGAACAGATAGGTCAGGTGGGTGTGGACATCGACCAGCCCCGGGATCGCGGTGTACTGGCTCAAGTCCATCACCGTTGCACCGTCGGGAATCGGCGTTGTCGCGCCACCAATGCTCTTGACTCGATCGTTTTCGACCACCACCAGCGGGTTCTGAATCACCTTACCGGTACCATCGACCAATCGAGCAAACCGCAGTGCCAGCAGCTTTCCCGAAGCCTGCGCCTCGCCACTGAGCAGCACCATCGCGGTCATCGCCACAAGAGCCGCTCCGTGTACGGCCCTTGAACGAACTCCGACGACGACGGAATTCGTGCTTGCTGTCATGCGCTCTTTCTCCACTACAAAAACGGGACGCCGGCCAGTCCGTACCGGCCAGTGCTACCAGAATAGGCGGGAACCGGGGATGGTTGTCGCGATCTTTGCGCCGCCCCCTACAGTGCGAGTAGATCCTCACCGTTGTGCAGTGATTGGTACGGCACCCCGAGCGTTTGCATTTCATGCTCGCCGAGCGGCAGCGACTCAACCATCTCGGCAAACGGATGGACGACACCAAACTGCGAAGACAGCGCTCTCATGATGTCGTCCCACTCACGAGCAGCGCCCAGCGCGGCTTCGAGCTGAACCGGATCGCGACCATGAGCGCCCCACGCTTCCTTGAGAGCCATCCGCCTCAGTCGATCAGCGGCGGTAAGCAGATATTTGGCCGAAGCTCGCGACAGCGGCAGACCACTCTCTCGGCGCTCGCCCGGCGCTACACCACTGGCATCGGCGATCACCGCCATCACCATCGCCTGGACTTGCTCGGCTGCGCGGCCCCTCTCGAGGCGCTTTTCCACCGGCATGGCAGCAGCGTGGTGAACATGCTCCATCGCGGTCAGTTCTTCGGCCAAAGCGCGCCACCGATCAACGCGGAGAGTTAAAGAAAAACGCTTAGATAACGGACTGGAGGTGCTCACAAGTCCGAATGTAACCCTTGCGGCCTCCGGTTGGTCCTACTTTTTTCGTCGGCTCACTCGTCGGTTAACGAGTCCGCCAGCTCTTCGAGGACGCCCCATCGCACGCCGCGATCACTGATCACCACATCGGTCAGACCTGCCCGCTCGGCGGTTCGCAGTAGGATCATCGCCCCCGCAAAGATCACATCCGCACGCCGTGGATCAAGCCCCGCCAACTGCTGGCGCTCGGCAACGCGAAGTCGACCCAGGCTGCCGATGATTTCTCGCATCCGTGCCGTCGGAACCCGCAGCCCATCCACCCGACGACCATCGTACTCGGCAAGCTGAAGATAGAGCGCCGCCACGGTGGTCGCCGTTCCAGCCAGCGCCACCAGTTCACCCTCTGGCTGAGGCAAGCCGTCGAGTCCCGCATCGATCGCCGCCGTCAGCGCCGCAATCTCCGCCTCGGTCGGTGGATCGCTATGCAAAAACCGCTCGTGGAGCCGCACCGAGCCAATCTTGACGCTCTGCCAGCGCTCGGGGTGGATGCCACCAACGATCAGCTCGGTCGAACCACCGCCAATATCGAGCACACTCCGTCGCCCCCCTGGCGGCATCGGCAGGCTCTCTGTGACCGAGCGAAACGACAAGCGGGCTTCGTCATCCCCCGAGATCACCCGCAGCTCGACACCGGTTTGCCGAAGTGAGCGCAAGAACTCCTCGCTATTTTCGGCAGCCCTCAGCGACTCGGTTCCAACGGCCACGATCCGATCGGCGTGCAGCTCGCGAGCGCGCTCGATCTGACGACCGATCGCCGCCAACGTGCGCTCGATCGCCTCGGGATGCAGTCTCCCCGTGCGATCGAGATCCTGACCGAGGCGAGGCATCTCCAAAAAATCCGCAACCGGACGCAGCCGAGGCACAGCCCCTTTCACCACGTCGGCGACGAGTAGCATGGCGGTGTTGGTTCCACAGTCGATGGCAGCAAGACGCATGGCAGCCACGCTATCAGATTCTCGGGCTGGATGACCGTCGGCTCAGACCGTCTGAAGCCTCATCTGCAGGTCGCGAATCAGCGCAATCAGGTCCGACGACGACATCCCCGAGCCAGATATGTTGGCGACCGAAGTTTCCCCAAAGAGCAGCTCGCCATCACCCACCCGCTGCAGCGACATCGTCGCCAAATGTCCGTACAAAAACCGACCCGGACGCCCGTTTTGCGCGATGAAGTTGCGAAAGAACAGGTGCCGGGTACCGAACAGCATCGCATCCGACGCCGAGCCAAACACCGTGCAGTCGATCAGCGCCAGCACGTCTTCTTCGTCGGGAACTTCGCAGAACTTGCGAGCGTTACGGAGCTTTTTTTCGGGGATGTTGGGCGTCACATAAAGTGATGATAGGTGTGCATACGGCTTCATCAGCTCTGGGAGCCACTCGGCCCGTAGTCGAACATCTGCAAGGTTTGGCACCGGCGTTGCCAGCTTGGCGATGAGCTGGTTTCGCTCACCGTGAACGAAGGCACCGATCTCTCGCCAGCGCATTGGTATCGACAGAACCCGACTGCCCAGCCAATCCAGCACCCGCTCGCGGGCCTCTTCGTCATCGTCGCGAAGCTGCGCCAGCATCCGATCATCGGCCCGTCCGCACGCCGCCAGCGCCAGACCCTGAAGCGAGCGAGTCAGCAGCCAGCGACCAATTCCCCGAGGATAGTCCAGCTCGCGCTGAAGCTGGCTACTGGCGTGAAGCTCACGCAGCCGAACAAAGTGACGCTCGCTATCGGCCAGGTTGTTGTCGTACAGCAAGAGCACCAGCGCTCGGACCGGATGGAGCAGGTCGGACAGAAACGTCGCGTCATCGCGCTCCTCGGAATCGGTGCTCTGGAACAGCTCTAGGTGGGCCTGGCCAATATCGTCGGCTAGCGAATGCAGCTCGGTGGACAAATCGCAGCTTCCACGCGGCTCGACGAACTTGCGGAAAGGTGGCCAGCCGAGCGCCGAGAGCACCTCGCCGGAGATCCGAAACGAAAGTTCCCACAACCGATAGGGAAGCTTTTCTGTCGAAGAGAAGGCCATGGCGGTGTACGGCTAGCGCTTCGGACCCATCAGCGATCCAATGATGGCGAGCAAAATGATAAGTCCCAACAGGCCACCAGCAACGGCGAGCACCCAGTAGTACCAGGGCCAACCAGCGGGATCGGCGGGCTCAAACTGCGGCAGCGAGCTGACCGTGATCGGCTCCGAGAGAATGTCGTCTTTGCCGGAACGGAACAGGACTTGGAAGACATGCTGCTGACCGTCACCTGATTGGGTCAGGCCAAACTTGATGACGTGGGTCGAGAGGATCTCCTCGATGAGCTGCTCGAAGTGCGACGAGATATCACCGACCACTTTGCTGCCGCGTGCCGTCGAGCCCGCCGCTTTCGACATCTCGATCAGGTTGCGTAGCCGTCCCGCCTCGAACGGTCCGTAGCCGATGCAGGCCAGGCCCACGCCCGCGTCGCGAGCCTTTTTGCCGACCTGCTCGTAGCTATCTTTGGTGCCCGCCGCATCGATTCCGTCGGAAAAGACCACCACCATCTTGCGCTTGCCGACCGACTCCCGCAGCAGGTCAATCGCCACCCGCACCCCATCGAGCATCCGCGTCTCGGTCGCATCTTCATCGATCTTTAGCTTGTCCAGCTCGCGAGCCACTTCGTTGGGCCGACCGAGGTCTTCCAGCTTCTTGTATTCCGACGAGTAACTGATGAGTCCGATCCGACTCTCGGGGATCTTCGCGAGCATCTTGGCCAGCCGGGCGATGCCACTTTTGGCCGGGGTCAGCCCTTCTTTCATCACCGAGGACACCTGCACCACCACAAACAGGTCGATCGGCTCCTTCGACTCCGCAAACGACTGCACGGTCGTCGTCAGATCGGTCAGCGGGGTGCCGTCCATTTGCAGCTTGAAGCCGCCCTTGCTGCGCACCGGCTTTAGGTCGTCATCGACCACGTTCACAAACGCCCGCAGCTCCGGCAGCTTGTCGATGGCCACGCCCTCTAAGTGGACCTTCACCGGGTCGGCACTGGCCTGCTGGGTACCGAGCAAGCAGCCGAGCGTCACCACCAGCGCGAAGAGATGTCGAAGCCGGGTGAACAGCCAAGCCAGGCCAAGCGAGCGATGGTGCATAGGAGCTTCTCCAGACGGCAGAACGGAAATTTGCACGTTCCCATCATACGGCGAAATCGCCCCCAGAAACCAGCGCCGGATTTGTCGATTGTTTGGGTTTGCTTGCGTTTGCGTCTGCGGTGCTAGACTCGCCCCGGTGCGCCGCCATACTCACTCGATGTTCCTGTCGCTGGCTCTTGGGTCACTGTGCCTGAGCAGCCTGCTTGCTGGCTGTCGGGCCAAACCGCAGCCCACGCCTTCGCCACAAGATCCTCCCGCCACCACGTCGATCGTGGCACCGCCAAAGCCAGCCAGAGCCCCGTTTGTGCGTCGCAACCTGCCGCGCATCGATATCCATACCCACGTTTTGCTCGGCACCAGCCTGCGCGCCGCTCGGTTGTTCGAGCACTACGGCATCAGCCTCGCTGTCAACCTCTCGGGGGCCGCCGCCGCGCATGGCTTCGAGGAGTTTGTCGTCGATAACCAAGTCGCCTACGGACACCTGGCGGCGTTCACCGGGCTCGACTTCGAGCAGGCCGACAAGCCCGGTTACGGTCCCCGCATGGCCGCCGAGCTGGTCATCGCCAAGAACGCCGGTGCCCTTGGACTCAAGATCGCCAAGGGACTCGGCCTCGGCTATGAAGGGCCCGATGGCAAGCTGCTCAAGGTCGATGACCCGGGGCTCGATGTGGTGTTCGACAAAGCGGGCGAGCTGCGGCTTCCGGTGGCGATTCACGTCGGCGATCCCCAGGCATTTTGGCAAGAGCCCAGCTCGAAGAACGAGCGCTTCGAGGAGCTGCTCGCCCATCCCGAGTGGAGCTTCTACGATGCCCACAAGCGCGGCCAGATCCCGTCTTGGCGTGAGCTATACGATGCATTCTTGCGACGGGTGGCGCGTCATCCCAAGACGACCTTTATCGGCGTCCACTTCGGCAATGCCCCCGAGGAACCGGAGCTGGTCGCCCAAGCGCTCGACAAGTACCCAAACCTCTACATTGATACAGCGGCGCGGCTGCCGGCGATTGGTCGCACCGATGACAAGCACTCGCCCGAAAAGCTGCGGGCGTTTTTCCTCAAGTATCAGGATCGCATCTTGTTTGGGACGGACACCGCGATCGGACGCAGCGGCACGCCCTCGATGTTCGGCTCGGTCGGGACCGATCCGCCGACGCAGGCCGATGCCGAGCGCTTCTTCGATTCCACCTACCGCTATTTCGAGACGGCGGACACCGACATTCCCAGCCCGACGCCGATTCAAGGCAAGTGGACCATCTCGGGAATCAACCTGCCCGGCGAAGTCTTGGAAAAGATCTACGTCAAAAATGCAGAGCGGCTGCTCGGGGTCACCGCGCCAAAGACGCCGCTGCCCAAACAAGAGCTGGGGCCCGCGCCAACGCTTGATGATCTATAAACGCCCGAACTCATGGAGGCTCAGATGACGCCGAACATCGCCAAGACCCGTACGCTATCATCGTCGCGCCGCTTGCTCGTCACGACCCTCGCCCTGTGTGGTTCGCTGGGCGTTGCGCTCGCGGAGCAGGCTGCCCCAGCACCCAAAAAAGACGCACCACCCGCAGCAAGCGCACAAGGAGGCAAGATGGAAACGACTCCCTCTGGACTGAAATACACCGACTCCCAGGTTGGCACCGGCGCCACCCCCAAGAAGGGCCAGACCGTGCGGGTTCACTACACCGGCAAGCTCGCCAACGGCCAAAAGTTCGACAGCTCCGTCGATCGCGGCGAGCCGTTCGAGTTCCAGATCGGTGTCGGCCAGGTCATCAAAGGCTGGGACGAGGGCGTGCTGACCATGAAGGTCGGTGGCAAGCGCACCCTGATCATCCCGGCGAGCCTCGGCTACGGTGCTCGTGGCGTCGGTGGCGTGATTCCTCCGAATGCCGAGCTACACTTCGACGTAGAACTCCTGGGCGTCAAGTAGCCCCACACCGGACGGTCCAGACGGACCCGGCTTGACTCGCTGGCCGACGCCTGTGCGCTTCGCGGTTGAGTCAGCCGAGTTCGTGGGGTACGCTCCAAGACGAGTCACCGTGTTCGCGCACGCTGGAGCGTAGTATGAGCGCCGAACGAACCCCTCCGGTTCCGCCACCGTCCGATTCCACCTCACCGCCTTCATCAAAAGAAACGCTGCCCTCGAAGCGGCGGCCTTCGCTATCGAACCTGATCGAGACCTTTCGCGGGGAAAGGCCATCGGGTAGCTCTCCGCAACCATCGGCGATGTCGCCAAGTCCATCGGGGCTGACACCAAGCCCATCGAAGCTGACGCCGAGCCCATCGAAGCTAACGCCGAGCCCATCGAAGCTGACGCCGAGCCCATCTCTTTTGGCCAGTAGCCCATCGCAGCTTTCGCCCAGGCCATCGCAGCTTTCGCCCAAGGTCGCGCCCAAGCGTCACATCTCTCAGGTGATCGAGACGCTGAAGGTGCCAAGCCGTGACCTGGCCGAACGGCTGGTCCGACTTGGCTTCGATAGCGAGACGGCCTGCGTGCTGCACATCCTGCCGCTCATCCAGGTCGCGTGGGCCAACGGTGAAATCAGCCGTCGCGAGCGCAGTCGCATCCTGCACGTGCTGAAGCTGCGCGAAGTCCCCGAGGGCAGCCGGGCGTGGGTCATGTGTGAGTCGTTGCTCAGCGCCCGTCCGACCGCTGCCTTTCTCCAGGCATGCCGCGAAGCCCTCCGCGACATCCTCCACAGCGGCAAACCCGGTCAGGATCACGAGGAACGCCAGCTCATTGACCTGTGTGTCGACATCGCCGAAGTCTCCGGCGGTCTGTTTGGCCTGCATCGCACCGTCAGCGCCGCCGAGCGCACCGTGATCGCCGACATCGCCGCCACCCTCGGTGAAAACGCCGAGCAAGAGATGCGCCGACTCCTTAGCTAGGCGCTCCCAGTGCCTGTCTTGGGTCTTCCAAGACCCAGTTTCACCGCCCAACACGTCCTTGGGGGTCTTCTAAGACCCTTTTTCACCGCCCAACACGTCCTTGGGGGTCTTCTAAGACCCTTTTTCACCGCCCAACACGTCCTTTGGCGTCTTCCATGACCCTCCAAGGCCAAATCCTGGCCTCCTGTTCACTCCGCTGAGGGAAAGAGGACGCCAAAAGACCTCCTTTCCACTCGGTCGAGTGGAAGGAGACCGCTTCAGTGGCTGATTTTTTCTCGCCGGAAGGATTTGCGGGGCCGAAATGGCGATGGCGAAAGCCGAAGGACTACTGCACGTTGCTTAGCGAGACGTGAACGCCGAGGTTGGTGCCAGCGGCAAAGTCATCCTTCTGATCGGTACCGGTGTTGAACTGGCCCACCACCACCTGGCTCGGGGGCGAGTTGAGCGAGCGAATACCAGTTGCCGCAAGGAAGCCGCCGGTGTTGTCGCCGCGACAGACACCGACCGAGCCAAGGCCCGCGCTGCTGGCGTAGACGATGTCCTGGTAGCCGTCCTTGTCGATGTCCACGAGCTTGAGGTCAGACCAGTTTGTGGCAAGGCCGTTGGTGGCCTTCTGGGTGAAGGCAAAGGCCCCGTTGCCGCTGTACGAGAGCACCTGGGTGTTGCCGTTGGTGGCGAGCACGAAGTCAGGATTGGTGTCGCTGTTGACATCGCCGGTGGTCACGCTCGCCAAAGCGGCGGGTGCGGCCACGCTGGCGCAGACATAGCTCGTGCCCGCGTTGTTGCGGCAGTGATAGGCCAGCGCGGCACTGCTGGAGGTCACCACAAAGTCGGGTCGGCCATCCTTGTTGAAGTCGGCGGACGCCAGCTCATAGGCACCGGTGAGGCCCGCAGCGTACCCAGCCACCACCGTGAAGGCGGTTCCAAGCCCGTTGTTGCGGAGCAGGTCGACGCGGTTGTTGGTGGTGTTGGCGACCAGGAGGTCGGCTCGGTTGACGCCGTCCACGTCCACCGCCGCGATGCCGCGCACCGTGCCCACGACGGGAACGATGAAGCTGGCACCGACGTTGAAGGAGCTGACACCGTCCCCGCGCAGGACCGCCACGCTGTTTGGACCGGTCACGGCCACGTCCGGCAGGGTGTCGCCGTTGAAGTCAGCGGTGGCGATGCGGGTCGGGGTAAAGCCCACGCTCACGCCGACGCCTCCGGTAAACACGCCCGCGCCGTTGTTGCGCAGCACTTCAACGCTGGTGGTCGCGGGACGAATGGCGACGATGTCGAGATCGCCGTCTTTGTCGAAGTCAACCAGCACCATCCCCGAATACTGCGTGGTCAGGTTGCTGCCGCTCGCCACCGCGTTGTTGAAGGCGAGCTGACCGTAGTAGTACTTGAAGCCGTTGTTCAAGGTGTAGACGTGGTTGCCCGGCAGCGTCAGCACGACGTTGACAAGACCGATCATGTTGAGTCGTGCCGGGGTCGTGGTCGTCGCGGTCGTGGCTGCCGTCACGTTCGGCACGGTACCGGCCACACCACCAAAGGTCACCGAGGTCGCGGCCATACCAACCGGGAAGAAGCCGGTGCCATTGAGCGTCACCGCTGAGCCGGTGGTCGGTCCCATGTTCGGCGTCACCGCAGTAAACGTCGGGGTGTTGACGCAGACCTTGTTAAAGCAGGTGTTGCTGGTGCAATCGCCATCGACGTTGCAAGCCTTGGTCACCGCGCACTTGGTCGCGCAGGTACCACCGCAGTCCACGTCGGTCTCGACGCCGTTCTTGACCGTGTCGGTACAGGTCGGCACCGCGCACTTGTTGGCCGTGCAGACACCGCTCACGCAGTCGGCAGCCACGGCGCAAGCCTTGGTGTCGATGCACTTGGCACAGGTGCCGCCACCGCAGTCGACATCGGTTTCCTTGCCGTTCATGGTGACGTCGGTGCAGGTCGGCACCGCGCACTTGTTGGCCGTGCAGATCTTGCTCTGGCAGTCGGTGCCCTGGTCTACAGTCTTGCGGTCCGCGCAGTTCATGCACGCGGCACCACCGCAGTCGATATCGGTCTCGGTGCCGTTCTTGACGGTGTCATT